>Ga0206863_1269_pt1 | contig 14083 bp, 14 predicted proteins | sample Alteio_BWOrgCont_41_FD_152634 | JGI IMG/M metagenome (GOLD analysis project Ga0206863, IMG submission 152634) | Enriched cells from forest soil in Barre Woods Harvard Forest LTER site, Petersham, Massachusetts, United States -... | ecosystem: Environmental > Terrestrial > Soil > Temperate forest >...
GTTGGCGCGGGGGATAAAAGTTCCGAACGATCACCTGTCAGGACTCTATGACCGAAATTAAAGCGACTCAATGCCAAAATGAGCACGGCCCTGATTTGACACTTTGAGGCGCGCTCCGTAGGGTTTGTTCATGGATTTGCACGGCAAGAAGTTGGGGTTGGTCGTCTCCTGCGGGCCTGAGGGCGCTAATTTTAGCCGCGCTCTTTCGCTGGTCGAGACCGCCCTCAAACGAGGAGTCACAGTGTACCTTTACTGCTTGGATGACGCCGTGACTGGGTTGAACAGCCCTCGATTGCATAAGCTGAGAAACGGCGGCGTCAAGCTTTTCGCCTGTGCTCTGGCCGCGCAACGCCGACAAATTCCATTCGATGAAAGCGCGACCTTTGCGGGATTGACCGCCATCAATGAGATGATCGCCTCGACGGATCGTTTTCTCAGTTTCAATTAGGCGTCCATGCGCAAGAAGGTGATGATTGTGGTGGACAGCGACCCGCGACAGGGCCCTCGCGCGGCGGAAGCCCTCCGCGTGGCCGCCGGCCTGGCCGCATGGATGACGAATGAGATCACCCTCTGCTTGATGGGTCCCGCCGCCATGCTGCTTCACGGAAACGGCGACTTGATTGGCGATGAGGACATTCGCATGGCTTGGTCCGTGCTGAGGGAGGCCCGCGCCGCGGTGTTCGTGGATGCCGTGCCGCCGGCGAACGGCCCGGCCCCCGGGACGGTTCGGCAAATTACCCCGCCTGCTTTCGCTCGTCTTGCCGCTCAGGCCGATTATTTGCTTCGATTCTGACGCGCGCCCGGCTCCTTCCCATTGGCATGAAGACCATCCTCCAAATTCGAACGCGACTGAATGATGAGATCGCGGCTCAAGCGACCAACCTCCAGGAGCCGGGGAAGTTCCGCGTGGAAATTGTTGATTTGACCGGGGGCGATCCCGATTACGACGCGCTCCTCGAAGCAATTTTCCGCGCGGACCACATCCAGGTTTGGTAGCGGCGATTCCCTCCGCTAAATCTTTCGCATTTGCACGGCATCGACGATCTGCTCTTCGGCGGAGATCGAGCTGATGATAACCACCACTTCTCCGGTTTTGAGAAGGCCGGCGGTGACGAGCGCGCGCAATGCGGAAGAGATGGTTTTTTCGGGCAGTTCGTGGTTGAACGGGCATACCACGGCGCGCACGCCCCAGTTCAACGAGAGGGAATCCGCGATCACTCGGCTCTCGCAGACGGCATAGATGCGGGAATGCCGCGGGCGCATCGAGGCGGTGTGCCGGGCCATGTTCCCGCGAATCGTAAAGACCACAATCGCCGCCGCTTTCAAATCCTCCGCCATCACCACCGCGCTTTTCACCAACTTTTGCCGCGGGCTCGTTAATTCGGCGCGATCATGGTAGTTGGCTCCGCCGCTGCGCTCGATGCGGCGGGCGATTTTATCGAAAACCTCCAAACATTGCAGCGGGTATCTGCCGACTGTGGTTTCGCCGCTAAGCATGATCGCGTCCGCTTGCTCGAAAACCGCGTTGGCCACGTCTGTAATCTCCGCGCGAGTCGGCATCGGATTCCCGATCATGCTCTCGAGCATGTGTGTGGCCACGATGACCGGACGACCCACCTGCAAGCACTGTTTGACCGCCCGCCTTTGAATAATTGGCAGTTCCTCGTAAGGACACTCGACCCCAAGATCGCCCCGTGCGACCATGATAATGTCGGCCTCGCGGATGATCTCGAGTAAATTATTGACCGCCAGTTGGTGTTCGATTTTGGCGATGACCAGGGGCTTGAATTTCGACGAGGCGATGTGGTAGCGCAATTGACGCAAGTCTTTCGCTTCGCGCACGAAAGACAGGGCGATGAAATCGACCCCCGCCTCGAGTCCGAGTTGCACATCCTCGAGGTCCTTGGGGGTCAGCGCGGGCAGGCTGATTTTGACCCCCGGCAAATTGATGTGGCGATGGCTCCCAAGCTTTCCCGGAGTGAGAACCTCGCACTCGATCTTGCGCTCGTATTTTCCCGACACCCTCAGGCGAATCTCCCCGTTATCGACCAGGACCATGTCCCCGATGTTGAGGTCGTTGACGATGTTCTCGTAATTCACGTCCACCGAGCGGCCCGGTTCGCCTTGCTCGCCGCCCACGGTAAAAGTGAATTTCTCGCCCGGCTTGAGGTCGATGGGATTCGGCACGTTCCCGGTGCGAATTGACGGGCCTTGCGTGTCCATCATGATGCCCACGGACACATTCCGTCGCCGCGCCTCGGCGCGAATATCGTGGATGACTCGGTGAACCCATTCGGCGGTGGAATGCGACATGTTAAGCCGCGCGACATTCATGCCCGCGTCGATGAGACGGCCGATCATTTCGGGGGAATCCGTGGCCGGACCCAAAGTGGCGATGATGCGAGTTCTCCTCATGGGATCAGAAAATGGTCCGCCATCAGTAATCCGGGAGCCCCGCGTCCAAATTTCCATCGCTTCATCAAGCGCCCGATAATCAAGCGGGGAACCTCCTCGGAGTCAATCGCCGATTTCAGCGACGAGAAGAAACACCGTGTAAATTCGAATTGCGCCGGTCAGTCGGCAATCGGCAATTGGCTCGACCATTCGCGAAGCGAACGTCCCAAACTCGGGAACTGTTTGTCGAACTTGGGAAGTCCATCGGCAATTCCCCCCGCTAGTATTCGTTCCAGGACAAAATCGTGAACGCACCCCCGCCGAAATTGCCGAGGGATTCGTCGTAATGAAACGCAAAATTCCCTGAAATGCTCGCGGTGGACACCACCGCCGCGCCGGAGATGTCGATGCTTTTGCTGCCACCGCCACTAAGCGAGAGGGCCGCCTCCGGGGCATAGACCACCCCAATAAACCCGGCGTTTCCGCTCAATGACACGCTCGTGCTGGTCGGCAGTCCGTAGAGCATGAAATTCGTCGCGGTGCCCGTGGAGTTGGCCACCCCTTGGCCCGTCAAGCTCGCGCTTCCCCCGACGTACATAGAGATGCTCGCATTGGAACTGAGGACGATGGATGACTGGCCGGAAAGGGAAACGGCTCCGGTCACATAAAGCACGACATTCGACGCGGCAACAATCATCTGCTGCTGGCCGCTGAGGCTGATCGAGGAAAGCTCATAATTCCCCGGGGCGGTGATCGCGATCGTGTAAGCGGTTCCGTTAACCGTGCCGGAACCGGGAGTGAAATAGCCGCCACTGAAAGGCGCGGACACATCCGGGAAAGCGACGTTCATGTCGTTCAATTCGTGCCCCGACTGGATGCCCTTGCCACCAGCGCCAATCCAGGCGAGGCTCCCGACGACCGCGTTTCCACTAAAAGTGTCCGTTCCACCAGGCCCCGTGTCCACGGAGCCATAAATCGTTACGACGCCGCTTTCGGTGATAGCGCTAAGCAGCTTGTCGTCGGTGGCGATCTTGCCGTTGTCTCTCCTCTTAAGCGGATCATAGAGACCGAAGGTGCTGTAAAGCGGGTTGGTCGAGTTGAAGCTGTCCATCGAAGCTCCACCGCTCAAGGAGACGGCGCCTTTCGCCGTCAGTCCTGCGAGAAACATTCCTTTGGCACCGGTCGTAACCTGGACCGTCCGCGTCAGCGTGCCCGATCCCAAGGGAGAAACCACCGTGCCTGCGGCGGTGATGACCGGGGCGCTCCCTGGCGTAATCGCCACCAGGTAGGACGACCCGTCAGACAAAGTCCGGGACTTGGTGTAGGTCGTCCCGGCAAGCGACAGGCTGCCGACCTTGGGACTCGCGACGGTTGACCACCCGTTCACGGTCAGATTAGTGGCGGCCAATTGCGCCTGGGTCAGCCCTTCCTCGATCCCCGCCTCGGTCGCCGGCAACGCGGAATTCCACATTTGCGAGCGCATGACCGAACGAAAATGGTCGCTGACGAGGCTCATGTAGCTCGCCAGGGTCAAACCGAGGACGCCCGAGATGATCACGGCCGTGATGAGGACATTCCCCTCCTCGCGGGGGGATACTTGGATTTTCATAAGTTACCTTGTGGTCTCCTTCCGAATGACGATTTTGGCGGATTGCATGCTTTCCGTGTTGATCGCATAACCGAGAACGGAACGCGCGCAAGTCCAGGTCACTTGCACCAGTTTTGCGTTCGTCGCCACCCCGGCGGGAAACTGGTCAAACGAGCCGCCGACCGGGTTCCTTTTATAGATATTGAATTGCAGCGACCGGCAACCCGACAGGAGGATCTCGTTTTGGGCGCCGTTGGTGCGAGTCAAGGTCTGCCCGATGGCGTCATACGTGTAGCTCAAGTTGGTTGCGCCCTTGTAGGAGAACAACAACTGGTTCGTAGCGTAACTAACCAAGCGGTCGGCCTGCCTGATTTCCTGGGTCATCTTGTCCAGCGCATAACGGCTTTTGGTGTCGAGATCGATGTAGTTGCTCATCGCGGCAAACACGCGGCCAGTGTAGATGGCCAGGGCGCCCATCGCCCCAAAGAGGATGCCCGCGATGACAATGGCCAGCATCATCTCCACCAGGGTAAAAGCCGCGCGTCGCGTCACCCGGCTAATAAATATAGTTCTGGATGCCATATTGTGAAACCAAGGTTGACATGGTCCGCTTCTGGGACGTCTTGCCGGCGCTCCACTGGATGTTCACCACCACCGTTACCATATTTGACTTGTAACCCTCGGTGGCAAACGGCGAGTTCGAAATGGTCACACTCCCATTATAGACAATCGTGCCGGTGCTGTTGGTGTTGTAAGGGTCGAAGTTGGCCGTGAACGTCGCGGGGACAAAACCGTTGCTAGTAATCTGCGACCAGTTGAAAAGCCGGATTTCCTCCAGCTTTTGCTCCATGATCTGGGTGGCGCGCAGATTCTCGCGGCCCGTCGAGATCAGGTCGGTTCCGAACGTAATGCCGGTGTACAGGGAAATGAACACAATGCCCACCACCAGCGAAGCCATGGCGACTTCAACCAGCGTGAAGGCCTGGCTTCGACACTGTTTTTTTAAAGCTTGAGCGTTTAATCTCATGGCCGGTTGGTTACTGTCCGGACGGTGCACCCATCGTTCTAAAAATGGGAATGTCCAATATTTGGACAGCAAACGTAAAATTGGGACACGCGCCCGCTTTCGACTCAGCCGATGTGCTCCGCAAATCCCAAGGTTTTGGAAAAATGATTAACATGGTTTTTGGCAAACTGAGTCACTTATATCAGGCATATCTAAATGGGAGCAACCCAAAACCCGCTTTTCCCAAATGTGCGCCCTCCCCTTTTTAAGCAATAATCGGGCCAAAAAATCGCGGCACATCCCCGCAGTCGCGCAGCGGTACCGCATCGACCAATGCCAATAGGATTTCAACGAAATTATCCCGGAGGGATTTCTGAAAATAGCCCGGCGTTTCAACGCCGGGACAGCGTGAAAGTGCGTCGAGTCCCGAAGGGACGGCTGAATATGAGTGCCGAATCAGCCGTCCCTTCGGGACTTTCCCAACACGAACCCGATCCCGGCGTTGAAACGCCGGGCTAGTGTCGTTTTGTCCCTCCGGGACAGAGAAAGGGGCCGCCGCTTCAAATCCTAGTGGCATTGGCCGCTTTGGCCGCGGCGCCGAATGAAAGCCGCCCGAATGCAGAATTGGCGCCGGCGTGGGAGGGTTTAACACGATGTTGCTTGCCTTTTCGAGCGGGTGTGTATATATGCATCGCTCATGGCCTTTTCCTTCCTCCAAGCTAAGGACAAAAAACGGGAGTTGATCGTGGCGATCGACCTCGGCAGCCACAGCAGCAAAGCCGTTCAATTGCAACGGAAAGGCGAGGGCTTTGTTCTGCTCGGATTTTCGGTGACGGAGGCGCCAACCTACGAAAAAGGGTTTTCGACCGCTATCCTCGCTGAGCACCTCAAGAAGGTCGTCGAACCGCTGAATCTCAAGACCAAACTGGTCACGGTGGCGATCGGCGTGGCGGACGCCCTGCTGCGCAACACGGAGTTGCCGCAAATTCCAGTGGGTGAAATGCGTTTGATGCTGAAATTGAACGCAAAGAATTATCTGCAACAAGACTTGGCGGATTATACATTCGATTGCCACATTATCCCTCCTAAAATGGCTGGCGGACCCGACGGCGCCAAGCCGGCGTCCAAATTCAAGGTGTGGGTGGGCGGCGCCAAGCAACAGTTGGTGGCCGATTTGCAGGTGGCGATTCGGGCGGCGGGATTAATACCCGACCAGATAACACCCGGGGCCGTCGGGCCGGTGAACGCGTTTGAAATCGCCTATCCCGAGGCCTTTCAGAAAGAAATTGTGGCTCTGGTTGACCTGGGGTTTAGAAATTCCACCATCAGCATTCTTAACAAGGGCGAATTGATCTTAAACCGGGTGGTGGGCATCGGAGGCGATAAAATCACGATGGGTCTGGCGGAGTCGCTGGGGATAAACTACGCCGAGGCGGAGGGGATTAAAGTGGGGATGCCAGCCGAGGTCGAAAGTTCCCTGCAACCCCTGCTCTCGCCTCTGGGGAGAGATCTCAGAACATCGATCGATTTCTTCGAGCACCAGGCGGACAAAGTGGTCAGTCAGGTCTATGTCTCCGGGGCGGCCTCCCGCTCGGATTTCATGCTGCAAGCGTTGCAGGCCGAATTGATGGCGGCCTGCCAAAAGTGTGTTGCCACCTCGACGCTCACCCCGGCTTTGCCCGCCGAACAGTCCGCCCAACTGGAACAACTCGCTCCGCTTTTGACAGGCGCGGTCGGCGCCGCCATGATTCTGGGCTAATCGAATATGCCAATCCGATTAAATCTTTTAGCCGAAGCTCGCGCCGCCGAAGAGATGAAACGGCGGGACCCGGTCAAACTTGCGGCGTGGATTTCCGGGTTCCTCATCTTCCTGGTGCTCCTCTGGGCGAGCACGGTTTATTTTCAGGTCGTCATGGCGGGGAGCACGTTGCAGGCGCAAGAGACCCGCTGGAAAGGCATGGAGAAAAAATTCGCCACGGTCACGGACAACGAGAAAAAACTGGGGGACTTGCAGAAGAAGCTCTCCTCGCTTTATCGCTTCTCCACCAACCGGTTTCTCTGGGGCTCGGTCTTGGACGGGCTGCAGGAATCGACGGTGGACAAAATCCAGGTTGTCCGAATCAAGACCACCCAGAATTATACCCAGTTCGCCGCGACCATTGCCCTGACCATCGGTGGCAAGACGACTCCCGCCAAGCCGCCGGCTTCGGTGGAAAGAATTACGGTGTCGATTGACGGCAGGGATTACTCGGAAGTGAGCGACCGGAATTTTAACAAGTTCAAGGAAAAACTGGCGGTAGAGCCATATCTCAAGCAGTTCTTCACGAAGCCGGAATCCATCCGGCTGGCGAATTTGTCGCCCCCGAGTGTGGCCGCGCTCGAATCGGCCCGGTCCTTCCAGTCGTTTTTGATCGAGTGCGAATTTCCCGAGACCAAACGAGAATGAACAAACTGAGCAAACAGAAACGCGATCAATTGATCATGGTGACCATTGGCGCCATCGTGGTGTGCGGCGCCTTGTGGTACCTGCTCATCACGTCGCTGAACGAGAACCTGGCGGCGGTGAAAAAGCAAAACAAGGAATTGGCGGAAAAAATCGGCAAGGCGGAGATCGAGTTGAAGAAGGCGCCGCAGATCGAGCACGATTTTCTTGCCAGCTCGAATTTGCTGTCGGAAATCGAGGCCCCGATGCCTTCGGGCGACATGTACTCCTGGGTCATCACCACGATCAATAATTTCAAGGAACCCTATAAGGACATCAGCATCCCCTCGTTCAGCCAGTCACAGGTGGGCGATGTCGAAATGTTTCCCTCTTTTCCTTACAAAGCCGCGACCTTCCACATCAAGGGGAGCGGCCATTACGATGATTATGGGAAATTCGTGGCGGATTTCGAAAACCACTTTCCCTTTTTCATGATGGAGAACATCGAATTGACCCCGGCGCATCAAACCATGAGCGATGATCCCGAAAAGCTCGATTTCAGCATGGATATCGTCGCTCTGGTGAAGCCCACGGGGCCTTGAAGAATGAATTTGCCACCACCAGTCGCGGGCGGAAGATTGCAGATTGCGAATCGCGGGTTCTCGATTCGAATGGCACTGTTAGTGCTTGCTCTCACTATTGCAAGCTGCGGCGCCCAGACCAACTCGACTGGTTTGCCAAAAAGTGTCCTGGAACGCCGGTCTCACTTTGTTTTCAGACCGAAGGGCGCGCGGGACCCGTTCTTTCCCGATTCGTCGCGATACGGCGAGGTGACAAAAGTGGCGACGACGAATTCCGTGGCGCCCCCCGTGGAAGCGCCGGTGGGCAAGCCCGAGGACTTATTGGTTTTGAAGGGCATATCCGGGTCGGGTGATCGAAGGTTCGCCCTGATCAACGGCCAACTCCTCAGCGCCGGCGAAGAGTCCTACGTCCAAACCAGCGCCGGGCTGGCGAAAGTGAAATGCGTGAAGATTTTGGACTCCTCCGTGGTTCTGACGGTGAACGACGAGCCAGCGACAAAAGAACTTCGCCTGCGCGAGGGGCCGTGACGACGCTTGGCCGGTTCGATGAAGCGTGAAGCGTGAAGCGTGAAGCGGAATGAAGAAATTATGAAAGCCATTTTATCGCTACTAACCGCGGCGAGCTTGCTCGGGACCGCGGGAATGTTCCAGCAGGCGCGGGCGCAGACCTCTGTAAAATCGGGAGAGGCGGCCACCGCTCCCGCGCCCACCCAAACCAACAGCCCGTCACCAACGACCAGCCCGTCTGTCGATGTTCCGGTTCCGGCCCCATTTAAGCTCACCCCCTACACGCCAGTCGTTGGCACCCAACCCGCCCCTGGCGATGAACCCGGCTCGCCGCGCTTCAATAATACTCCCGTCACGGATGTGATTCGGGCTCTCGCCAAAGCGGCGGGAATGAATATTCAGTTTGATCCGCGTCTTCTCCTGCCGACGATTACTCCGGATGGAAGAACCAACACGGGCGTGCGCAATATTTCCATCGCTTGGGACAACATTACCGCGGCTGACGCTCTCCAGCAGGTGGTGGAGGGCGAAAACTGGCAAATGATCGTGAATCCGAGAACGAAAGTGGGTCGCATCGGTCCCAAGGACCTCCCCGGCCAGGAACCGATGTTCAGCGCGATTTTCCAACTCAGATACGCTAATCCGACGAACACGGTGACGCTTCTAAGGGCGATGCTGCCGATAAGGAGCATCGTCGTTGCGGACGTCCGCACCAGCAAAATCATCGTGGTTGCGACCCAGACCGATCTGGATCGACTCAAGGAATACCTGGTCCTGTTGGATTCGCCCGCGAGTCAGATTCTGATCGAAGCGCGTTTTTTGGAAACTACCGCGAATCCCACCTCGGTAAAAGGGATCGACTGGACCGGCACTTTAAACGCGCAGAATCTCTCTTTCGGGAACGGTCTGACCGCCGTAAATTCCGTGAGCACCACCACTCCCAGCGCGGGAGGCACCTCGACCACCCCCGGAGGCCGCACGATCACCGGCAGCCCGGGAGACACCACCACGACATCGTCCAGCGCCACCACCACTCTTCCCGGCCTGTCCACCCTCAGCGGAATGAGTCTCAACACCGCCAAGGGGTTCTCTCCCGCGACGGCTTTTCTTAATGCCGACGGTTTAAACGCGGTGCTTTCATTTCTCAACACCGACGCTCAAACCGAATCTCTCGCCACTCCGCGAGCGGTGACCTCGGATGGGATTCCGACTACTCTTTCGGTGGTGCGAAATATCCCGGTGTTCGAGCAGACGCAAGGCGCCAATGTTGCCGGGAGCGTCCAGCCCAATACCGTCAAACCGAACTACGACTTGAAAAGTGGAACCACCATTCTCAACGAGGTGGGCATCAAGCTGATTGTCACTCCTCGCGTGGTGGGAGAAACCAACGTGCAGTTGGCGCTGGAACCCGAAATCTCGAACCAAGAGTTGGTGCCCGCATCGACGACTTTGGGCGGGCAGGTCAGCACCGCGCCGATCTTTGCGCGACGAAAACTGACGACGACCTCGATCATCCCCAGCGGTTACACCCTGGTGTTGGGAGGTTTAGTCAACGATTCGAGCATCAAGAGCTCCACCAAGGTGCCAATCCTCGGAGACATACCTTTCATTGGGCTGGCCTTTCGCCATGAGTCGAAGGCGTTGACCAAGGACAACCTGATGATTTTCGTCACGCCAACGATCGTTCAGAGCGAGGATTTCCAGCGGAACCATGAGGCCAAGACCTTTTTTGGGACACGACCTGTCGTAAAAATGGACTTGAATCCGAACGCCTTGAATACAGGCGAACCTTACGACTGGACGAAGCCGAGATAAATCATGGCACGGGTCGTGCTACTTGCGCCGGACATGCCAGAATTGCGAAACGATGAAGTTGCAGAGTGAAATGCGGGGATACTTGTTAGCCCACAGGCGGGTTGCCTTCTGGTTTGCGTTAACGTTATTGGCCTATGTTCTTCCTATAACGGTCACGGCGCAGATTGTTGTCAGCACCTTGGGGGGCGGACCCACCTCCTTCAACCCCAGCCAGGCGGGTTATGCGGACGGAAATACATTCGAGGATTCTCAATTCAACTTTCCGCAGGGCTTGGCCCTAGATTCCGCCGGAAGCATCTTTTTGGCGGACCGCATCAATGGCATGGTTCGCAAGGTGACATCGCCGGGCTCGGCTGGGGCGAGCGTTACCAGCACCTTTATCAAGAATCTAAGCCAGCCCGTCGCGGTGGCTATCGATGCGACGAACAACCTTTACGTTTTAACGTACGGTGACGGCATGCTCCGCGAGTATGACCGCTTCGGCAATATTCTTGCCACCAACATTTCGGGTCTGAACCATCCAACCGCTCTGGCGATGGACACCTCAGGCAACCTGTTCCTAACGGAGGAAATCGGAAATGTGAGAGAATTGCTTGGATCGGGACAGGTGGTGTTGCTGGCGAGTGGTCTGAGCAGTCCGGAAGGCATTGCCGTAATGCGCGATGGCACGGTGGCCGTCAGTGACACCGGCAACAACGCCATTCGGCTGGTCAGTCCTTTTCCGGCGTTTCAAGCGGTGCGGACGCTCACCGGAGGTCATGGCGCCGGATTTGCGGACGGGGCGACCAATCTGGCGCAGTTCAACCAACCTTATGGCTTGGCTGTCTCTCCTAACGGCACGCTCATTGTCGCGGATCGATTTAACCATCGGGTGCGAACTGTCGATGACAAAGGGATAACGGCGACACTTTATGGAATAGACCAGAGCGGTTGGACGAACACCTTTCCCGGCTGGTTCGATGGAACCGTGGGCGTGGACCCTGTTGCCGCCCGCGAACCGGTCGGCGTGACCGTGGCCCTCGACGGCATCGTTTATGTCACGGAAGATTACTGGCAAATCCTGCGCGAGGCAACCGGAGGAGGGGCGATGCTCGGCAACGCGGTGGTGACGACGAACGGGACAAACTTTGTGACCATCGTCACCCCGCCGAGCTTCTCTCCGTCGTCCGGCTATTTTCCCATGGGCACAACCATCACTGTCACGAGCCTCTATTCTACCGTCTATTATACGACCGATGGCAGCACGCCTACGACGAACAGCACTCCGCTGACTATCATCAACGGCGTCGGAACGATTCATTTATTGAACGGTTCCGGCGACTTGACTTTGTTGGAAATTGTGGCGTTTAACGGGACGAACGCGAGCGTTATTGTGAGCGGCCTGCCACCGCCGGTGAATCAAATCGGGCTCTCACGGGATGTCAGCGCCGGACCCGGCGCCGGGATATACCTTCCCATCTCGGTCAATCTCCGCCCCAAAAACCAGATCAAGAGCTTCCTCTTCCGGCTCGAAATTGCGCCCGTTGGCGGCGCTCCAGTGATCACCAATATTCAGGCGGCCAACATCACCACGAATGATTTTGTGCCGCTGCCGGTGGTATCGCCCGGCGGTGTCGCCGCTCAATATACGTTCGAGCAATACCAGGCGGGGGTCACCAACGGGGTCGTGGTTTCCGCCGTCGGTACCAATAGCAATTTCATCGTGCAAAACTCCTCCGTTCTGAGCTTGCTTTATGTGCAGATTCCAGGCGACGCGACGCCGGGCCAGACTTATTCCGTCACGATGATAACCAACTCGGCAACTTCGGATGGATTCGCCGCGACTCTGCCAGTTGCCCCCATGCCGCCGCGCACAATTACAGTGGCGTCCATCGGCTATCTGGTGGGCGACACCTCTCCTCATGCCTGGTACAACGCCGGCGACTTCGGTGATGGAAACCTGGACATTTCCGACGTGGACAACGCCTTTTACGCTTCTTTGGGAATTTTTGTTCCTTATCAAAAAAGCGACGCGTTCGATGCCATGGACGCTTTTCCCGTGGATCAGCCGGGTATTCCGGGCGGGGACGGCCAAATTCGGTTTTTGGATTGGCAGATAATCCGGCTGCAATCGCTTGGAGTATTTGGGACAAATTGGATGCGCGCATGGGTAAATCCAGGTGTCCGAACTAATTGGGTGCTAACCACTAACTTTACGCCCTTGTCGGTATCCGGCCCAGGGAAGGGCGGCCCGGCCAAAAGCTTGGATTCCGCCGCCGTTCCGGAATCCACGCGCACCGCCCCGGCACCGGGGAATGTCTGGTTTCGACAGGCGGTTTTTGGCTCCGCCCCGCCGCCAGTCACTCAACCGGGCGCGACCTGTGTGGTTCCGATTTATGTCAAAATATTGCCGGGGTATAGCCTGGCTGGATTGCAATTCCGTGCCTCCGTGGTTGCCGATGGCGGCGGCCCCTCTCCCGCCATTTCATTCTCGGAAGGGCAGGGCATCCCAAACCCCATTCAGGCTGGCGCGTCCTCCCTCGGTGCCAACGAATTGGCCTTGGCTTGGTCTCTTGGAGCATTCCCTCACGCCCTGACCGGTAGCAATCTCCTCGGGTATTTACAGTTCAGCGTGCCGGCCGGCGCGCCGACGAACCAGACCTATAGCATCCATTATTCGAACGAGGACGGCGCGCCCAATCTCCAAACTCAGTATGACTTCGAAGCCTTGACCGGTGTCACCGGAATCGGCGTTCCCGCCTCCATCCCCGCCTCGATTACCTCGGACGAATGGAAATTGCACTTTTTCGGGAGCACCACCAATGCCATGGCCATGGATGGAGCCGACCCGGATGGCGACGGCGTGCCGAATTGGATGGAATATCTTGCGGGTACCAATCCGACGAACGCGGCTTCCAAGCTGGCGCTGGACTATTTGGCGCCGGCGGCCAACGGCGGCGTTCCCGGAGCCTTCACTTGGCTTAGCGCGCCAGGCAAATCGTATGTCATCGAATCGGCTGCCAGTTTGATTTCTCCCAACTGGACTGCCCTCGTGAGCAACATCGCCGGGGATGGAACCATGAAAACTTTCCCCGCGCCCGCTGTGACAGCAGGGGCCAACCAATTTTATCGGGTCCGACTGCAACCGTAACCACCACCGAAACCATGAACAAACCCAGGAAAGAAAACCAAACGGGGCTCGGCGGTCGGCGCGGGGGGGGGGACACCGCGCCTATCCTCGGGCTCAAAACCTCCCCCTATGAAGCGGGAAAGAATCAGAACAGCGACCGAACATGAAAGCTACAAAGTCAGCCAGTTGCCGCGAGACCCCCCGCCCAAAATTTGCGCGGGTTCCGTTCGACAATACATCCGGACCCGAAGTCAGTAAACCAACACCCAAAACCCACCCAAGCCTAATGAAAATAAAATACCTCATGGCCCTGTTGGCGCTCCTAGCCGGCGTCGCGGGGCTCAACGCTCAAACCTTATCCACTCTGGTCTCCGCCACCAACGGCCTGAACGGGCCCGTTGGCGTCGCAGTTGACCAGCAAAACAACTACTACATCTCCGATAGCGGAAACAATCGCATCCTGGTTTACACGCCGAGCGGCTCGCTGACCAATCTGGCGGGCGGCTTTGCGGCCGGAGCCAGCAACGGGCCCGGCGTCTTCGCCACCTTTAACAACCCGGCGGGTATTGTGTTCGCGCGCGGAGGACTTGTTGTGGCCGATGAAGCCAACCACTTGATCCGGTTCATCAGCCCAACCGCGGCGGTCTCAACCCTGGCCGGC
>Ga0206863_1286_pt1 | contig 14059 bp, 11 predicted proteins | sample Alteio_BWOrgCont_41_FD_152634 | JGI IMG/M metagenome (GOLD analysis project Ga0206863, IMG submission 152634) | Enriched cells from forest soil in Barre Woods Harvard Forest LTER site, Petersham, Massachusetts, United States -... | ecosystem: Environmental > Terrestrial > Soil > Temperate forest >...
GGCCGAGTAGTCCGTTTGGACCGTTTGGACATACCTTGGCGTGGGCGTTGGAGTCGGCGTGGGCGTCGGCGACGGGGTCGGCGTTGGAGTTGGCGACGGAGTATGCGTGGGCGACGGAGTCGGCGTGGGTGTCGGGCTCGGTGTCGGAGTTGGCGACGGAGTATGGGTCGGCGTCGGGGTCGGAGTGGGCGTTGGCGACGGTGTATGGGTGGGACTCGGGGTCGGCGTGGGCGTTGGGGTCGGCGTGGGAGTTGGCGACCCAGACGCCGGCTTAAAGGCGATGGCGGCCGCAGACCAGTTAGGCTCAGAGGTAATGGTGAACGAGCCACTGCCCGATGTCTGGTTGCTCGCGATCTGGTACTCCAATCCGCACTCCGGTGCGGATGAGCCGGTGCCGGTCGCGTAGCCGTTGGCGGGTACGGTCCAGCCCGATCCGGCCGTGACACTTGTCGTGGTCGTCCCTCCAGTAAAGACCGCGACCCAGAGGTCGCTGCCGTTTGTGGTGGTGAAAGTTCCGCTGTTGGGAGTGTAACCGTAGCCATTCGCGGAGGCGCCCGCCCCGTCAACCGGGGATGACGTGGCCACGCCGGAGAACTCCGACGCGATCAGGGCCGCGTTGAGCATGTTGCCGTTCGCAGTCACGGTGAGGGTGTGGGCTCCCGCCGAAACGTTGGGCAGGTAGGCGAGGACAACCCGATAACCGCCACCGGCGGGTGTCAGGTCGTCGCTGATGGTGAAACTGGTCGAGCCATCGAGCTTGATTGAGGTGATGTCCGGCACCCCCTGCCAGTTATAGAGCGCCACCTGGGCCACGAGCAGATCACCACTTGAGGTCGTGATGCTGCTGGAAGTGAACGAAGTGCTGCCGGCCGAATAGTCCGTTTGGACGGTCTGGACGTACCTTATGCCCCCGCTTGGCGTGGGCGTTGGAGTCGGAGTCGGCGTTGGCGACGGGGTATGCGTGGGTGTCGGACTCGGCGTCGGCGTTGGCGACGGAGTATGCGTGGGCGTCGGGGTCGGCGTCGGTGTTGGCGTCGTTGTCGGTGTCGGCGTAGGCGTGGGTTGGGGCACAGGATTGCCCGAGTTATACCGTGCCATAGCGGGAAGAGTGCTTGTTGTTCCTGACGCGGGATTCACCCAGGGCCAGGTGTAGCCGCTGAAGTAAGTCGGCGCCGAGGTCAGATAGAAAGAGTTCGGTATCGTGACAGTGCCGTTCGGCCACTGTTGGCTATTGTTGAAATTGTCCCAATTGCCGTCTATCCAAATTTGGCTCGCAGAATACCCGTCGTCCCATCCGATACCACCGATGAAGCCAAGTTCGTAGATCGGCGTGCCGCTCTGGGACGACGACGTCACTTCATAGACGAGCGCTCCCTCCGCCGTCGATGTCTGCTCAAGCACATTGCCCAGAAATGCGTTGTGGGAGTCGTAGCCGAAGGCGCTGACCGCGTGGAGATCCGAGGTCATGGTGGGCGTGAATTGGGAGGAGTTACTGCCGTTGGCGTAGTTCCGCAGGTATACGTCGTCGCCATCGTTGCCGTGCGTCCCGTCGTTGCCTATGTCGGGTGCCCAGTTGCCCTCAAAGAGATTGCTATGGTCAAAGGCCGCGTGGCTGGCGTCGAGGCCGGTTTCCAGCCATCCCGGAGCATCCCAGTCCTGCACATTGTCGACGTAGTTGTAGGCGATGACATTGCAGCCGCCGGAATTGCGCATCACGATCAGCTTATCGTTGGCGGTCGAGATGTTGTTATCGATCAGGCATTGCGTGCTGGCATTGGTGACATCGATGCCGTACGCCCCCTGAGTTCCCGTGTTGTCCGGCGCTTCGTTGATGGACCCGTGCGAATAGGAGCCTGTGACTTGGCATCGATAGCAATGGCCCAGGCCGATGTTGTCGCCATATTTGCCGGGATAATCGGTCTCGTCGCTCGAATCCTGCGTGCCGTCGGCCTCGACATTTTCCACCCAACTGTAGGCCAGGAAGGACAGGCCTACGCAGCCGCCGGGAAACTCCCACTGGTCAGAACCTCCGGCGATGCGGATGTTTTCCAGGCCGTCCCACTGGTTGCCCACCGGAAGCGAGGCCGTGTCCAGAGGAACGGTTCGCCAAACCTGCGGATTCAAAGTGGACGGAAAATCCATGTTCAGGGGGTCCTCGAGCGTGAGCGTGACCGTGCTGCCGTTGGTGCTGATGGCCGTGATCTCATCCATCTGCTGTATCGTGCGCCATGTCGGCATGACATTTACGGCGTTGCTGTTGGCGCTCGCCATGCTGTTCACGGTGCCAAAGGCCGGGGCGCCCGTATAGGGACCGGCGTTTAAGTTGGCGCTTGGCTCCGGCTGGAAATACGCGTCGTCATAGATCCAGATAATCGAGTCATTGAGTTCCGCCACGTTGCCGGGATCAAACGCGGCAGCACCGTCCTGGTGGTCGATCGTGATGACGTCGCCCACTACATAGGAGGTCGGACTCGCGACCGTGATGGTGGTCGATCCCTTGAGGGCATTGGACGTGACATTTTCCACATCGTATTGCGCAATCGCGGTTGCGTAACGATGGCCGATGAGGACGAGCGTGCCGTAACCCACCGTCAGGCTCTGGAAGGCGGCGGTCGCGACGATGCTGGTCTGGGCCGAACCCGATCCGCGGATCGTGACGTTATCACCCCGCACATAGAGGCCAACGCTCGCGCCGCTGCCGTCAGGGTCGGTCTGGGGGTTCACGAAATATTCGCCCGGTGCGAGATAGACGATCTGCCGACTCGAGGGCGTCGCCGCAGCGACCGCCGAGTTGATGGCGTTCTGCATTGCGGTCGTGAATGCCGCGGCGTTCGCGGAGCCGGCCAGCGCGGGATTGACCGAGTATCCACTGTAAGGATTTCCCGACGGCAGCCAGACGCTCGCCGGACGCAGCGAATCGTTGTCGAGGGGAATGCCTCCGGGGATGCCGGGGTCCCAGGTTTGCTGCGCCCAAGTGGGCAGCATCGAATCATTGATCTGCGCCCGCAGCGGCGCCGCGAACAGCAGGCAGCACGCGCCTGCGGCGGCTAGCGCCGTTCCGAACCTCGCCCTCCACGCTTTGGGGGATTTGCCGAAACCTTTGCCCGCGCAACGCGAATTTGAATCCACGTGACTCGCCATCTTATCAGGCAGCATCCGATGTTCCGTAATCATATGTTTTCCCTCCCTGTCCTTCTTGCATTTGGGGTTTCCAACGGCTGTCGAGTTACGAGCAGTTGATTTCCAATTGCTCAGATATTTCAACAATCAGGTCTCTCTTGTGGCAAGTTTCACAAAAAATTCATTCGGAGATTTTCGCACTGCCGCCCGGGAAACGGATTGGCTTTCTCAGAACTGGTTTCCTGTTTCGAACCGAATTCACTCCGGGGCATGCATCATTTGCGTGGAAGTGTAAACGGGCCGAGTTCTACTTCCTATTGATACGGAATGACTGAGGTGGTGGGCCCACAGGGATTCGAACCCATGCAAGTCGTTTCCTTCGGAAGTCGGCCGGCGATCTGTTTTTCCCTCGTAAGCGGCGACTATCACCGCAATACGGAATTTCTGCCCGACCGTTGGTGTATGCATGCTGATGAAAGGAACGGCACGGAAGGACGCATATCTGGCAATAGTGTGGCAATAGTAAAACTGCCCTCCCGCGTGTACCCTCTTTTCGGCGGCGGACTAAGCTCGGGATTTTCCGCCGCGATTTTCAGTATGCTCTCGATTTTAGGGCATGGAGAACGATGCATCTAGCCGCATTCAGCGCCGCGAGCGAATCGACTCACCCTCGAAATACCTTCTCGGCAATGGCGCCGACGACGCTCACAATTACGGGATGTGTCAATAATTCCGTCACCTTGCTCTTGGCGGCGGCTTTCTCGGCCTCCGTGTGTTGGGAAGCGTCGATTTGTGCAACGATGTCTCGAAACACAGTCACCTGATTGTTCTGAACGTTATAGTTTCCGATTTGCACGGTTGAGTCGCGAATGTTCATGGAGGTCTGCGCCTTTGCAGCGGCCGTCGTCCTCAACGACACCAACATGAGCTTCATGTCTTGATCGAACCTAGAGCGGACCCGTTCTAGCTCTTGTTGAGCCATGCGCGTCACTGGCGTTTCGCCTACATTTGCCTTCTGAATCGCAGCAAGAACGTCAGACGATTCGCTCTCCAGGAGTTGCTGAAGTCGCTGGCGTAAGACCCCGTCGTCGGCCGCGGTTGGCTCTTCTCCATGTGCTTCAAAAATCGCCTTCGTTCTTAAGATTAGCCTTTGTGCCTTTGCCTCGACTGCGGGACAAAGCGCCTTCGATAGTTCGCTCGCGGCAAATGCGGTGCCCGTCCTTCCGACGCCCGCGGCCTTCTCATGAGCGCGCCTCGTCTCAGTCGCGATCAGATCACGGGTTCTGTCGTGATCAAGATTCCAAGCGTTCCTAATATCCTCGTCTACGATTGCATTCACAAGTGCCTATAGCGGTCTGGGCGAGGTCCGATTACGGTCACACCGACCCTTCTTGGCGGCGCGGGCACTAGAGACGTGAGCTGAAAGGTCGCTCGTTCCAACCTTTTCCCATCAACAAACCAGGTGCAATGCGCCACCGGACCATCGATAGTCTCGATCGTCATGACAGCGCCGCCCGACGTAAGCATAACCCGATCACCAGCGTTGAAAATGGAGGGGGGCATTAGAGGAATCGTGTGCTCGGGTATCGCGCATTCAACAAGTTTCAGATTTCTGTGACTTTCCCGCAGCTTGTTAAATTCCGCTTCGCTTTATAGGTGGCAAGACTCGTAACCTATTGGTAATCAAATTGGAGGCGCGAGCCGGAATCGAACAATCGAGCATTTATCGCGCAATAGCAGGCCAAATATGACCATTCCATAGAGGGACCAAGCGCAGTCGGTCGCGAACCAGCCCGAATCTTCCGGATCTAACTCTTTTGGAGTCCGGTCGGGCATGAATCTAGAGGATTTTGGCCGCCGACAGCCAGGGCGATTTGTGAGTGACGGTGCCGGTACTTGGAACCGTATTCATATTCTTGGTTTGACTAGCCGCAACACGATCACACGATGACGCGACAACCAGCGATAACAAGATACGAGGATAACTACTTTGACCCTAATAAAACTCCATTTTTCAGAGGAGATCGCGAATTATGCAGGTGCGATTTTTCGCCGATTCAGATCTATATTGGCGCATAAAAACGCGGATTCAAATGTCTATAAATCTCGATTCCCCAATTGGAGCACGGCCGAAATGACGAATCTTAGCTATTGTGACACAACGGGTTATATTCTAAACTACCATTTTGTTGAAGGCCGCATTCCACGCGGAATGTTCAACAAAAAGCGCCTCTCAGTGGCTGGTACGACCTGGACCACAAGCCTCGCTTCCAGCGAAGTTGTTGTGGTCCAGCCAAACCGCTGGGGGGCGTTTCTGTTTCGGAAAATGACGTAAGCTATGGCAACTGCAATAGGAAACCAAATGGCCCGAAAGCGTCTGGAGGAGCGCCAGCGTATCTTCGGGGATTGCGAGGCGGAGGTGTGGAACCTTGGGGCCAAAGGATTCGTGTCTATCCCGAGGATTTTGCCGCTGATTATGCTGCTCGTGAACTCTGGAAGATCGAAATCCGCTGGCAACCCTTCGAAGGTGTATCTCGATCTTTGGGCGCGCGCCTTCGATGCAGGATTCCTTAAGATCGGCGACGAAAGCGCATCCGTGTATTCTGCCGGTTACACCGGGAAGCGTGGCGCAAGAACGTGGCGTGAGCACATGAAGTTTTTGAGGGCTCAAGGTTTCATCAAGGTCGCCGAAAGCGGCAACCGGCCATTCGCTTACGTGCTGCTTGTAAATCCGTACTTAGTGGTAGCTAGACAGCTTGCCTCTAGGAAAATTCGGGATCTCGCTTGGATAAATGCATTTATCGAGCGCATAGGGGAAATCGGCGCGGTGCTTCCAGTGGAGTTGTCGCTTGAGTTAGCGAAATTCCGAGGTGTGGAGGTCGTCGGAAATGTTGCGCCGCAGCGAACCTAGCGGGGATATAGGGCGTTCAAGGATTCGCAATGATCGATATGGTTCCCGAAATACGACCTGCGCCACATCTTCGGCCATCTGTCCGTCCCCGTCCAATCGCCTAATAGCAATCCAATAGACCAAACCGAACAATCGCTAATTCGACACCTTGCCAAAGGCTGTCGAAGACTTTGGCGTCGCCCTTTGTCCGGCCGGCGAAGTGGCAATGGGCGTGACACTTAGCATGCACACCTCGTATCTGTCCTAACTTTATGGGCCCTTGGAAGTTCAAATATCGTGATCCTGGCGCCGCGATAGTCGTGGAATGGGTTGCCGCCGCCGATTCAAATACAGTACTCGAAGAATACCGGCGATCGAGGGACACGGTCCCGGCCGAGGAACAAGCGCTGGTGGAAACCTATGCTGAGGCGACCTATCTCAAGTACAGGAGCTTGAGGGACGAGTTTGCAGCAGACGCACCCGATTATCCGAAATGGAAAGGTATGCGCGGCAAGAGCCAGGAATGCTTTGCGCTTCTCCAGGCCCGAATAGATGAAGGCGACCGTCCTCTTGCCGGCTCCATGCTTCTGCGGAGCGCGTGGACCGGAGACGTGGTCGTTGACTTCGTGGGGACCAATTTTGGCGTCACCAGATATAGCGCCCAAGAATTTCCGCTTGTCGGCGTTATGCTGGTGACGGTCGCGGTGGAGATCGCGGCAGCCAGTTCAGCGGGCATGGTATGGGTAGAGACGGCTCGGCATTCGCACAAATGGTGGTCGGAGTTGCTTGATTGTCCGCACGCGTTTGTTAAGTTCGAACAGGTCAACTCGGTTCTGGCCAACCTTAACGAATTTTGGTCTTCCAATGGCGTCACTCACACAAACGAAGAGTAGGCCAGCCACACGGGTGGCGAAGAAGGCATCCCCATCTTCTAGGATGCGAGGGACTCCGAAATGGGAACGCTTGGCCAAGCTGGAGTTTGCGAGTCCGGGACTCACGGGAGTCGGCGGCCTTGACAACGCAAGGCCGCCCGAGCGGGCTCGCCGCCGGCTGGCGAAGGATTTGGCCACGACGATTTTGGCCAAGATCGACGTGGGTTACGGGAACAATCTCTATATCCGAGGAAGCGGAGCAGGTTTGACCTGGAACAAGGGAATCCCGATGCACCAGGTAAAGAATGGGGAATGGGTTATGATCGTCTCTGATCCTCACGAAAATTTTGCATTTAAGGTGCTTCTCAATGACAAGGTGTGGAGCGAGGGATCCGACTACGTAGCAGCCCCTGGGGACCTAGTCTCCATCACTCCAAAGTTTTGATTGGTCCGGACCGACTGCCATGGCCCCCTACGGCAGACGGTGGCCTGTTCCAGTTCGGTCCCAGCAAACTGTCGCCGGTGCATCCCTTAGGCAGTAGTTGGCGTAAACTAAGCGAATCTACGGTCTTTGGTATCTTGAGTTTCGTTGTGAACGAAATTGAATCGGGTGATATTGTCTCGGCGAGGCCCCTGGGCGCCAGCCACAGTAGCGATCAATTCAAGACCAATAGCCTCCAGGGACCGTGCCAATTCCTCCGCTCAACGCCAGCGGCTTTCTGCCTCCTGGCATTCACCCCGCAACACTTGCCGAGATACGCGCCGCCTATGGGATCAACATTCCGCGTTCGGACAGGTGTACTGGCCTCGAGGATTATGTGTCCCTTGTAAGTGGGATAGGACTGATTAGGTATGTTTACGTTGATGGCAGCTTTACCACAAACAAGGCAGCCCCCGGAGACGTCGATGTTGTAATCGAACTACCGATGCCGAACGCTGTAGCCGGTTCCTCCGCGGCCTTAGTCCAGATTTTGAACGAGCCATTCATTAAGTCCGTCTATCATGTGCACCCGAAAGCCGTTCTCTACGGATCGACAATCGGTTTTGTTGACTACTTTCAAGGAGAGAGAATTCAAGTGCTCCAGACGTTGAAGCTGCCAAAAAACTTTCGGAAGGGTATCTTGAGGATTAGTCTCTAGGGACAGGAATTCCACGTTGTGACCACTTGGCTAACAGAAGCGCGGCAAAAGGCCGCCATCCTTCAAGATGGCATGGCCTCGATTGCCATGTTTGCGCAACAGGCAGGTTTATCAGAGGAACAACAGGAGGCGCTACTTTCACCATACCGCGCTGCGATAGAAGAGCTTTACACGAGCGATTTTTCGCTCGCTCGGGTCCTAGATAACTCCGACCTCGTGGTTCATTTGGAAGGGCCAGCTTTGGACAAGCACTCTCCGCGCCTTACGATTCTTTCAAACCTTTTTTTCGATGTAAACGCAGAGGTTCGAAATGTTGCAGCTGCGATTCTTGGTCTGGCCAATTCGAAGGAATTGCCCAAGGACTTAAACTTGGGGTTGGCCGCACTCGCACCTGGCAGTCTCTACGTCGGCTTGAATGTTACTGAATCGGGGGACGACTCGACTCCTCCTCTAGGTGAAGAAGTCGATCCGTATCTTGACGCGACGCGTAAAGCAGTGAGAACCTTGGGTGTCGTGAGCAGATTCATTGCCGGGGATGCGGCTGAATCGGCATTTGTCGAGAATGTCCCGGATCCGAGAGTGCGAGACGTTGCAGTTTCGGCAATGCAACATCTCGCTCCGTCCAGTAGATCGGTCAAGAATGGGGTCAATTCTATAGAAATCGGGGTTCGGGGAGTCCGTGGTGACGAGTCATCGAGCGTTAAACTGACGCCGGAGACCAAACAAAAGCTGCGAGAGCAGCTGACGTCTGTGATGGAGGCGCCAAATACGGCTGATTTTGAGGGATGGATAAGGGAGGTGGATCTTGATCTTAGGCGATTCTACCTGCGCCGCTTGGAAATAGGGGATGTGCTTGAACTTCGATGCCGATACCAGCTCCAGTTCGAGGCTGATATTAAAAGATTATTGGACAAACGGGCACGAGTGCACGGACTCGTGCAATTAAACGCAGCCGGACAGCCTAGTTTGATGGAAGTTGAGAGAATATCTGAGGCTCCAATGCTGCAAGAGTAGCCAAAGAGTTTTTGCGTCTATCACAAAGTTACACTGGTATTCCCCAAAGATCGAAACATCGCGTCTCGCTGGTGGAACTGAACAAGGATGTTTCGCAAAGCCTGAAGCTGTGTTGGCGACAGTAATTGAGCGCCTCGTTCCAATTGGTCCGAATCACTCGTACTGAGTCCCGAATCAGGGTCCACCTGATTTGTTCCGTATGGTGCTGCTAGGTATTGCGGCCTCAGCCGTTCCTGCGCTGCGAGCACTTGCTGTCGATCCATCCCTTCTCATGCGGGAGGAGTGAGCGAAGGGAATATCGGTCGGCACCTTCGAGTCGATTGCTAAGGTCCCAGTTCTTGAATGCACCCTTTGTCGAACACGGGCCGCCGACGTTTATGCAGGCTCTTTTGACGGCTCTCCGAGTCATTCCTACTTGCCGGGTGTTCTAATCAGCACCATTGTCATGTTTCAGACGGGGCGGCCGTCTTCCGTGCGCTCAGACCTGAAATACGCCATTCGGCAGGCCCGTAAATCTCCGGGGTTTACCGCCATAGCCGTCCTGATTTTGGGGCTTGGTATTGGGGTAAGTATCGCGGTCTTCACTCTTTTCGACGCGATTCTATTGCGTGCACTGCCCGTGCGCGATCCGAAGCAATTGGTTCTCGCATCGAACGGAACCAACCGCCAAGGAGGCGAACGGTTCTCCTATCCGACCTACGAACTGCTTCGAGATCAGGCAGAATCGCTTGTCGGTTTGATCGCCTCTACCCGGGATAGTACTTTCTTGATCGCAAGCGGGCTCGGCCAAAGCAACGGGATGCCCGTCGCCTACACTGCGGTCTCGGGGAATTTTTTTTCGATCCTAGGTGTGCCGGCCTTCTTCGGCCGCACTTTGGAGTCGGACGACGACAGGAAGGACGCTCCTCGCGCTGTTGTCGTCCTCAGCTATTCTCTCTGGCAGGGGAAATTCGGCTCGGACCTGCGAATTCTGGGCAAGACGGTTCTTCTCAAGAACGTTCCTTTTGAGGTTGTGGGCATCGCGCGACCCGGATTTTTCGGCTTCGAGCCCGGGGCCGCGGTAGACTTATGGATGCCGATTCATGCGCTTCCGCTCTTCAGTCCTCCTTGGAGTCAAATCCTTCAATCACCGCGAGCCAGCGGGTTTGAGATCATAGGCCGCCTACGGCCCGAAGTAAAACGCGATGTCGCAGGCGCCGAATTGGACACAATCTACCAGGCAGAGGGGAGCAACATCGGCATCCCAACCGCCGAGCGAGGCCGAGATTGGGGAAAGCTCAATCTCGTCCCCGGAGGGAGCGGACGACTTCGGCTCGGACCTGACTTCCGAGGAGGAGGGATCCGGCAAGTACTTTTCACTTTGATGGGGGTGGTGAGTCTCGTATTGGCTATATGCTGCGCGAATGTCGGGGGCCTATTGCTCGTGCGCACAATTATGCGCCGGCGCGAATTTGCGGTGCGCGCGGCCCTTGGGGCCGCGCGCAGCCGGCTCGTCCGTCAACTCATGATGGAAGGCCTTCTCCTCGCGTTCGCGGGCGGTCTACTGGGGCTACTCGTCATGCACTGGCTCACCGACGCACTTGCCAGCTATTTCGTGGGCCAGACTGATTCCTCGATAAATCTTAGTCCCGACGCCTCCGTTGTGCTGTTTGCGGTCGCAGTGTCGATGATTACCGGAATTGTTATCGCGCTAATCCCGATTCTGCGGTTCAAGCAAAGCGATCTTGTCTCAGCCTTTAAGAATCAGGCCCACACATCGGCGGGAGGTTCACACCAATGGACGAGCGAGGCGCTGGTTGTGGCACAGATCGGAATCTCCGTTTGCCTACTGGCAAGTGCGAGCCTGCTCATCCGTAGCCTTCAGGGCCTCAAAAACGTCGATTTGGGCTTTAATCGGGAAAACTTACTGTTCTTCTCTGTTGGCTTCCCTGGCTATGACGGCAACCACCGGGCCAACCTGGAAAAGGAAATCTTGGCTGCCCTTGAAACGTTGCCCGGCGTTCGCAGCGCAACCGTTTCGGGACGAGGATTGAGTGGCGGCCAGGTGAATTCGGTGGTGCCTCTTTCCATGAGCGTGGAGGGCTACGTACCCCGGCGTGACGAGAAAATGGAGGCCTATCTTGCCACTGCTGGCCCGCGCTTTTTTGCGGACTTGGGCATACCTTTGGTCCGGGGGCGGGAATTTGGCTTTACTGATGTCTTCCCGACCAGCAGCGCGGCTTCGATCCCCATTCCGACAGTGGTCATTAGCGAGTCGATAGCGCGAAGGTTTTTCGGCAATACCGATCCCGTCGGACGCCATATTAGCTGCTCCTCGTTTAACAATGCCGAGATAATCGGCGTAGCTAGGGATATCAAATTTGCCAGTCTGAGGGATGACAGCCAACTCGTGATTTATGTACCCAGCATAGGTTCGTTGGGGGTACCGATGGCGCTGCGAACCACGGGAGCTCCGCTCGCACTGGCTCAGAGCGTTCGCGCAGTAATTAAGCGAATCGATCCGAATGCGCCGATCCAGGATCTCCGAACGATGGAGGATGTTTTGGATCAACAACTCGCCAAGGAGCGCACCCTCGTCCAAGTCGCCAAATTTTGCAGCGCGTTTGCCCTGATACTTGCCTGCCTAGGACTCTACGCCTTGCTCTCCTACAATGTCACACGCCGCACCCACGAAATTGGGGTGCGCATGGCATTGGGCGCCCGCGCTGCCGATATCGTTTCGCTAATTGTGCGGCAAGCCATGTGGCTCGCTGTGTCCGGTAGCATAGCCGGAGTGGCCGGTGCCGTCGCGCTTACCCGCTTCATTGCCAGCAGCCTCTACGGTGTAACTGGCACCGACCCACTGACGTTGATCGGGACCGCCGTGACACTTGTCGCGGTTGCCTTGTTCGCCTGTTGGCTCCCCGCCTGGCGGGCTACGAGAGTCGATCCTTTGATTGCGCTGCGAGCGGAATGAAGTGCGCTAGCTGGCGGATCTTCTGGTTGTACGAAAACGCACCCTTTTTAAAAGGGAACGGGGACATCATTGAGAAAATGCTACAACGAGCTTCGCGCGGGAATTCATACCCCGGTTGTTCCCGATTCTGGGAATGCCTGATCCCATTTTCTGATATCAGGGCGTTCGACGCCGGCTAACCAATCGTCGTAAAGAGTTTATGCGTAAGTACAAGAGCTAGGTCCATTTCCTTGGCATGGTGCCTGCTAAATATTCTAATATTCGCCATGCTATCCGACCTGAAATCCGCGTTCAGGCAACTTTTAAAGGCACCGGGATTTTCTGCCGTCATTATTCTCACGATGGCTTTGGGCATCGGAGCTTGCGCCACGACCTTTGGTTGGATCAGGCCTCTGCTCTTTAATCCACTTCCCGGAACAACCGACTCATCGCGCCTGGTAGCAGTGGAGAATTTTGCGAACGAAGGTGCCACAGCCGCCGCGCCGCTTGGTACGTCATTCCCTGATTTCCGCGACTACCGCGACCACTTGAGTTTAATGGATATATCCGCAATCGGACGTGGGGCGCTCGCGGTAGGCGATGAACGCTCGAGTGAGCGGACTTGGTGCGAACTTGTGTCCGGCAATTTCTTCGACGTTCTCGGAATAAAGCCGGAAGTCGGGCGATTCTTCTCTCAGGACGAGAAGAGCGACGCGCAAAACGCCCACCCCGTCGCCGTGATAAGCCACAGTTTCTGGCTAAAGCGCTTCAATGCCAGTATGTCCGCAATCGGCTCGACGCTGCGCATCAACCGCGTGCAGTTCACGATCATTGGCGTGGGCTCCGAGGAGTTTCACGGAACTCAAACGGGACTCGACTACCAAATCTGGGCTCCGCTGTCGATGTACGGTCAGATCACCCACACGGGGACGTGGATGTTGGAGGATCGCGGCACTCGGAATTTCACAATGCTGGCTCGTCTAAAGCCGACTGTGACTGTCGAGCAGGCCCGTTATGAGGCGGCAGCACTCGTAGCTTTGATGGCAAAGGTAAATGGCCATGAAGACCTGGGTATCGGGATTAACGTAGTGCCCTTGTGGCGATCGCATTGGGGCCCTCAAGAGATGCTGCTGAAACCCATCGAGATATTGATGGCTGCGTCCTCAGTGCTTTTCCTGATTGTCTGCGCGAATGTGGCAAATTTGCTGCTGGCTCGCTCCACGGGGCGCCAGAGGGAATTCAGCACTCGTCTAGCGCTAGGGGCCAGTCCGCGGCGTCTGGCCCGCCAACTAATGATTGAGTCGATGCTCCTCGCGTTATGCGGATCTCTCTTGGGTCTGATAATGACCAGTTGGCTGAGGGGGGCTCTGCGGTGGCTCCTTCCCTCCATAGCTGCACCTTCAATGATCGAATCTCCGCTGGTCGGCCCCATACTCGGGTTCACCATTCTATTGGCGGTGGTCGCCGCAATTCTCGCGGGCGTGGCGCCGGCGCTCCAAGCGGCGCGGGCCAATGTTAATGAAGTGCTAAAAGGATGCGGACGGGGCGATCTACCTGGTGCGAAATCACATCGCCTCCGAGGTCTGCTGGTTGTCGCTGAGGTGGCATTGGCCGTGATCGCGATGATCGGAGCCGGAGTCTTCCTGAAAAGCTTCCAATCTCTCCGTGCCATGGCGCCTGGATTTTCTCCCGAAGGTCAAGCGCTTGCTCAATTCAACCTGTCCACCAGCGGCTACACTCAGCAGCAGGCGGATTCATTTTGCCAGCTGATGACTGAGCGTTTAAAACGGCACCCTGGCGTAATTGCGGTCAGTTATGCTGACACGGTGCCGCTTGGCTTCTACGGCGGAAACTGGGAGCCCACTGAGGTGGAGCGATATCAGCCAACTCCAACTGAGAACATGAAGATTTACCGCAACCTCGTGGGACCGGGTTACTTCGACGTCATGAAAATCCCGCTGGTTGCAGGCCGCGATTTCACCCTGCGTGATGGCCCCGAATCCCAAAACGTGATGATTGTCAGCGAAGGGTTCGTGAGGCGATTTATCCCGCACGGCGAGCCGCTGGGGCACAAGGTTCGCGGATGGGG
>Ga0206863_1287_pt1 | contig 14059 bp, 12 predicted proteins | sample Alteio_BWOrgCont_41_FD_152634 | JGI IMG/M metagenome (GOLD analysis project Ga0206863, IMG submission 152634) | Enriched cells from forest soil in Barre Woods Harvard Forest LTER site, Petersham, Massachusetts, United States -... | ecosystem: Environmental > Terrestrial > Soil > Temperate forest >...
CGCCATAAGTAGCCGCAGAAGAAGCATATACTAATGGCAATCCATATTCCGCACATAAGTCCCAAACTGTTTTAGTATAATTTAGATTAAGACGGTCAAATATCTCCGTATTCATCTCGGTAGTATCCGTACGCGCCCCAATATGGAAAACGAATTGTACAAAACGGTGATTTTGCTTTAACCAGGCGGCAAATTCATCTCTGTGCACTTTTGATGAAAACCGCTTTCCTTCCAGGTTAGGAGCCTTATTGTTGTTAGAGAAGTCATCTACTACCACCACATCAAAAAACCGTTCGTCATTCAGCTTTCTTACGAGGCAACTTCCAATAAATCCTGCCGCACCTGTTACAACAATCATTTCTTAATATTTCAACAAAGATAAGGAGTCTTCTGGAGATAATCTATCTATGGAAGTGTTGTTTTTCGTATTTTTGCATTATGCAAATGCAAATTGATTGAGAGCAGTAATTCGCCATTGGGTATCAACTGACCGGAAATTCTCAGGCACTTTAAAAAGCCTTTTAGGTTTTTATCCCAATAATATTTCCCTTTATCGTATGGCTTTCCGCCATAAGTCTGCTTCGCAAAATTCTCCCGATAATATTAACGAAAGTAATGAACGGCTGGAGTTTTTGGGCGATGCCATGCTAGGCGCTATTGTGGCTGAGCATTTGTTCTCTACCTTCCCTTATGAAGACGAAGGCTTTCTTACCAAATTGCGCTCTAAAGTGGTGAGCAGGCATCACCTTAATAACATTGCCAGAAAGATGGGTATTCCGCAAATAATGAATATGAATGAAGGTAATTTTGAAGGGAGTTCTATCTACGGTAATGCTTTGGAAGCCTTAATTGGAAGCATATACCTGGATAAAGGATATAAAAAGGCGAAGGAATTTATTTTAGACCGTTTCTTTGGGTTATATGTAGATTTGCATGAATTGGAAGCGCTTGAAACGGATTTCAAAAGCAGGCTCACGGAATGGTCACAAAAAGAAAAGAAGGAATTGGAATTTAGGGTGTTGCAAGACCCACATCATTCAAAGGACAGGAGTTTTCATGTAGGCGCTTTTGTAGGAAAATCTTTGATGGCGGAGGCAAGCCATCATTCCAAGAAAAGAGCCGAACAGCTTGCCGCTGAAAAGGCTTGGGCCTCTATAACACAGCAAGTATAAAGGGATTAAGATAATGTCGAAAACCAGGCTAAACGTAGAATATGATTTTGATTTTTGCCTCATTGGAATTGTTTGCTCTGAAAAAGATTTCCGTTTGTGCTGGATGCTGAATAACCAATTAGACCTAAAACTGGCCAAAACGGAAGAACATACGTCGGGAGCCGGTAAACACTCCTTATTCTCTTTTACGGATGAAACGATCATGAAAGAATATCATCTTGTTGCTAATAAGACAGATACAGGCAAACTGCTGCTTGAAGAACATCAGCATACCGATTACTTTATGATTGTGAAAGGAGAAGTAGATAACGAAGAAAAAAAGTACTTTGCAGAACAAATAAAAAAACTCGGCAGTGTTTCCACATCTTATCTCATTGATGTTGAGACATTGAAATCGAAACAAAATCTGATATTTTAAATTATGAAAACGGGGAATAAAACAAAGATAGTTGCTACTATAGGTCCTGCTTCAACATCCAAAGAAGTGTTGCGTGAAATGATACTTTCGGGCATGAACATTTGCCGCATCAACTTCTCGCATGGTAATTATGATACCGTAAGTGACACTATTAACAACCTACGGGAATTGAATATAGAAATGGAAACCTATGTAGGCATTTTAGCAGATTTGCAAGGCCCTAAGTTACGGATTGGAGAAGTGAAAGATAAAGGCGTGGAACTTATTTCGGGTAAAGAAGTAATTATTACTACTGTTTCTGCCATTAGTACGGCTGAGCGGATATATATTACCTATCCTGAATTTCCAAAGGATGTGGTGGTAGGCGAAAATGTACTGATAGATGATGGCAAACTTCTGCTTAAAGTAATAGCCACCGATAAAGATAAAGAAGTAAAAGCACTGGTAGTGCAAGGCGGTATATTAAACTCCCGTAAAGGAGTAAACTTGCCGAATACAAAAATTTCCCTGCCATGCTTAACCGAAAAAGATATAAAAGACCTTGATTTCGCGTTGAAAAATAAAATTGAATGGATTGGGCTTTCTTTTGTGCGTTCGGTAGATGATATTATGGATTTGAAGCGACGGATTAAAGCAGCCAATTCCACCGCAAGAATTGTTGCGAAAATTGAAAAACCGGAAGCTCTACTGGAGATTGATGCCATTATTGAGGCTGCTGATGCCGTAATGGTAGCGCGGGGTGATTTGGGTGTTGAATTACCATTGGAACAAGTACCTACCATACAAAAAATGCTTGTGCGTAAGTGCATTCAATCATCACGGCCGATAATAATTGCTACCCAGATGATGGAAAGCATGCTTACCAATCAATCGCCCACCAGAGCCGAAGTTAATGACGTGGCAAATGCTGTAATGGACGGGGCCGATGCTGTAATGCTTAGCGAAGAAACCTCCGTAGGCAAATATCCGGTACAGACTGTACAATGTATGCACCGGATAGTGCGCTACGTCGAAGAACATGAAGGAGTATATTTTCGCGAACATCACCCGGAGGTTCGTAATACGCTTACCTTTATTTCAGATTCAGCCTGTTATAATGCCTGTGTAATGGCAAAGCACGTAGGCGTTACAGCCATAGCCACCATGACTAATTCAGGCTACACCGCTTTTAAACTTTCAAGCCACCGCCCCAAGGCTAATATATTTACATTTACCGATAACCCTTCCTTACTCACTACCCTCAGCTTGGTTTGGGGGGTGTATGGATTCTATTACGACAAATACGAAAGCACCGATATTACCATCCAGGATATACAAGATATACTTAGACAGGAAGGGCATGTGAAAAAAGATGATTTTGTAATTAATATCGCAAGTATTCCTATTAAAGACCGGGGCAGGGCGAACATGATTAAGCTAAGTTTAATTGAATAGAAGGATTTCCATCTATCTACATTTTGTAGTTCACGCACATAGTTCCTTTGCGTAGTTTTGTAAGAAGATCCATCCGCCGGGCGGAAAACTTATGCAAGAAGGAATTGTATTAAAATCTTTAGGGCAACTCTATGATGTACTCACCAAAAATGGTGATAAGGTAACTTGTACCCTGAAAGGTAACCTGCGGATGAAAAGCATATCTACTACCAATCCTGTAGTAGTAGGCGATACGGTTACAATAGACGAAGTGGCTCCAAATGAATATGTAATTGCAGCAATAACACCTCGCAAAAATTATATCATTCGCCGCTCGAAAAAGCTTTCAAAGCAGTTCCAAATAATCGCTTCCAATATCGACAGGGTATTTGTACTGGTAACCATTACGCATCCCAAAACGCAAAATTCTTTTATCGACAGGATACTCACCACTGCTGAAGCATACCAGATAGATGCTCACCTCATTTTTAATAAGACAGATCTATATTCCGGAAAAAATAAAGCAGATGCAGAGGAAAGAATGGAAACATATACTTCTATCGGTTACCGTTGCCATCCTGTTTCATTATTGGATGATACCCAAGTCTCCTCACTGAAAAAATTATTTATTAATAAAGTATCTCTGCTATGCGGAATGTCGGGCACCGGGAAATCAACACTCATCAATCACCTTGTTCCGGGAATAAACAGAAAAACCGGAATTATCTCAAAAGCGCATAAAAAAGGTACGCACATGACCACCTTTTCTGAAATGATTTCATTAGCCGAGGGTGGCTTTGTGGTTGATACTCCCGGCATACAAGAGTTTGGGCTGGCTGACATAAACAAATATGAACTTTCGCAATATTTCCGCGAGATGAATTTGTACAGGAATCAATGCAAGTTCAATAGCTGTATGCATGTAAATGAGCCCGGGTGTGCCGTGATGGAAGCTGTAAATGAAGGCAAAATAGCTGTCTCGCGTTATGAAAGCTATTTGAGTATGCTGTTTAATGAAGGGGAAGAGGAGGTACGGTATGAATGAGTATATACTAACTGAACCAAAGCTTAATCCGCTCCAAACCCCTAAAGGGGCTTCCAGTAGAAATATTCAAAGCCCCTTTAGGGGTTTGGGGCAGGAAAATGAGCAAAAACCAAAGGAATATTTTGACGGCAGAGGTGCGCAGGTAAATCCGGCTAATCGCTTTTTGAAAACTTCGTATGTACAGGAGCATTGGGAAGGTATTGATGAGGATTCCCTGATGGAGAATAAGCGCACTCAATATATAGAAGTATTTCCAAAAACGATTGTCAACAGGGTAGATAGCCCTGATATCAATGGCTATTCTATGAATCCTTACCAGGGATGTGAACATGGCTTCCTTTATTGCTATGCCCGCAACTCGCATGAATACTGGGGATATAGTGCAGGTATGGAATTTGAGCAAAAAATATTAATCAAGAAAAATGCCCCGCAATTACTGGAAGAACTCTTTCAAAAGCCAAGTTGGAAGCCTGAAGCCATTATGTTTTCAGGCAACACCGATTGCTATCAGCCCATAGAAAGAAAAATGCAAATAACACGGAGTATGCTGGAAGTATGCCTTAAATACAGACACCCCGTCAGCATGATTACTAAAAACGCTCTCATATTGCGCGATTTGGATATACTTTCTGAAATGGCGAAATTGCGTTTGGTGCATGTTATGGTAACTATCACATCGGTAAATGAAGATTTACGAATGATACTGGAACCCCGTACGGTTACTTACAAAAACCGGTTGCGGGTATTGAAAGAACTTTCATCACATGGTATACCCTGCGGAGTAATGGTAGCACCTATTATTCCGCATATAAACAGTTATGATATACCGGCTGTTATTGAAGCGGCAGCCCAAAATGGGGCACGAAGAGCAGGTTATACTATCGTACGCCTGAATGGACAAATTGGAGTAATTTTTAAAGACTGGCTGCAAAAAAACTTTCCGGACCGTGCTGAAAAAGTATGGCACCACATTCAATCATGCCATGGCGGACAAGTAAACGATACCCGCTATGGCACACGCATGAGGGGAGAGGGACAGATAGCGGAATCTATCCGCCAGCTTTTCAAATTATCTGTAAAACGTTTCATGGGCGACCCTCCTGCATTTTCTTATGACCTTAGTATTTTTAAACGAAAAGGGCACGAACAATTATCTTTGTTCTCATGAGAGTAGTCATACAACGAGTTTCCTCTGCAAGCGTATCAGTAGATAAAAAAGTAATTGGTAGCTGTGCTAAAGGATTACTTGTTCTTGCAGGTATTGAAGAAGCCGATACAGAAGAAGATACTGCGTGGCTTAGCGCTAAAATTGTGAACCTCCGCATTTTTAACGATACGGAAGGTAAAATGAATCTTTCATTAAAAGATATAAATGGTGAAGTGCTTGTGGTTAGCCAGTTTACATTACATGCCAGCACTAAAAAAGGTAATCGCCCATCTTATATATTGGCAGCCCGTCCTGAAAAGGCATTGCCTCTTTTCAATATTCTTGTAGAAATGCTGAAGAACGAGTCCGGTAGACCCGTTGCAACCGGAGAATTTGGCGCACATATGGAAGTGAATCTGGTAAACGATGGCCCTGTAACAATTATAATTGACAGCAAACACAAAGAATGAAAACCATGACCATTACTGAAGCTCAAAAGTTTGTAGACAACTGGATAAATAAAAACGGGGTACGTTATTTCAACGTGCTTACCAATATGGCTATGCTTACCGAAGAAGTAGGCGAAGTAGCCCGTGTAATTGCCCGCACTTATGGGGAACAATCCTTTAAGAAATCAGATAAGGGGAAGGTACTCAGTGAAGAACTTGCAGATGTATTGTTTGTTCTTATTTGCATTGCCAACCAAACAGGCACTGATTTAGAAAAAGCTTTCCGGGAAAATATCGAAAAGAAAGGCAAGCGCGATAAAAACAGGCATAAAAGAAACCCAAAGCTAAAAAAGCCTACTCAAACGAAGTAGTGATAGTAAGCTTAACCGCAAGGTTATCGGATGGTGTGCTAAAAGAATAAGGCCCACAACGATAATATCCTCCCATTCCTATATGCAGAAAACTTGTCTTTAAGAGATTATTAATTTCCATCCCCGGCTCATAATAACCTTTGTCCATCGTTTTATAAGTAATGCCAAATTGATTTTCGGGATTAGCAAGGCTCCCCCACCCTGCATGGAAAACCAATTTCAATTCAGGCTTGAAATGATTAGAATGGAATAAAAAGGCCTGGAAATTATGTGAATAGAATAAATTCACATAACGGTTCGACAGAAACTCATTTAGCCGCATAGTTTCAAAGGAGTTATCGACTGCCAGCGGGAGGTTTTTAAAGGTAAAATCCTGATAGGAACCTTTGCCATCATATAGAAGTGTATATGGCACATTACCCTGCACATAGCCTGCCAATGCCGCAATGGACGAATAGCCTGCCAGTGGAATTTTAAAATCTTTGCTTATTTTCAAATCATATTTGGTGTACTGATAGCCCCCGTTTAGTAAATTATTAAACCCCTGTGAAATGTTTCCCCACACAATAGGATATTTGGTACCCAATGAAATCATGCCCAACGGGCTCTTCATGAAGTTTTCCTTGTATGCAAAGCGAAACTGCACACCTGCTTCAGTAAACCAATATTGATTGGTTAACACTGTTACATTATCATTGCTTATGCCATATTGATAAGAGTTAGTAGTGGTTCTTAATTGTTCATCGCCAAAAATATTGAACTGAAAATAGCGAAGCGCGTCAAAAGAAAATGATGCCATTTCCTTCTGCATTTTATCCATATTATTTATAAAATAATTATAGTAGTTTTCGGTGGAAAGCAGACTTTGATTATTGTAGAAACTGGTGATACCTGCACCTATCACATCCTGTTGGTATGAAAAATCAAGTTTCACATGGTTGTATGGATCGAAAATAAACCCAACATCACCACCATATTTAAAAGCTTTATCTCCTGTCCCATAAGCCCCATAACCTCCCACTGATACAAATTTAGAAACCTCATCGTTAGTATGCAAGCCCATTCCCAGCCGGAATTTTTCATACCCGTTATAATTTAAAATCCTATTCAAATCTATATTGAACCTATCCACCTTCAATTCACCCGTACTAAGGGTTTCAAACCATTTCAGCTTCCTGTCAAGGTGAGCCGCCTTACCTATGCTGTCTATTACCTGGTATGTTTTTTTCTCCTTTTTTGATAAAGTATCAATCCTGTATTCATTCCAAAAGTTATCACTTTTATCAGAGGCATCATTGGCAATTTCGATTTCCACTCTGCCAAACTGGCTTTTGCGCAAAGCCGTGTCCAGTACAATATTTTTAATATAGCTGCGTGAAACTATTTTTAATTTATTATGTTCATCATCCGGATTTAATGCTGTTTTCTGCGCAATAGTGATTGTTGAATCACCTAAAATAGAATTATTGTAATACCAATCTGTATTCAGCTGAATGGGAAACCATTGCTTATTATCAATGCATTCATATTTCTGCTGGATATGTATGCTAACGGTTTGGTCCTCTCGTATGGGCTGGGCAATTACATTCTGAAAAGCATATCCATTTGTATTAATATATACAACTCCTTTCATGGCATTAAAGTTCTTACCAGGCTTGGGGCTGAATGAAATAACAAATACAGTATCCTTACCAGTGTATAAAGTATCTTTTATAATAAAATAGTACCGTTTTATTCCTTCCCCCGATACCGGATTCAGGTAATCAACATCAAAAATATTTATTTCATCGTTGTAAAATGAAAATGATTGCAATTGCTGTGCCAGCAAAGCGAAAGGCGAATTGGTAAGGCCCGATGTGCGTGTAGCTATCACTTTTTCGTAGTTGTGATCAGGGTATACATATTTGCGCTGGCTTACCGATTCCATCAAAAATAAATATTGCTTCTTCAATAACCTATTGATGGAATGATGTAAATGCTGAACACTATCGGGATGTACTTGCGTAGGTACTTTACGCATCGAGTCCAGAGAATTTACTGAATCTGTAGGGCCCTTCATATCGGCAGTACAGTACATCTTGTTATATGAATCGTATGCAAATGAATGTACTTTTTCAGGGTTGTTTTTATCTTTGTTATGAATAGCTACTCTTATTATTCTAAGGGCAGGATTTACGCCCGGCAGAATTTTAACTTCGTCTAATTTAAAACTTACCTCCTGCAATTTTATCAGCACTTTTATATTGTTCGCGCTGCTATTTATTGATACAACCGTATCCCTATAGCCCACATAAGAGAAAGTAAGCGAAGTAATATGAAATGGCGCTGAAATTTTAAAACGTCCGTCAATATCAGCAGTAGAACCCAATTGCGGATTACCTGTCACAATCATGTTAACAAAAGGCAATGGCGTCCCCGTATTTCTGTCAATCACTTTCCCTTCAATGCTATATTGCTGGGAGTAGCAATGCAGGAAAGAAAAAAGACCGCAAAGTATTATGATGATTCTTTTACCTATCATAATTTTTCACAAGCTCATAAAGTTAAAAACAGGAATGTAAGTACAAAAAAAATCCCCGGCTATAAATATAGGCCAGGGATTTTAATATATACCAATGGGATTATTTTTGGTTTCCGCCTGTGGTGTTAGCGTTTATCTTCTTTTGCATTTCCGATTTCTTTTCTTGTTCAAAAGCAGCAAATTTAGATTGTTGATCGGCATTTAATACGGCATTTATCTTAGCATTTGATTCTTTCAAAAGTGCTTGGTTAGCTTGTTTCAATTTGTCTTTATCAGAGCCATATTTTTGTTTATTAGCCATTTTTTCGCTTATAGCCTCAGTAACAATAGGTTTTAATTTTGTAACTTGATCAGGAGTAAGGCTACAAGTAGAAGTAAGGGATGTCATCATTTTGTCTACCCGTTGGTCCAAGGTAGGAGCAGTTTTTGCATCACTTTGTTGCGCCTGAACGCCTATTAAACTAACAATACAAATACCGAGAGTAAGAATTATTTTTTTCATAGTTTTTAAATTTCTGAATGGTTTTTAATTAATAATCTTATGCAAAGATAGAAAATTTAATATCCTCCTACAATTTTTATCAAATATTTTGCATACCAAGCAGTATCACAGGGTTTTCTATTAATTGTTTGAAGGTTTGAAGAAATGCCGAACCGGTAGCTCCATCCACTGCGCGATGGTCGCAGGACATAGTAATTTTCATAACATGGCCCGGTACTATTTTCCCATCTTTCACAACAGGAGTTTCATGTATACCTCCTACTGCCATAATACAGGCATCGGGTGGATTGATAATAGCGGTGAACGAATCTATGCCGAACATGCCAAGGTTAGAAATGGTAAATGTATTGCCTTCCCAATCAGCAGGCTGAAGTTTTTTACTCTTTGCTTTTTGCGCGAAGTCTTTTGCTTCAACAGATATTTGCGACAAGGTTTTAGAATCGGCAAAACGAATTACCGGAACCAACAAACCATCTTCTACGGCAACAGCCATACCAATATGAATATGACTACTATACCGTATAAAATCGCCCCTCCATGAGGCATTCACACGCGGATGTGCCCGTAGTGCAGCAGCAACTGCTTTTATAATAAGGTCATTAAATGATATTTTAACCGGGGCCGCCACTTGGTTAATGGCTTCACGCGCTTTTATCATTTCATCCATTTCTATTTCCATAGTAAGATAGAAATGGGGAGCGGAAAACTTACTTTCAGCCAACCTGCGCGCAATGGTTTTACGCATTTGCGTTACCGGTTCATCGCTATAGCTTTCTTCTAATACAGCAGATGAAAATCCTCCACCCTGGTAATTTTCAATATCTCTTTTTACCACTCGGCCTCCATCACCGGTTCCACGGATAAATGAAAGGTTAATGTTTTTGTCTCCGGCTATCTTTTTAGCTAATGGTGAAACTTTAAAACGTCCGTCATTAGCAACTTTAGCAGGTGCAGGGGTTGCCGATGCCTTAGCAGCAGGTGCAGGAGCTACCGGCGCTGCCGTAGGAGCTTTAGCTGGTTGTTCTTTTTTAGGTTCCGGGGTTGGCGCAGCTGCCGGTGCAGGAGTTTCTGCAGCAGGCGCTGCTTTCTTCTTTTCAGACTCTAATAAAGCGGAAATATCTTCTCCTTGTTTACCTACAATGGCAAGTATGGAATCAACAGGGGCTGTTTTACCTTTTTCAACTCCAATATAGAGCAAGGTGCCTTCCTGGAAAGATTCAAATTCCATAGTAGCTTTATCGGTTTCAATATCTGCCAGCAACTCTCCACTCTTAACCGTATCTCCTATTTTTTTATGCCATTCAGCCACCACACCTTCGGTCATGGTATCGCTTAGTTTGGGCATCCGTATTATTTCCGCCATGTTTTTTAGTTTATAAAGTTTGTAAAGTTCATAAAGTTTGTAAAGTCTTTAAAGCTGTTTTGTCTTTTCACTTGATAACTTTATAAACTTTCCACTCATTGGTTTAGTCCATTATAAAAGGATAGTCTTCTTGCTTATATACATCTTTATAAAGTTCGGATGCATCAGGATAAGGTGATTCATCCGCAAATTTTACCGCCTCATCAATCTCCGCTTTTATTTTTTGTTCGGCAGCTTCAATTTCCGCATCCGTAATCCATTTATTCTCTTTCAAAATACCGAGTGTATGTTCTATAGGGTCTTTCGCCTTGTATGATTCTACCTCTTCTTTCGTACGGTATGTAGCAGGATCGCTCATGGAATGCCCACGATAGCGATACGTCTTTATTTCCAACAAGGTAGGGCCGTTTCCTTTACGGGCATTTTCAGCTGCCGATGCAACTGCTTCATGAACCGCTTCGCAACGCATTCCATCTACAGGGAAAGAAGGCATATTAAAGGCTCTTCCTAATTCGTAAAGTTCGGTTACATTACTGGTTCGTTCTACCGATGTACCCATAGCATATTCATTATTTTCAATAATGAATATAACAGGTAGTTTCCAAGTCATGGCCATATTCAGGGTTTCGTGAAAAGCGCCTTGCCTCACTGCCCCATCGCCCATAAGACAAAGGGTTATTAAATCGCTGTTACGGTATTTATCAGCAAAAGCAAGGCCTGCCCCCAGCGGTATTTGACCGCCAACAATACCATGTCCTCCAAAAAATTTATGCTTCACATCAAAAATATGCATGGAGCCGCCCTTGCCGCCTGAACAGCCGGTAGATTTGGCAAAAAGTTCAGCCATTACATGTTTAGGTTCTGTTCCTTTCACTAAAGGAAGGGCATGGTCGCGGTATGCAGTAATAATATTGTCTTCGGGGCGTATAGCGCTTCCCGAACCGGCAGCGACTGCTTCCTGCCCGATATATATATGACAAAAACCCCTTATTTTTTGCTGAAGATACATTTGCTGCGCACGTTCCTCAAACCTTCTCATCAATAGCATTGATTCGTACCACTTGAGATATTGTTCTTTCGTGAACTTGACTGAATTAGCTTTTTTCGCCGAGACTTTTTCCATTTTTATATTATTAGCAGGTGCAAAAATAAGAAAAGTTGATACTTGAAGAAATCAGACATCCCAGGATGCCCTTTTATTCTTGTCCATCATCCGGAGGTCTTGCCTCTTCATCCAAATCATCGGAAGGATGGTCCAGTTTTTGTTGTAGATATTGGTAATGAAGCTTAAGAGAGTCTGTTTGCTTTTTAGTTGGCGTATATTTATCGCAGTTCAAGCATTTTCCCTGGTGGTATATGAGGGTATCTTTCGGTTCTCCATCGCGGTAACTAATCCAATAACCTTCATGCATGTCATGCAGGTATGTTCCTCTCTTAGCCATGCTTCCGTCCATGTTATAAATATAAAAGGTATCCTCCAGCCTGCTATGAACGTATTTACCTTCGTCCATTAAACCACCTTCATCATAATATTGCTGGAAAGGGCCTTCCACTGAATCGCCTTTCCAGTTTTTCACTTCAAACACATGTCCGTCGTTGGGATAAAAAACAACTGATTTGCCATCTTTTTCGCCATTTTTATATTGCTCTTTACGCACTAAACGCTGCAATTCATCATAAAACTTCCAAATGCTATCTTGCTTCTGGTTCAGATACTTGCCTTCAGCATACAATGCCCCGGTGCTGTAAAACAGGTGTGCATAGGCCGATTGCCCATCTTCAGAATATACCCTGATTGCCTCCAGGCTATCGCCTTCATCGTAATAGTTTTTAAATACTCCCACCGACTTGTCATCCCTAAAATGTCCCTTGTATCTCAAATGTCCATCAGGATACTTCTTTTCCCAAAGCCCTTGTTTTCTACCTTGGTTGTCTATCCTGTTTAAAGCAGCACCGGTATCGGCATATATATAAACCGTATTAATGCTATCTGCCAGAAAAACAGGTACTGTATCTGTTTTTACCTGGGCGCTAATATTGGCCGCCAGCATTAAAAATACAATTATGATTAGTATGTTCCTTGTGTTCATCCTATGCACGAATAAAGGCAAAATTATAATTTTGATTAGTATAGTTTGCAAAAGCATTCATAAATTACCTAACTTTGCAGCGTTTTAAAAACCACTCTTCCCTTTGCCATGAACACATTCACTGCTAAACATATTTTTGTTACCGGAGGAGTTACCTCATCATTAGGCAAAGGCATCATTTCCGCTTCACTAGCCAAACTTTTGCAGGCTCGTGGGTATTCAGTTACCATACAAAAATTTGACCCTTATATTAATATTGACCCCGGAACACTCAATCCTTACGAGCATGGTGAATGCTATGTTACTGATGATGGAGCTGAAACAGACTTGGACTTAGGGCACTATGAGCGTTTTTTAAATACGCCTACATCACAAGCTAATAATGTAACTACAGGGCGTATTTATCAAAGTGTTATCGATAAAGAAAGAAAAGGAGATTATTTGGGCAAAACCGTTCAGGTTATTCCCCATATTACCGATGAAATAAAAAATAGGTTCCAGCTACTTGGTAAAACGGGAAGGTACCAATTTGTAATTACCGAAATTGGCGGAACAGTAGGCGATATTGAATCATTACCCTATATTGAGGCCGTAAGGCAAATGAAATGGGAACATGGTAAAGATTGCCTGGTAGTGCATCTTACCTTGTTACCTTACTTACATACCACCGGCGAATTAAAAACCAAACCTACACAGCACTCTGTAAAGGCATTATTAGAAAATGGTGTTCAACCTGATATTTTGGTATGCCGCAGCATACAATCTATTGATGAAGACATCCGGGAAAAAATTGCCCGTTTTTGTAATGTGGCGCACGATGGCGTAATAGAAGCATTAGATGCAAGAAGCATTTATGATGTGCCTATTTTAATGGCCAAACAGAAACTAGATACTGTAGTGTTACAAAAGTTGGGATTGCCAACCGACACCACCATGGATTTAAAAACCTGGGAAGGCTTCCTGGAAAGGCTGCATCATCCCAAACAAAAAGTGAGGGTGGCCTTGGTTGGAAAATATATTGAGTTGAAAGATTCTTATAAGTCCATTGCCGAGTCATTTGTTCATGCAGGCGCAGCCAACGATGTACAGGTGGAAATAGAATGGATTCATTCGGAAGATGTGAATGAGGAAACTGTTAATCATCTTTTTGAAGGAATACGGGGTATTGTAGTGGCGCCCGGTTTTGGTAAGAGAGGTATTGAAGGCAAGATAATTGCCATACGCCATGCCCGTGAAAATAATATTCCTTTTTTAGGAATTTGTCTTGGCATGCAATGTGCCGTAATAGAGTTTGCACGCAATGTACTGGGCTTTAAAGATGCCCATACTACTGAAGTGAACCCTGCCACAAGTCATCCCGTTATTGATTTGCAGGAAGTACAAAAAAAAGTTACCCACCTTGGTGGAACCATGCGGCTTGGGGCTTACCCTTGCCTTATAAAAGAAGGGACTAAAGCATGGGAAGTATATAAACAGAAAGAAGTAAGCGAAAGGCACCGCCACCGCTACGAATTCAACAATGAATACCTGAAAGATTTTGAAAAAGCGGGATTACGCGCTTCAGGCAC
>Ga0206863_1281_pt2 | contig 14016 bp, 11 predicted proteins | sample Alteio_BWOrgCont_41_FD_152634 | JGI IMG/M metagenome (GOLD analysis project Ga0206863, IMG submission 152634) | Enriched cells from forest soil in Barre Woods Harvard Forest LTER site, Petersham, Massachusetts, United States -... | ecosystem: Environmental > Terrestrial > Soil > Temperate forest >...
TGCGCAAACCGTATCTGTATACGTTGCCGGAGGCTGAAGGGCAGTAATCGGACATCCTATCAATTGTATTTTTACAACTTTAAGTGCTGATTCTTGTTTGGGTGGTAATGCTCATGTGCAATTAAAAACAGTAATTACGGACAGCAGTTGCACCGTAACTTGGGATGCTTTTATGTCTGATGCAAATGGTAATTTTCCCGGGCCTTATGCCTGGTACCAGGTTGTTGCCGATAGCTTGAGCAATGATATAACCCAATATTGGTATTTGCAGCCGCCTAATAGTTTTAGCGTACCCGGACATTGCTATAAATTTAAGGTGGAAAGAATGAGTTACCCATACCTCTCTTTTATTGATTCGGTTTGTTTTCCTTTTGATACATGCGGAGGCACGATTACTGCCCTTCAGCCTCCGGCAACGTATACAGATACGGTTTGCGCAGGCAGTGTAATTGATATCGGTTTTTATTCATCCGGTTTGTATAATCCTTCCAATATCTATTATGCCGAGTTAGTAGACTCGGTGGGGAATATAGCAAAAATAGATACCATTGGACGTTTAATCAGTAATGCGGCCTATACATATCCCCCGGGAGATATCGTAAGCACTATTCCGGATACTGTTCCGGCCGGTTGTCATTATTACGTACGTGTAGTCAGTTCAACGCCCAATAGGGTGCCGGTTATGTGGGGGGCTTTCTGTATCCAGCATTGCGATATATTAACGAATAATCAACAAGCATTGCAAGCTTGCCTGGAATCTTGTAACAAAGAACCTCAAGGCTATACAGATACTATTTCATTTAAAGTACATGAGTTTGATGCATTGGCGCATTACAATAGGGGCAATAAATTTGAAGTGCAGTTAATCCAATACACCCTAAGCCCCCTTAGCTTTAACATTATAAACACGGGTTTATTGGGTGTAGTTGTTGATACTACCACAGGAAAGATTGTGCTTCACGTTCCATGCCCTGACACATTAAATAGGTATGGCATTGGTCCGGGAGTGTACTATGCCAGAATTATTGCTGATAGTTCCAGTTTTCCCGATAGCGCATTCGGTACCCTTGTTCATATTTCAATTGGAGAGCCTGCTGATAGTATATATCTTACCATGAATCCATCTCCGGGGCCATTTTGCGCAGGAATTACTGTTCAAATTACGGGACATCCCAATAATTCAATTCAGGGTTCAACATATACGTGGTGGGAAACAGATAAAATACATGGTACCATTCCTATAGCTGTAACAACAGACCCTATTGCTTTGGATCTGCAGGGAGCAGATACCGTTATTATAACTTGCCAGGAAAATAGCTTGGGATGCTTGGGTAACAAAGCTACCTTGCCCGATACTATTATTACTATTGCTCCTCCCAATATTGCAAAAACAGGGCCAATAACCGTTTGCCTTAGCGATACAAGTGTGTATTCAATCCCGGTTAATGCTAATACAAGCTATACCTGGAAAGTATATGGCGAAAGTTATGTTACTACGCTTAATAATATACTTAAAATTAAATTTGATACGGCCGGAGTTTATAGGATATCGGTTGAAGCATCCAATCAATGCTTTATTGATAGTGCTGAATGGGTAGTAAATGTATTACCTGATTCGTTATGTACCGCGTCGGTTAATAATATAAGTAATCAACGAGGTGTCAGTATTTATCCCAATCCTTCCAGTGGTTTATTTACACTTGTTATTGCAAGTGAAGGGAAGCAATCTCCTAATACAATAGAAATTTATAATGTACTTGGCGAAAAGGTGTATAATGCGATCCTGAAACAATCATCGGGACAGGGAGGCAATGAAATTAATCTCAGTGCGCAGCCGCAGGGGATTTATCTTTATCGTGTAATCTCTGAAACGGGAGAATTGATAGGGGAGGGGAAGATTATAATAAGTTATAAATGATGAGGTAGATACAAGTGTGATAAGTTTTCCTTGTAACTTGGGTACATACATCTTAATGGCCTGGGCTACTTGAGCTGCTTCCTCCCGAACTGCTTCCGCCGATTGATACGCCAAGGCCAACTCCGATATAGCAGTGTTTATCATAAATCCAATCTGTAGCATACTGCCCTATCATGTAGTTCCATCCAAAAGTTATAACAGCGCCAATGCCATGTGTCGAGACTCCAAAAACAAAGCAAGGGGATATACATGCATTTGAAAGTGAGGAAGCAACATAATTTGCTGGATCTTTTAGCGAGTCGCTTGCTTGCACCGGCTCTTTTGATAATTGGGTAACAGTGATAGGCAAGCCAAGTCCGAGTGATAGTGCAAATTCACTTTGATTAACCTGTGGTCCAATGCAGTTATTACTCCATAATAGCCCAACAACCGGGCCTAAATTAAAAAGAGAGGTGAAAGTACCGGCTGTGCCAATTTGCTGCCATCTATAATCTATTTTCTGGTTAATAGTAGGAGAGTTATTATATTTAATTATGAGGGCAGTGGGGCTTGGAGAACTAATTGTATAACCAGAAAGGCAAGCTGGAGTGGTTCTATAAAAAAGATTAATTACACTGGTAAACCAACCAATTTGATTGATTTTAATAAACTGGTTAGGATTTATAGGAAAAGAAATGGAATCATTTGAGTAGATATAATTAATATCAGTGGAATCATCATTAGCAATAGAGTTAAGCTCTCTGAATAATCCACTATTCTCTTTTCTTAATTCATAAAACCGCATAGGAGAGGTGGTTCCAGAACTTATAGCCCAACTCCCCTGATAATCAGGGGAAGCATTTTTTGTATGTTTGAATATAATTATTTTTCTATATTCCTTTCTTCGATTGATTTTTTTCACCTTAACTCCGGTCATATACTCTAATAGGTCTCCGGTATTTACAGTAGTCTTTTGACTCTTGCTATTAACTCGTATGTTCTTCGGGACAAGGTGAAAAATCGTATCATATTTCCATTTTCGTGATGATGGAATGATTGTATCGCTCCACTTTCCATTCGTGCCTTTGTATAATTTGATGCAGTTAATCGCTGTGTTTCTACTTGCATCTGTTATAATTACATCTTTTTCAGTAGTGTCATACCTTTTAATTATTGAATCGCTTAATTTCTTCCCTATGATAAGATACTTTTCTCTTGTTTCAGGTCTTTTTATGCGTGGTAGTTTTGATATACGCTCTACCATAATAGTATCTATTTCAATCCCTCCAATTGTGAATCCTTCTTTTAATAATCTTCGTATCCGATGCCTTCCAAAATGGTAAGAAGGGTCATATATTCCTTGCGCATTTATAAAGGAGGGTAGAAATAATATGCTTAAAATAAATAATACGTGAATTCTTTTCATGGCAATGAATTTTTGAGAAATATTAAAAACAAATATAACAAAACAAATATAATATAATGTTAATTTTGTATAATATATCTTTAAGATACATGGGAATAAAACCAACACTGTAATGAACTGCGTATATGAGGTAATGAAGTGCCTTACTACAACTTTGGTTTTTATTATCCTTTTTGGAACAACTGCTTTCGGACAGAACGATAGTTCAGGTATAAAGATAAGTTCCAATAAATTTATCCGTTTGAATTATGAAAACGATTTTTTCACCCAAACAGATGACTACTATACGCAGGGTATAAAGCTGGAAAGCGTCGACCCTGCATTCAGGTATTCGCCCTTTATGTGGCTGCTTCCACAGTTATCTAATGCTACGGTGCAATATGGCTTATCTGCCGTGCAAGATTGTTTTACACCAACCAGCATTACCAGTAATACGATACTATATGGCGACCGCCCATTTGCCGGATATGTATACCTGGGGCATTACAAAACCTCTGCCGATTATTATAAAAAACAATTACTGACTTCCGAACTTGATATAGGTGTAATAGGTTCGTGTGCGGAATGCGAAGAAGAACAAAAAGCTATACATAGTGCGGTTCCCGGCAATATTCAACCCGATGGCTGGCAATACCAAATTGGTACCGGTATAATGATAAACTACAAGTTGCGGTATGAAAAGGCGCTCTATTCCGATACGGCTGTGGATGTAGATGCGGTTGCACAGATGAATACCGGCACGGTATATGATAATGCTCTTGCAGGTGTTACTTTCCATTTTGGCAAAATGCAATCGTATTTTTTAACTGACCATAAGTCACCATTTCAGCTTTATGCTATCGTACAAGGTTGGGTTGAAGGGGTGGCATATAACGGCACCATGCAGGGCGATTTATTTACCCATAACAGTGTTTATACCCTTAACTATAAGCAACTATCGCCACTTGTTTTTGGTGATTCGTATGGAATTTGCTTCTCCCTGAATAAAACGGCTATCACCTATTCAGTAACGCACATCACCAGCGAAATAATAACCGGAAATTATCACGGATGGGGACATATTGACATTACCTATTATTTTTAGAACCCCTATTTTTTAGATGTTACATCAGAATAATCAGGTGCAAAACGGATTAACCATTGGTTATTTACATAGTCCATGTAAAATCCAAATCCCCGGCTGTGGGTATTGCTATATTTGAACCAGGCTTTAATATAATATTTACCAAAGTCGTAATGTGGGTCGGAATGATCGTTCGTATCGCATTCCACTTGGCTAAACTTCAATTTTCTTATCAAAGCAGAATCAAAATAGCTTCTGAAATCTTCAAAATTATATTTTACATCTTTTACCGTAAATTTTTCGCCCCCATGGTATGGCCATTGCATATCATCAAGAACCCAAAGCTTAATAAAATCAGCCGTATCAGAGTTTTTTACATCGTTCCAGGCAGCTTCCAATATTTTAGTGGCTTCCTTTTTTGTGAGTTTTTGTTGTGCATCAGAAGCAACGGTAAGAGATAAAAATACTCCCAGAAGAAAGATTGTTTTTTTCATTTGGCTTATTGTGTTTGTGAAATTTATTAGTCTTTATTTTCAGGGCAAATATAAAAAAACAAGGGAACATTATCCCTTTCGAAGCGGTGCAAATAGAAAGATATCATTACGTAGCTATGGCAATAATTTGTAAAATTCATATATTGTAGATCTTAAATTTTATACGCTATGAATATCTTTGTAATGTTAGGGCTCCTGTTGCTTGGTATAATAGCAGGCTATTTCAGTGGCCTTGTCGGAATTGGTGGCGGGGTGATTATTGTTCCTGCCCTGGTACTATTATTTGGATTTAATGAACACACTGCTCAAGGTACTACACTTGCGCTATTAGTGCCCCCTATTGGGATATTAGCTGTAATGTCCTATTTTCAAAAAGGGTATGTGGATATAAAAACAGCCATTATCATCTGCATCGGTTTTGTGCTGGGTGGTTTTATTGGCGGCAAAATGGCGGTAGGGCTATCAGAGTCAGTACTCAAGAAAACATTTGCCATCGTGCTGATGGCCTTAGGCTTAAGAATGTTTTTCTTCAACAAAACATAAGGAGAAGAAAGGAAGAGCGGAAAATGTAAAAGGGGATTAGTTCTATCGAATCCGGGGAGAGTATTGTTTGCCTGAATCGTTAACGCCTATGAGAACAACTTTAGCTTTAGCAATCTCTCCCCCCGCATTTGTCCGATGGAGTGTTTTAGTAAGAGTAGTCTAGGGAACTCTCTTTTTTGACACATAGATTTAATACAAAGGTATTAAATATTTAACTGCTAAACCAATAGCACAGGCCATATAATTTATATTTTTTGTCTTGCGGATTATTCAGTCTTGGTATTCAGCAACTTTTATTTCAGGTTCTCTGTAATCTTTTACCAGGGAAGTATATCGGGTGGCCATTAATACCATATTTATAAGAATAAAGACGGCTGAAAAGAAATAGGCCCATATAATATGGTCGCCTTTCAGGAAGAAGGCAAATGAGAAAATAGCGGATAGCAATATCCGACACAAGACACTAAGCACATTTAGCGCGCTATTTACCCGGCCAATTACCTGGTTGGGAACATGATGGAAAAGGTATGTGATGCGTAAAACACGAGTTCCTGCGTTTACACTTCCAAGTATGAATGAGAACCCGAAAAAAATAAGGGTGTTTTTGGTGAGGAAACAAATAAGTAGAATAATAACTGCAATAGCCATGAAAATAAGAATAGCTTTTACCGTACTTATATTCCTGAATAATTGCCTTATCCATACACCTGCCAATAGGGCTCCTATGGCATAATAAACATCCATCATGGCATATACTCCCGCCGATTGGTTTAAATGGTTCTTCACATATAAAGGCATCAGCAGGATGACATGTGTAAGCACTACTACGAAAATAGATAGAGAGCAAACACCGAAGATAAGCAGCGACGGGTGTTCCCTTAAAAAGTTGCGGCCTGTTTTTAACCTATCAAGTATGCTGCCTTCTTCATGGTGCTTTTCAGTATGAGGAGTATATTTTATTTGCATAATAAGAACTATGGCAATGAAATAGGTTGCCCCGTCTGTTAGAAATATACTACTCAGGCTCCAGGGGCTTATATGCAAATGAAAAGGTATGCTTACACCTAATAAATGGAAGGAACTAATATCTATACCCTGTAATAAAAGAGCTGCAATTCCCCCAGAAACGATATTGATGGCTTGAGATTGTATCTCTATAAAGGAGTTTACCTTTCCATAGTCTTTCGCTTCGCACACCTCTTGCGCAAACGCATACATGGTAGGGAAATAAATATTGTTATAATACCAGGTAGCCGCGAAGACAACAATAATCATAAAAGTGGGCACTGTGCCAAGTATATATCCTGAAACAGAGGCCAGCAACAACAGGCTGCCGCCTATAAAGGAGAACCATATAAATATTTTCTTCCGTGGATATTTATCAATTAGGGTTCCGGCATAAATGCCCCAACCTACACTTCCGCATAGCGTGAGGGTATACATTAAGCCCAACGATGAGGGCATTTTAAGTATAGACGCAAAATACCAAGGAATGGCAAGCATACTAATGCCTTGCGCTATGCCCGAAATGATATTACTTACTATGAGAAGCCTTAATGAAAGAGGGTACTTCATGTAGTATCAGCTAATGCTTATCAGCCGATAAACGTTATTTAGCCCCTGCTCGGAGTTTGTGCGTTTGTAGCGTGGATACTACGAGTATCACTGTAAGCAGCACATCTTTGGTGAGATTTGCAACTGGTAAAAAGAGATAAAGAGAAAACGATTAAAGCGGAGAGGAGAATTATTTTCTTGCTCATTAAGAGTGGGATGAAATTGGTACTTTAATTATCTGTGGGCAAATTTATACTTTTTTTAATATATTCAGTAAAAATAGTTTTGAACTTTACCGTGTTATAATATTCATAAAATATCAGCTTGCCATGTATGAATCGTGGTTTATTATGCCAAGTGGTTTACCTTTCAATTTCTTGTTTAATAAAGGAGTATTGTATGATTGGGAATGAATATCTTTTTTCTCCAATACCCATTCGGCAGAGGGGGAGAAAAGGGTTAAGTTCGCTTTAGCCCCTTTGTTTATGGTAGGAATTTCCAAACCTAATATTTTACGGGGATTGATCGCAATTTTGGCTATTATGTCAGCCAGCGGCAATTCGCTGTGCATATTTACCAGCGAATACAAGGTTTGTATACCCAACATACCGGGGGTTGCAAGGTCAAACTCCAGTTTTTTATTTTCCTCATCTTCCGGCCTGTGGTCGGAGCAGATAACATCAATGGTTCCGTCGGCTAAAGCCTTTCTCAGGGCTTTTATGTCGTTTTTGCCGCGTAGCGGAGGCGACACTTTAAAATTGGTATCCCAACCCAGCAGTTCAGAATCTTCAAAGGCAAGATTATAAGCATTAACGGATGTACTGATAGGTAGTCCTTTCTTTTTGGCATTTCTTATCAGGCCCACACTTCCTTCTGTAGATATGGAGGAAATATGCAGCCTTGCTTCAGCATATTCGGCTAAGAAAAGTTCGCGTGTAACCATGATCTCTTCGGCTATGGAAGGTTCTCCTTTCAATCCGAGTTGTACACTTATGTTTCCCTCATTTACGCATAGTCCTGTAGCCAGTGAGGTATCATTGCAGCGGCTTATAATAAGCCCTCCGAAGCTTTTGCTGTAGAGTAAAGCCCTGTGTAATAATCCTGCATTCATCACCGGGTGTATGTCATCAGTAAAAGCAACCGCGCCCGACAGTTTCATATCGTACATTTCGGCAATGTCTTTTCCTTCCAGCTTTTGAGAGAGGGCGCCTATAGGGTGCACATCAACTATTTCGCCGCTTGTTTTGTTGATGATATATTCTATCTGCGTTTTGGAGTAAAGTGTGGGATTGGTGGATGGAACCACAGCTACACCGGTGAAGCCTCCGGCTATAGCTGCTTTCATTCCGGAATGTAAATCCTCTTTATATTCAAAACCGGGATCGCAAAAATTGGCCTGCATATCAAACCATCCGGGTGAAAGATGTAGGTCGGCCGATTCTATTACCTTTTTAATTCCGCCTTGTGGAATCTTTGCTTTTATATCCGTTATTATGCCGTTTTCTATTAAAACATCCTGTACTTTCCCCTTGTGAGGGGAGTTGGGGTCAACAATGGTGGCGGACTTTACAAGGAGTTGCATATATTCCAAATTAAAGGGTTATTCTTATTTAATAGTACTCACCCCCGGCCCCTCTCTACTAGTAGAGAGGGGGGAAGGGTTAGGTATGATTCTGTATTTTTAATAGCACATTATTTATATTTTCCAATTCTTCATTTTTTATTCTCAACACATTCAACCCTCTTTCTGTCATTACATAATCTCTATTTCTATCATATTCCTGGGTATAGTCATGAATTTTGCCATCCAATTCTATCACCAGTTTTTTTTCAGCGCAATAAAAATCAGCAATAAAGAGATATGTTCGTTTGTGAAGTGTAAAATAAAAGAGCGGATGCTGCCTCAAAAACTTAACACCGCTTAATTTACGACCTCTTAGTTTTTCCCATAATATCTTTTCCGGTTCAGTAAGGTTTTTTCTCAATTCCCTTGCTATTTCTTTAATGCTTTTATGTTCTACTCTATTCATTGAAAACTTTTCTGTATTGTTCCCATATCTATTTGATAGAGAGGGGGTATGGGGTGAGTATTTATTCTTTCCATAATCTCAACAAACTTTCTTCGATAGCCAAAAATAATAAAGCTAGCAGAATACAATATTTCCAGTAGAACTTTCCTCGGTTTACTTCGCTTAACAAGGCAGGCAAAGTATCTCCTGTTGAGGAGAGCACTGAAAAGTTTTGTATGCCCGTGTTTTTACATAATGAATCAAGTGCGGAGGGGGATAGGAAATTCATTTCCGATTCTTTGCGGTCATAATTGAAAGAGTAGCCTGAAATGAGGCTGTCTCCGGCAAAGAGTTTATAGTTTCCGGCTGCATTTATTTGCCCGTGCATAAAAAGCAGCGTTTTGTCATTCACCACTCTTCGTTCCGGCAAGAAGGAAAAAGTATCGGAGATAGATTTTATCTTAAACATAGTTCCTTCCGGCAAGTTCAAATCAGGTGCTTCAATGGGTTGTTCTTTGCCTAAGGTATAATAGAGCATCTGTTGCGGGCTGCTGTATAATCCTATGTTGTATAATGTAGGCACAAATATGGCATGTTTGCGGAAGTTGCTGAATGCATCTGACAGGGAAATACTAAGCAGGTAAACATGGCTCTGCCCATATTGAAACATATCCAGCAAATCATCGCCGTTGTCTAATTTCATCAGGTTTTCGTACGCTGTATTGTTAGTATGCAATATGCGGTAATGTCTATGTACAAGCGGCATGTCCATATTAGGGTGTTGTTTCTCTTCAAACACTCCGGCATAAATAGGGCTTTGATAATTCAGCTTATCTACTTTAAGGTTGGTGGTATCAACATTTCCAAGCGGGGAAAAATGCAATGCTCCCAGGAAATTATTATAAGATTCCTCATCTATGCCCGAAGCTGAAGGAATAATCAATAAGTCACCGCCTTTGGTGAGATAGCGCATCAGTTCATTGCTCATACCCGATGTGATGTCGGTTACTTCATCCAGTATAATTAAGCGATATAGTGGAAAAGTAGAATAATCAAGATGGTTGGCAGAGGCATCTGCGAGGGTAAATAATGAATCTTTGCCATACAAGTAATGGAGGGAGATATTTAGCTTGCTGCTGTCAGGATGAATGCATAGTACCGGAATATTTGCTGATAATTTATAGGAGAAGAAGGCATTATCATCAAAAGTGATAGGATAATCCGATATTTTAATTTCTCCTTGTTGCAATATGCTTTTGTCTGGGACGTACGAAAGTGTTACCGTAGTAGATGCTCCCGCTGCTATGCTGAAAGAGGCAGTAGCTTTTTCCACTCCATTTATAAATAACTTGATAGGCTTATCAGCAACTGTTGTAGATGAGTAATTATTGATTTTTACAAATAATTGCTCCGGCTTGCCGGGCAAATGCACAGGCGTATTGAACCAACAAGTATCAACATCTATGTTGTTTTTGGTTTCAGCACTTACGGGTATAAAAGCTTCTGAAACGCTATTTTCAGGTTTATAGGAGGACATCCCGGTAACTGATTTTTGGAAATCTGATATAACAAAGGCTTCCTTCACCGGGCAACCTGAATGGTCCAGGTTATCTTCCTGCCGTGCCATAATTTCGCCCAGCATACGTGATGCGGGAGATACTTCCAGGCCTTTTAGCTGATCTATAAATTCATCTTTATTCAGCCATCTTTCCTGCATCGAACTAAAGTCCTGCGACACCAGTTGTACCTTATCCGCTGGGTTCAGCGACTTGGCTATTTGCTCTGCTTTGCTTTTGGCATTATCCAGCAAGGTGCCATTTTGGTTAAGACCCATCATGCTGAATGAATTATCTATAAAAATGCTTACCGCTTTAGAGCCCGAAGCCGCTATTCCCTGCTTAGATGGAATATAAGGTTGCGCAAAAGCAAGAACCAGGAAAATGACAATAAGGCAGCGGCAAATAAGCACCAGCAATTGCTGCAACTTGCTTTTAGAATGAGATTCTTGCACCACTTCCTTCAGGAAGCGTACATTGGAAAAATAGTACTTTTTGTAGCGGCGAAAATTAAAAAGATGAATTATGATGGGAATGCTTACTGCCGATAAGGCATAAAGGAAAGATGGGAATAGAAAATTCATCAAAGCCCAAAGATAACATTTTAATGGTTATGAGTTATTGATGTACAGAAAACTCTATTTCTTGTCACTTGGGCTCCAACTCATTTCCCCGTAATCTTCATTTCTGTTCTCCTGTTTTGTTGGCGTCCTTCAGGAGTTTCGTTGGTTGCTATAGGTTTGGTTTGCCCGTAGCCTTTGTAGCTTAACCTAGTAGCGTCAATAGAATGAGCAACTAAGTAATCATATACCGCTTTAGCCCTGTTTTCCGATAGGAGAATATTACTTTGGGGAGTGCCTTGGTTGTCGGTATGTCCGCTGATTTCAATTTTAACGCTTGGGTTATTTTTTAGGAATGAGATCAGTTTGCCCAGTTCCACTTCCGATTCCGGTTTCAAATCGTATTTATTCGTTTCGAAAAAGATATTGTTCAGCACAATGGAAGCGCCCGTATCTATATGTTGCAATGGCACATTCTTAAGGAAAGGATGCTCGTATGTAGCGTTCACATTCTTCAATGAAAAATTATCGGAATAAAACAGGTAGCCATTTTTACTTACGTTGAGGGCATAGTTTTTATTTACAGGCAAACAAACCAAAAATGTCCCGTCAATGGGTGCAGAGGTAGATTGTGAAACCACTTTTCCGGTATTAAGGTCTATCAAGGTAAAGCTGGCAATTAAAGGCTGATGGGTACTTGCATCGTATACTTTGCCTTTCATATAGGTAACCTGCTGCGGGCGCAAGGAATCAGGTAGCAGGAAGGAATAAATATCCATTTCCCCCAATCCTCCTGGACGATCTGAAGTAAAGTAGGCTACCTTGCCGTTAGGATCAATCATAATGCCTGTTTCGTTCTTGGCCGTGTTAATAGGATACCCTAAATTAATAGGAATGTCCCATCTTCCATTAGGCAGCCTGCGCGACATATATAAATCTGTTCCGCCGAAACCGGGATGCCCGTCTGATGCAAAGTAGAGCGTTTGATTGTCGGGTGCTATAAAGGGGCATTCTTCTTTGCCCGGTGTATTGATAGTATCACTTAGTTTCATGGGCATGCTCCAATAACCTGAATCATCTAAGGACGTTACATAAATATCGGAATTCTTTACTTCATGGGCGGCTATTATTCCCCGCACAAAATATAGTGTTCTGCCGTCGGGCGCAAGGCATGGCTGGCTTTCCCAGTTCCTAGTATTTACGGGTGAGCCCATATTTCTCGGAGGCGACCACCCATCACCTACCTTGAATGTATAATAAAGGTCCTGGTCACCATATCCTCCCGGCCTGTTCGATGTGAAAATAAGCATGTTCCCATCCGACGAGATAGTGGAAGCACCTTCCATATAATCGGTATTTATCTGGGGCCCCATATTCACGGCCCTGGTCCATTGCCCGTCTTCTTTATGGCTAACGTATAAATCTTCGTTGTAATCTTCATATCCTCTTGGCCCACCATTTCCTTCGGAACGTTCGAGCCTGCGGGTAAAGATGAGCATAGAGCCATCTACGGTAACCGTAGGGAAGTATTCTGATACCGGTGTATTAATAGCCGGGCCCATATTCACCGGATTGAAGGGAACAGGATGGTTTATGACCTCTACAGCAAATTTGCAATCGGCAAGCATATTGGCAGCAGCGGTGCGCATTTCAGGGTCATTGCTGCCCAGTTCCATAAAATGTTCCAGGTGATCTTCCGCTATGGCATATTGCCCCATAGATAATTCGAGCCTTCCCGCCGATAAATAAATATCAGGATGAAAATGGGGGTTTATTCTTATTACTTTGTTGTATTGCACAATGGCATCCGAATCATGGTTCATGTCATCATAAATGTAGCCAAGCATACCTTGCGCCTCTACAAAGGTACTGTCTTCCCTTATCGCTTTTTTCAGCAATTCAATGGTGGTTGCGTCCTGGTTGGCATTGTAATATGTTTTAGCTTCCTCATAAAACTTTATTGCCTTTTTATTTTGAGTAGTATACAATTCCTGTTGACCGTATATGGTATGGAATATAGCGAAAAACAGGAAGGAAAGGGCAAGCAGTTTTTTCATCCGGTATGGGAAATGGAATATTGCAAAGGTCTAAATTTTATTTATATAAAGAATATGAGTATCTGCGGCAAAGGCTTTATAAACTTTCCACCCTAAGAACTGATATTGCCCTCACCTGTATGGGAATTAATTTTAAATTTGCGCCTTTACCATATCCCATGAAGAAAGCAGACCTTAAAGTATTAAAATACCCTATTGGGGAGTTGAAGATACCCAAAAAGATTTCGGATAAAGATATTGAATCCGCGATAAAGACAATTGAAGGATTTCCTGCTAAAGCCCTTAAAGAAGTGGGTAAACTAAGCGACGATACGCTGGAATACCGGCACCGTCCGGGCGGATGGACCATACGTCAATTAGTTCATCACTGTGCCGATAGCCACCTTAACGCATATATACGAACTAAACTGGCTTACACGGAAAAAAATCCGACTGTGAAACCTTATGACGAAAGCGCCTGGGCCAATACAGGTGATGCCGGAGAAGCCCCTGTGGAATGGTCATTGCTGCTGCTGGAAGGCTTGCATAAGCGCTGGGCCGCCCTGCTGTCGGAATTAAATGATGAAGATTTAGAAAGAACTTTTTATCATCCTGAACAGAAAAAGAAGGTAAAATTGAATCAAGTCATAGTTATTTACGCTTGGCATTGCAACCATCATCTTGCTCATATACAACAGGCAAAAAAGCATAAGAACAAATTCAGTTAAATTGCGTTTAAATAGGCTATGAGGTATAAGATAAATGCAAATTGGCCTGTGTGGCTTTTATCGTGTAGTTTATGTTTTCTGGTTGCTATTGCAGATGCGCAGAATAATTCCCAGGCAATAGCTTTGTTCAATAACGGGCAATACCTGAAA
>Ga0206863_1289_pt1 | contig 13896 bp, 9 predicted proteins | sample Alteio_BWOrgCont_41_FD_152634 | JGI IMG/M metagenome (GOLD analysis project Ga0206863, IMG submission 152634) | Enriched cells from forest soil in Barre Woods Harvard Forest LTER site, Petersham, Massachusetts, United States -... | ecosystem: Environmental > Terrestrial > Soil > Temperate forest > O...
AATCAAAATATGTTAGTATATTCATCAATTAGTACCCCGATGGTGTAATGGATAGCACACAGCTCTGACGGAAGTTGCGGTACGGGTTCGAATCCCGTCCAGGGTACTAAAGGCCTTAAAAATGGAGTCAGAGCCGTTTTTAAGGCCGCTTTTTTATTGCAAAGAGCAATTAGATCTGGTATATTTAAAATACGCAACTACGTCAGAGCAAAGCATTATCCAAAAGGGGTCGCAGAAATGCGACCCTTCTTTATTGTTGACGAACATACCACTGATACGTCTTTTCGATACCTTCTTCTAAACCTACCTTTGGCTTCCAGCCTAATTTGCGCATACGGGTGTTGTCCATTAGTTTGCGCATGGTGCCATCGGGTTTGGTTGTATCAAAAATGATTTTACCTTTATAGCCGCTTGTTTTTTTAATCATGGCGGCTAATTGTTTGATTGTTACGTCTGCACCGCAGCCGGCATTGATTACTTCTGCGCCATCATACTTTTCCATCAAAAAGAGACAGGCGCTGACGAAATCGTCGACATATAAAAATTCACGTTTGGGTTTTCCGCTGCCCCATAGGACAACTTCATCTGCCTTCTCTTTAACTGCTTTATGAAATTTGGCAATCAATGCCCCCAAAACATGGGCGTTTTCCATATCGGTATCACTGCCTGGACCATAGAGGGTTGCAGGTACGGCAACAATGGCGTTAAAACCGTATTGTGCCTTGTAAGCTTGGCATATTCTAGTCCCGGCTATTTTAGCGACGGCGTAAGGCTCACTTGTTTGTTCAAGCGGACCTGTCAGTAGTGAATTTTCTTTAATCGGCTGTTTGGCTTCTTTGGGATAAACACAGGAACTGGAAAAATACAGCAACTTTTTAACACCATTTCGATGAGCAGCTTCAATCACCAAATTTTGAGATTGGGTGTTTTCGTAAATAAATTCTGCTGGAAACTTTTGATTGGCCGCGATACCGCCTGAACGCAGGGAGCCTAGAAAAATATACTCTGGTTTGAATTTCTTAAAGAAATCTGCAACCTTTACTTGATCTAAGACATTGATTTGGTCTTTGGTGTTGGAGATAACTTGTGCAAAACCCTCTGCCTGAAAATATCCCCGCAAAGAGTTTTCAACGCTATCGTTGTGTCCGACAATAAAAATCTTGGAGTTGCGACGCATGGGCTAATTAGTGCGATGATGGGGTTGTAATCATCCGTTTGGCGTAATACTCCTCGTTATAAAAATTACCATGCTCAATAACAAGTGTAGATTTGCCGTCAGTACGGGTCAATGCGTGTTCGTACGCTGGAAAGATTTCCTCGGCCGAATTTAGTTCCACCACATCAATCCAGGCAAATAGTTCACGCAAGGCTTTTGCATAATTACCAATATGCTGATGCCCTGGATGCACCGGAGCGTCAGGACCTGTGGCTACACGGATGATGACCTTTACAGGCCACTTGCCGCCGGAAATCATAGGGAGTTTATCTAGCATATTAGCCATATCAGCAGTGGCCAATAATAAAAAATTCTGCCGTGGATACACTGAAACTGGCACGACACCGGTCAACGCAATTCCAATGGTAAATTGCATTTGAAAACTTTCATTGATCGGCATCTCCAGGCAGCGTTCCTTGGGGCAGTCACGCAGGGTTTGGAACATGAATGTCCCTGGGCCCGCCACTGTTTGTCCCACAAACATCACCTTGGGTTGTTGGGCGAGCCATTCCATGGTCCGCTTTAATTCATCAAAATATTTCAGCTGAGTAGTTGTCGTCATATTAGAATTTAATCAGTTTGCCAAGGCCGGAATGCGGATAGCCATTGGTGTATTTAAAATAAATAATCTTACTTTCATATTTAGTTCCAACAAACCAAGGCTCTGGACTTCCCCAAGTGGCCCTGGTATCTGTCATGACGCTCACCCCATTATCACAAACAATAAAGATAGCTGGCAGATCAAAATTATAAACGTACTTAACAGCCTCGTGAAAAATACCTGTTTCAGCGGACATGTCCCCGCAAAACAAAAACGCCCGTCCTTTTTTACCCTGATTTTTCAAAGCCCAGGCCGTACCTGCTGCTGTTCCCATAAGGCTTCCCACAATCCCTGAACAAAGTACATTTTGTTTTGGAAAACAAAGGGAAATACTTTTGCCATCAATGATCGCCTGCTTTAATTCCTCGCGAGGCACACCTTTTAAAAGGGCCAGTTCATGAGAATCCCAAAAACCAAAAACGTAATCATCATCACCTATTTGGTGTTCTTTAAAAATATTAATCAAGGCATCTTCACGTCCAGCGCGTAAATGCACCGGAGCACGGATGACACCTGTCGCAAAGATATCTGCTATCTCCTTTTCAAAAGCTATGATTTCTTCTTTAGTAACCATTGTATTTCCTTAAATAAATTTATTCTAAAAGCGTTTCAGTATAGCAAATTAAAATCAACCTTCAACGATAATTCTTGGCAAACCAGTCCATGGTTCGCCCAATGCCGTCTTCTAATGGAACCTTCGGCTCCCACCCTAATTCTTTGCGGGCCAGGGAAATATTGGGCTGTCGCTGTTGTGGATCATCTTGGGGCAATGGCTTATAAATAATCTGAGCTTTGGGATTATATTTCTTACGGATAAGATTTGCAAATTCTAAAATTGTAAATTCTTTAGGGTTACCAATATTCACGGGTCCGGATATTTTAGATAAAAGCAATCGGGTTATGCCGTCCACCAAATCATCCACGTAACAAAAAGAACGTGTTTGTTGACCATTCCCATAAACAGTCAATGGTTGGTCATTTAGAATCTGGTCGATGAAATTAGGTACCACCCGTCCATCTTTAATCTGCATACGAGGCCCGTAGGTGTTAAAAATCCTGACTACTTTTACATCCATCTTATAAACACGCTTGTAAGCAAAGGCCGCAGCCTCAGCATAACGCTTAGCTTCATCGTAAATGCTGCGCGGCCCGTTGGGGTTAACATTGCCCCAATAACTCTCCACTTGAGGATGAACCAAAGGGTCTCCATAAATTTCCGACGTAGATGCCATCAAAAAAACAGCTTTCTTGATGCGGGCGATTTCGAGTAAATTATGCGTGCCATAGCTGCCAACCAGCATAGTGGCAATGGGATGATTCATATAATCCACCGGTGATGCAGGTGAGGCAAAATGCATCACATAATCTATCTTGCCAGTAACTTTAAAAGGCTTGGAAACGTCCTGCTTGATAAACTTAAAATCTTTGTTCGCCTTCAAATGCGCCACATTACGTAAGGAACCCGTAATTAGATTATCCACCGCGATCACACGAAAACCATGACCAATGAACCAATCACATAAATGACTCCCCAAAAACCCAGCCCCGCCGGAAATTAATACTGTTTTCTTAGACATGTGAAACCCTTTCTATTTATTTACAAAGACTTTCCCCTACCTGCGCCGAAATATTCGAAACCAATGTCCTTTAGATATACCCCATCCAGAAAATTACGTCCGTCAAAGATCACGGTTTGAGCCATGGCATCACGGATCTGCACAAAATCAATGTCTTTAAATTCCGGCCACTCGGTCAGAAGCAAAAGGCAGTCGCAGCCCTCGGCAACAGTATACGCACTCTCGCAAAAAGTGACTCCACGCAGTGATTTTTTAGCATTGTCCAGGGCTTTAGGATCATAGACCCTAATTTTAGCACCCTCAGCCTGCAGAAGCTGAATGATTTCCAGGGCCGCGGCATTACGGATATCGTCGGTATTTGGTTTAAAAGCCAGTCCCCAAACGCCGATAGTCTTATCCTTGATATTCCATAATTTTTCCTCAACCAACCGTACAAACCAATGGCGCTGATTTTCATTGATGGCTCGTACTTCTTTTAACAAAGAAAATTCATACCCGCTGCGTTCACTCAAACGGATAAACGCATCCACATCTTTAGGAAAACAAGAGCCCCCGTAACCCACACCCGCATCTAAAAACTGGCGGCCGATGCGCTTGTCTAATCCCATACCTTCAGCCACCTTGAGGACATCAGCACCCACCCTGTCACAAATTTGGGCAACCGCATTGATGAAAGAAATTTTGGTGGCCAAAAATGAATTAGAAGCATGTTTGATCATTTCTGCGGAAGCAATATTAGTCACTAAAATTTTTGGCTTTAACGGCTTATAAATTTCCCGCAAAAGCTGTTCCGCTTTTCTTGATTCGACCCCAATCACAATGCGGTCAGGGTTCATGAAATCATATACCGCCGTCCCTTCCTTAAGAAATTCCGGATTAGAAGCCACATCAAAATCTAATAAAAGTTTGTTGCCACTTTTATATTTCTTGGCTAAATTCAAATGGATCGTACGCCTGATTTTCTTGCCTGTCTCTGCCGGCACCGTTGATTTCTCGACGATGAGTTTATACGAATCCATGTGCTGGGCAATTTGACGTGCCACATTTTCTACATAGGTCAAATCCGCATCCCCATTAGGCTTAGGGGGTGTAGGAACAGCCAAAAAAATGACCTGGGATTTTTTAGTCGCCTCACCAATGGAACTTGTAAAGGTAAGCCTCTTTTTGGCCACGTTTATTTTCATCAACTCAAGCAAACCAGGCTCATAAATCGGTAAACGTCCCTTTTTAAGAGTTTTAATCTTCTCGAGATTATTGTCCACACAAATCACATGATGGCCGATATTGGCCAGACAAACACCTGATACCAACCCCACATAACCTGAACCGATAATAGCAATTTTCATTATTCCCCCTGTTTAACTAATTTTGTGACCCCGGCCTCGACGGCTGGAAAGAAGATTGCAACAAATTAAACTTCATGTCTGGAGATGCCTTTAGACGGAAAAGCACATAAAATGTCGTGCCCTGGCCTTCTTGCTGATCAATGGCTAAATCCATTTCCCATTCATGCATATCACGCGTAAGGATGTACTCATTCTCCCGGGCACTGGTAATATTCCCATCCGTTGCATTGACCACCGGAAAACTATTATATATTTTAAATTTCCATTTAGGATTAATCGTGTAATCCCACTCGGTAGTCACCTGATCACTTTGAGTACGGGTATAACGATTGCCCAAAGAAAACGACCAACCTGCATTATGAAATTCAACATCAGTATTTTGGGAATTCCAATGGCCTTCATGAAAATCGTATTCATTGTCATTATGCAAGGTCAGCCAGTCGGTAGCATTAAAATCAAGGACGGAATCATACGGATTGAATCCTCTATGACCAGTTGTTCCCTTGAGGCCATAATTGGTCGTGAGTAAAAATCTTACCAAATCCACGACTTGCCCGTTACGTTTGGTCTGTAATTTATTTTCCAGTCCTAATTCAAATTGATGGATTCTATATAAATCATCAATAGCAGGATCAAATTGATTAAAACTAGTCGCGGGGTAGGTAGGCCTGGCCTGATACAGGTACGTAATCGTCGGAGTGATAACATGGCGCAGGCCATTAATATTAAGGCCTGCGAAATTTGTATGATAATCCCAAACCCTGTAAAACTTGGTACTCATATCCAGGCTGCCGCGAAACATGCCCCGCAGGACATTGTTTTGTTCTACGTCCGTGGTACGGCTGTAATACGTTTCTTCTCCTCCCAGATGAGGATTAAATTGAATAAATCCAACTTTAAAAGGATGCGATACATCATTGTTCGAGTCAAAACGAAGGGTTTTCTCATTAAATGTCTTGGGGTAATCCTGATAACTCAAATCCGAAAATGTATCCGTGCTTTTGGCGTAAAAACCACTTTTACCGATTTGCTGATTGTTAAGTATGTACTGAACTTCCGGAATACGTTCAATGCCCCGTATCGGACGGTTCTCACGGCTGGTGTCGACATTAAAAGTCAAAGTACCATGCGGCATATTGTGCGTCAGGAAGAAATACGTATCCAGATTCGTATTCTGGGCATTTTGTTGATATTCCCGAGGAAAATATGTTTTTAAAAAACCGTTATTAACGATGTCATAATCATGGATTTTATAATACTGTAAAACAGCGTTAGTGTTAGGGTCAATTTGCCATCGATGGCGCCAGATGATGCGATAGCGTTCATGATGGGTCGTAGGCCCTCTTTTAACTCCTTCGCTGTTATACAAATCCCATAAATGATGGCTGGCAATTTGATTTTCATCGGTATAGTAGGCACTCACAAGGCCGCGGCCAAAATTGGGAGTATTGTAAGTAACATCAAACCCTTCCCCCAAACCATCGCGCTCGCGAGTGTCTAAATGCAGGGTCAATTTCACACGAGACCCCACTGAAAAACGTGCGGTAGTCAATAAAAACAAACCGAAATCTTTCTTTTCTCCAGGTATAAATGTGACGATCGGACGATTCTTAAGGTCCTGTACATAATAGGGCAAATACATCACCGGCATATTGCCTAAATATATCTTCATACCATGGACAACAGCCCTATCATGCTGGTAAATATCCATCCGGTGAGCCCCCATACGGTAATGAGGTTCATCCAAATCGCAGGTGGTCAGGTAACCTTCATCCATGGTCATATAATTTTCAGAAACCTTATCGATCTTCTGACCCTTGATCTGATAAGGATCAGCGTACACCCTTGCATTCCGGAATTCTCCGGTGCCATCATTAAAATTATATGTCAGCCCCTGGGCTATGACATTCTCTTGGGGCGTATCCAGATACACATTCCCCTCGGCCACGACTTCCTGGATAACACGGTCTAATTGAAGTTGATCACAATACAAATGCTGGGTCTTAGTATTGACCACCACATTACCCTTAGCGTGAGCTTTGTTGTCTTGGGTAGAAAAACTGACCTGATCTGCCTGCATGGTTACTTGCGAAGTGGTCTTAGTATCTGTTTTATTAAATTGTCCTTTAAGATCCGGCATCTGAAATTGTGTTGCAGACGCTTCCTGAGTCAAAAATAAAAAAAGGGTACCTGCCCAAAGGCTGACTACGATACTTAAAATGTAAAGACTACCTTTGCGCATTCGTCACCAATACATACGCACCGATAATTCCGGCATCATCTTTAAACTTAGCACGCTTGATCTTAAATGCTGATCCCTGCAAACTCATAGCCCTGCGGCGAATAGTATCTGTGACTGTCTTAAACAAAAACTTTTCATTATGAGAAACACCGCCGCCAATAATGATCAGGCGAGGATTTAATAAATTAACAATACCTACCAATCCATTGCCGATATGCTCTGCGGCTGTTTTCCAAAAAAATAAGGCTTTCTTGTTTCCTTTTTTGGCCAAGGCAAAAATTGCTTCAGTGGTCATGGGTATACCCATCACCCGGGAAGACAAATCTAACAAAGCACGGTTACCCACATAACGTTCAAAACAGCCATAACCGCCGCAATTGCATTTGGGACCATGTTCATTAAGCGGCATATGTCCCAGCTCACCTGCAGCATTATCTTCCCCGCGGTAAAGCTGACCGTTTAAAATCAAACCAGCCCCTACCCCTGTACCTAACGTCATGCAGATTAAATTCTTAACCCCACGGCCTGCACCGAATGTAGACTCTGCTAAAGTAATTATTTTGACATCATTATCAACAAAAACAGACAGTTTAATTTTATTTTGAAGAATGGATTTTAAATGCACGTTGCTCCAGCCTGGGATATTCGGCAGGAACCGTACAACCCCTTTTTCATAATCAACAAGCCCCGGCAAACCAATACCCACGCCAACAATTTGTTTCTTGGTTAAACCGGCACTTATAATGCTGGCCTCGATCTCATGGGCTAAAGCTGAGATCAATTTAATTCGGCTAGAAGCAAAAGGCTTTGTGGCAAAACTGTTTCTGACTAAAACTAGTCCCGAAGGGCCTACGACTCCCAATTTGATATTGGTACCGCCGACGTCCACACCAACGACATACTGCTTCATTAAAATCCTTGCTGTTTAAGGGGATTGGAAGAGGAACATATTTAATTCTTAATATTATTTTTTATTTTATCTTAAAAAAGGTAGGCCATCAACTGCTGTTTTAAATGAATTTTACAGAGATTTATCTGCTACTGTTCTAAACAGTTACATCAATACCCAAAAACTTTTTAAGATTGCGTACAGGTTGGATATAAATAATCACCGGCACAAAACCAGGGGCATTTTGGAACTGCAGCAGCATGGCAGGAGTAAGGTAAAATTTAATACCTTGACTGTCACGGAAATCTATTACTTTAGTCTGTAAATTCATATTAACAGAAGTTAAATCGATACCACCTCGGGTTGGCTGCCGAGATATAGCTACAATTCTTTCTTGAGGATAATCATTATTAAATTTGGAGAGCATTTTTGAATATTTCTCTACCTCAACCTTATCCTGATCATCCTGGTAATGCTTGATAACACCCTTTAGTGTACCTACAATGGTATTCCATGCCTCAGAAATAATGTTCTTATCTTTTATTACATCACGATTGTCCTTTAAGTGACGGAATACTTCGATTGCACCAATAAAATCCCCTTCATCTAAAAGTTCTGAAACCATTTTCTTTTCTCTCTCCCAGTATTCTCGGCGGGCCTGCAACAACACTTTAGAATCACCAGCTCCTTCTATATCTCTCAAATAATTTTCTGCATAGGGATAATACGGGGTACCTACGGCAGGACGTGATAAATAAAGTTCAAGCTCACCCAGCCTTTCCAACGAAAATGCATGCATTTGCCCATAATCCATTTCTAAAAATTCAACCTTACCTTCATATGCTCGGTATGCAAGAAGCGCTCCCACACCAAATGCATCTAAAGCAAGAGATAATAAAATAGCTGTTCTAACATTCTTTTTCATATTTTTAAAAGACTCTATAATCTTTGGCGTCGTCATCGCCTGATCAGCTTCAACAAATTTTTGGAACGCGGCCAAAGCATTGTTACCTTTGAGCATATTCATCGCTGATTGAGAAGTAGTAAAATATCTTGTTGCTGTCTTCGTTCTTAATTCTCCCATTAAAATACCCCTTGCCTGAAAAAATGGGTCCCTATGAGCAACATTAGTTGCTCCAGTTTTTCGAGCCTCGTCATATGATTTTCTAAGTTGCGCATATTCCCTAACCATTTCCAAGGTCAGTTCTGGGACTATATCTACTGATTCCAAAGTATATAGTGCACGTTGTAGAGCTATAGGGTCATTAGGATTTAACACCTCACACATAGCCACTATCAACCGTTTTTCATCCCCTGTAAAGTGACTCTCCAATTGATGCGCCCATGCTTGGGCAGTCTTCGCTTCAAGAGCTTTACGTTCCCCGGAAGCTAATGAATGGGGAGTTGTCCATACAACTCTTGTCCCATTTAAAGAATCCCAATCCCGCACATGAATAGTCCCCTGACCATTCCCTTCCACTGTTACATTGATAGAAAAATGTTTTCTTGAAAGTAACGGGTCCTCAGAAAATGAATAATCACTCGCCGTTGAAGCACCAACGAAAAAAAACTTTGTAGTATTAGTACCAACATCCATTGGTATTGCTTCTTCTGAATCTAACTTTGAGCTATCAAGTTTATACGGCTGAAACATTACATTATTTTGATCGATCCTCACTCGATATGACGCCGAACCTGCATAAATCCACACATCTCCAGTGAAAGGTTCTGTCATTTCGCCACCATGCCTCTCACCTCCCAAAAATTCAAATTGAGCAGGCCCTTTTGCCTCTGCATTGTGAGCTTTTAAATCAGGTTCTTCAATAGCCAATGCGGTAAGACCATTCAAAGCCTTATGATAATCTGCAGTTCTATCTACAGGGATAACTCGTCGAATATCTTCTAAAGAAACAGTTGATACACCATCCAATCTTCTTAATAAACTCTCAATATCAGGCAATTCTCCTCTACGATTTAAAATATCTGGATCGCCCAAAATTGCTGCTAATAACTTGAGAACACAAGCTAATGTTACAGTGTCCTGAATATGAGATAATCTTGTCAAATATGCCCCAATTGCCGTAACTGGTATTTGAGCAGAGTTTACTCTTATCTGCGATAACATGAAAAATTCGCTAATGATGGGATCATACAATGTATTTTGACCTGCCAGAGCTTTGGCTCTATCAATATCGAATTGAGGATAAAGAACAATAAGATCCTCATCTATGACTCTCATGGGATCCCTGCCATCATTCACATTTAACCAAGTCCGATCCTCTCGTACTGTTGCTAAAAAAAGCCTGCTCATTAACGATGCTTCCGGTACATTTTCTGAACGTCGTCTATTAATCAATTCTGAAATATCTCTGCTGCTTAACATGGCTGTGTCTTTTTTAACTGTATTTCCCGAGACATGAACGGTGTGGGCTGTACTAAAACTAAAAGAAGTGTTAGGTCCTACTGTAATGAACATACTGCCCACTGAAACTATATGATCAGGGTTGGTGGGATCCTGAACTCTGTTTGAATTATGAATAACCACTAAAGTATTTTCTCCCACCCGCATAATTGTCTTGCCAGCCAACTCATCAACTATTTTAAAACCAATCTCAACTCCACCAGAAAAATATTTCCTTGGTATTGTTTCTTGTGTTGCTGGGTCAATGTCTTCTTTAATATAATTGAAAACACCTTTTTTAAAGGCCCTTAAGTATTTCTGATAAATTCTTTCTTTTTCTTTCGGGTCATCAATATTAACGCCTGCCACTTTATTTTTATCTGCATAAACTTGTTCTAAAATACTGTCCTTGATTTTCTTCTTGTACCACGTCGCTAAAATCAGTGAATTGTATACTTGCCGAAGCTGGGCGAAATTCTTGTTTTCATTGACTTCTATAGTTAATTCAGGGATGACGATTTCGCGGACGACTTGGGAGCCGAGGGCATTGATGTCGTTCTTGGGAAGTGATTGGATGCCTTCGTGCTTTTCAAGAGAAAGGTAATCTTGTTCCAGCATGACCTTAAGTTTTGATTCCACCACATACGCTGTCCCTGCCTTGACATTTTCATAAACAGCTGCCTTTTGCGGCATTATCCAGACCTTGTTAAAGGTGTTCACTGGAATATTTGTTGTCCCATATTTCTTGGCGGCTTCTTCGTAAATACGTTTCCAGAATTTTTTACCTATTTCATCTTCCGGATAAATCAAAGATGCTGTTATTTGCTTGAGCATATAATCTTCTGCCAATAAGTCCCGGCCCATTTCGGTCAAACCAAAGCTTTGTGGGATGATCCGGTCTTTTTCATACGGACTTAAATTCACCCACAAATCTTTCTCTGGAATGGTCAAACTAGCCAAAAAATATTTAATCAGCTTACTGGATTCATTCTTAAGAGCATCATTGGATAATTGGCTATCACCTTTATCAAGAATAAATTCAAATTTGAATGGATTATCCGGATGGACCTTGATTCCTTTAAGCATGGGAGGATCGAGAGGGGGACTTAGATGAACCATCACACCAGGCGCCGGCAAGAAAAAATCCCGTTGCCCAGCAAGCAATAGGGAATCTTCTTGGGCTTCAGCCAAAGGCATAAAGCCAAAGGTATTCGCCAAAAAGGCTGTCAGGATCATTATGTGGACAAACGGGGCTCGTTTCATAACTATATCAAGTAAAGCATATATATATAAATTTTCAAGGCGTTGGAAGGATTTTTAAGAAAACGTTTTTTGGGGAATTTATCGTCGGTGAGTATAGAGTCCACCATTGATTTAAATAAAAATCATTTTAAATCAATACAATGATTTGTACTCGGTAAGATTTTTGGGGATGGTAAAGATGAATTTAGAGCCTGACCCAAAACTTGATTCCACACGCACAGCTCCTCCCTGATCTTCCACAGCAGCTTTGACAATGGCCAATCCGACACCTGAGCCGTCATATTTATCCGCTGGATTCAATCGTTTAAAAATATTAAAAATTTCCTGATGGTGCTGTGCGTCAATCCCTATGCCATTGTCCTGGATGTAAAATTCATATTCCCTAGGAGTTTCATTCCAAGCGATCTGAACCTTCGGACGCTCATCCGCTTTGGCGAACTTAAGCGCGTTATTGATTAAATTAAAGAATATCGCCGTGGTTTTGATACGGTCACAAACAATCTCAGGCAATGCCCCCTCAACCTTGATTTCAGCGTTTGTTTGGCGAATCATAAAATCACAATTGGCCATAGCCGTATTGACGATCTCCTGGATCAAAACCCGCGAATAAGGATTCTTAACACGTGACATTTTTGTCAATTCCAGCATATCCTTAATCAGAAGATTAAGCCTGATAGCCCCTTTGCGTACGCCATTGATGCAATCCCGCCCCCGTTTATCAAGCTGCTGGGCATACTGCCCCTCCAGATAAGCCGCGTAACCAACAATGGTTGTCAAGGGGCCTGCGATATCATGGCTGACCGTATGTACGAACCTGTCTAGTTCCTGGTTTAATTTTTCTAAATCACGTTTTTGCCGGCTTATCTCATCCAAATTCTCTTTAAAGGCAAACAATAACAATCCCAAGGTCACGGTGAGCAATAAACTAAAACCAAATATGATTTTAGACTGCTGATGCCAGCGCTGAGATCGGTGCACGGATCCGTGCACCAGCCCCCACACCTGAAAAACGATATCCTTGGTGTTATCAGACAATGCCTTTTGCCGGCGGTCGGTGATATCCAAATCGTCCAGTGACAATTGAAATCCGCCTTTTTCAACTGCGGCGAACATGTCCTCCACTGTTTTGTCATAATCCTGCGTTTGTTGGGCCATATTTTCAAAAGAGACCCGCAAACTCGCAGGTACTCCGGAAAGTTCATCAATCTTTTGCATCTGTTCATCCGCCAGGTGAGTGTAATGATCGAATTGTTCACCAAGCCCTTTAACATAATCTGTCAAATATTCACTCCGGGCGGCATTGACCTGCCCAAAGGCTAATTCTTCGGCAGCTGAAGAAAGTTTTGTAAAAATAATTTCTTTCTCCAATTGAATGTCATTAAAAGCAGTGGCTGACTCCATCAGTACCAGATCCACCTGTGCCACATGATCAAATTCACGCAGCACATCCGCTAAATGCCGCACGCCAACCCAGGCCAAGCTGGCTAAAAAAGCCAGCAATACCAAAACCAAAATAAAAATTTTAGAAGGAGTTCTCATTGTTGATAAAGTCCAAAAACCACTACACAGTTGCGTCCTTGAGATTTGGCACGGTATAAGGCCCAGTCTGCCTTATCCATCAGTTCTTCTAGAAATTTGCCGTCAGAGGGATAAACGGCGACCCCAATACTTAAGGTCACGCGTATGGTGTTATCGTACGCCTTGATCAATCGCTTCTCAGCAGATTTACGGATACGTTCAGATACCACGCGTGCCCCCTCCATATCTGTATCCGGCAATACCACGCAGAATTCTTCGCCGCCAAAACGTCCCACAATATCAATCTCACGGACATTTTCCCGGATAATATTAGAAACTTCTTTAAGGACCTGGTCTCCTGTCAAATGCCCGTGCTGGTCATTGATCTTTTTAAAATGATCCGCATCAAGCATTAAAAAAGCAAGGCTGCTATGACGCAGGGCTGAGCGTTTTATTTCTTCGTCAAAACGCTCGGTGAAATAACGCCGGGTATAGACACCGGTCAATCCGTCGGTAATAGCCAGGGTCTCGATGTCTTTATACAATTTCAAACGCCGCAAGGCTAACGCAAACTGATGCGCCAAAATCACGAACTTCTCTTTGTCTTTAGGCTCCAGGCCTTTGTACAATAATACTCCCAATTTTTTTTCTTTACTCTTGAGAACAAAAACCGCGTATTCGCTGGGCAAGACTCCACTCCTAAAACCTTCCCCGATATCATGGACTAGCTGGCAATCTTCCACGTCCACATTTTCTTTTAATTTCCTGTAAAATATGTTGAACGCCTCTTGTTCATTAAAATGCCGGGTGATCTCCTTGGTCATGTCATAAAGTGTGAATATC
>Ga0206863_1290_pt1 | contig 13874 bp, 17 predicted proteins | sample Alteio_BWOrgCont_41_FD_152634 | JGI IMG/M metagenome (GOLD analysis project Ga0206863, IMG submission 152634) | Enriched cells from forest soil in Barre Woods Harvard Forest LTER site, Petersham, Massachusetts, United States -... | ecosystem: Environmental > Terrestrial > Soil > Temperate forest >...
GACTCCCACCAGCCTATTCGCTCTACCATCCTGCATGCGAGCATGGCTTCCCTTGATGCTCTCAGTAGTATTGGTAGCCGTCGGATGCTCAAAACCCAATCCCCCCATAAAAAAGGACGAATTGGTTGGCAGTTGGATTTTGAATGCCGGAGTACAGACAGTTTCGCTCAACCTCAACGCAGACGGAACCTATACTTTTCAAAACGTCCAGCGCACGCCCACCTCACTATCTTCGATTGTTTCCCAGAATTTGATATTCATGATGCTTTCAGATTCTGGAAAATGGGAGGTCACGGGATCCAATGAAGTATCTATAACCGGCACATCGAGGATCGGAACAACTCTCGGTGACATTCATTATCACGGAAGCAGTTTTGACTGCAAAATCGGCTTCGATGGAAAAAATACGACAACTTTCACAAAGGCTCGGTAACTGATCACCCCGGCATTTTTTTCTCCCCCCAGCCCTCGCAAAAACACTAAAAATACCCAACCCCTGCTCGACGCAGAATTGGAGCGGGTGACGAGACTCGAACTCGCGATTCTATACACCGCGTCGGAAACATTAAAACTACTGATACACACAAGTCTCTGCGATTTACATTGTCCTCGACGTGGTTAGCACTATCATTAGCACTGCATGGCTTCTCTACACAAACACTCTTCGGGGCGCTCTCCTTTCTGGTTCTGCGCATACACTCTTGCAGATGGTAGGCGGGCTCTGGTTTCAACAAAGAAGCGCAAACGGTCTGAGGCATTGGCAATTGCCCTGAAATGGGAACAATCGGCGAAAGCGGCGCGGGAAGGCAGGTTTGTAGAGGCTCAGGCACGAAAAGTCTTGGACGACATTTTGGAATCGAGTGGGCAACCCCGTATGGTATCGGAATCGGTTGAGGACTTTCTGAACCGCTGGTGCGTTTCGAAAACGACGACGAAGGCGGATGGCACTGCGAAGCGGTACAAACGGACTGTAGCGGACTTCTTGGAACACGTTGCGTCGAAGGCGAAGGCTCCGCTTTCGAGCGTCATTCCTTCGGATATTGAGACGTTTAGGGATGCCCAGGTGAAAGAGGGAAAGAGCGGGATGACGGCGAATATGGCGGTGAAAACGCTCCGCATTCCCTTCAACCTTGCGAGACGGCAGGGCCTGATCCTGACGAATCCTGCGGAGGCGGTGGAGCTTTTGCGGGCAGCAAGCGCAACACGCTCGACATTCACAGTGGCGCAAATTTCGGATTTGTTGGCGATTGCTGACGCTGAATGGCAGGGGATGATCCTTTTGGGAGCGTGCGCTGGAATGCGCATCGGTGACGCTTCTCGCCTGACATGGGGAAGCATTCAGTTTGATCGAAAGACGATTTCCTATTTCCCGCAAAAAACTGCGAAAGGCAGGAATCGGAAGCCGCTTGAGGTGCCGCTTTTGCCTGATTTGGAACGACACCTTTTGACCCTTCCTGTCGGCACTGACAATCCTAACGCGCCTCTCTTCCCAAAACTGCACAGAATGAACGCGGGGGGGTGCAATGGTCTGAGTGCGAGGTTCCAAAAAATGATGCATCGAGCCGAGATTTTCGCGTCTGAGGATGAGCGGAAGATCAAAGGTAAGGGGCGTCGATTCAATGACCTTACATTCCATAGCCTCCGTCATACTTTTGTGAGTTTGATGGCGAATTTGAATATTTCGAAAGAAATGCGGATGAAACTGGCGGGTCACACCAGCGAAGCTCACAACAGGTACACGCATTTCGAAATGAATACGTTCCACGATGCGTTGAAGGAGTTTCCTCCTCTTCGAGTTTCCAAATAGGCATCAGGTAACACGGGCGCTAAATCTGAGTGTGATTCCCTGCGGGAGACGCGCGCGATGGCGCGGCTGACTGCTCGTGATTTGGGGCAATGCACAAGTCTTGCGCTTTTTGATGTGAAAAATCTGGACCGGATTTGGAGGCGAGAGGAGAGGGAATAGGTTTTTCATATCAATCTGGAATTTCCTTATCTGGATGGAGGCGACCTGCTTTTTTATTCTTCTCACATGAATCGTGCTTTTGTGTGCGCTCCAGTATGCGACGGCAGGGATCCCCTGTTGTTCGCAAAAGGCGAGAACGTGGGGCAGGCTGGGCAGCTTGGGAACGGGTGTCTGATTGAGGGAAAGAAGTGTTTCGCGATAAATTGAGTACAGCTTATGGAAATCGAGACGGCGGATATTTTTCCCAATAAGGGTTTCGAGAGGCTTCCGTTGCAGTTGCAGTTCTATGCGGACGATTTTGCCTTTCGAACCGGAATTTTTCAGGCTCTTATCGCACATTTGTAGAACAAACCCATTTCCCTTCCATCGGAGTCCGCTATCTGGAAAGATTTGCGCAGTGGATCGGACAAAACGGGTTCGGGCGTGCTGGTACGCTAGAATAAAATCGCGAATTTCTCCCTTGATTTGCCATACCAGATCAATCCGGGTGTAAATCGGCTCTGAACGTGCCGGGTGGGTGATTTCATCTAACAGGGTGGAAACGAGGCGTACAGCCCGGTTTACGGCGCTTTGCGAGGCTATCACGCAGGAATTGCAGTTGAACAGAAGGCGTGGGAGTTCGACTTCCGCGTATTCCATCTGGTTTCCGTCAAAACTGACCCGGAGTTTTGTCGCTCGGTGATAGTATCTACTCCAGCTTCCCTTCTGCCGAATTCTCCATGTAGTCGGAACAGTGGTTCTCCTAAGTGTTCGCTCTTGCTTGAATCGAATCGTGTCTAACACAGAGAAATCTATGCAGGATGATGCATTTCTATTCATATAAAGCAGGTGTTACAGGTTGCCCTTCGTTTGGTCGTTTCCGCCCACTGACTGTTCGAAGAGATATTCTTGGAGGCTTGGCAAATACATTAGGCGAATGCCGCGGACAGCGTATGCCTTCTTTTTGATGACAACTGAGCGAATTTTCTTCCTCGCACACAGTTCAAAGAGCGTGGTCCGCGACAAACCCATAAAGCGTTGTCCTCTGGCGGGTAAACGTACCCATTCGCCGGTTAGCCGCGCAATCTTCGGCGAAGTCGATTTGTGTAATTTCATGCCGGTATTGTCCATACTCGGCGGAAAGGCGAAATATGCGTAAGTTCGGTCGCCTTTTTTGACTAGTCAGCAAATGCTAACGATTTGATGTCACTTTCGACCTTCCGCCCGCTGAAATCCACGAGCGAGGTTCTATGCCGCAGAAGTCGCCGAGGATCGGAAAGAGGCGCAAATAGTTTAGTTTGGCTTTTGTGCGGTCCCGAAAGTAGCTCCTTCTACTAAGCCACTTCCACGCTACGGGGTCGGATGTTTCTAGTTGTTTGGGTGTCGCATGATGCAGCAGGCGCATCGAACCCAGCATATCCAAAGCTGCTCGGGGATCGCTGAACTTGTGGCCGCGAGTGCTGGCGACGGTTCCTTTCGGACGTTTTTCTCGCAACCATTTCTTTAACTCCGCAACAATGAGCGCATCGGGAAAGTTCCAGTCAATAACCAGTCCTCCGCCTTTTTTGGAAACGCTCAACGGAGACGACGATCCGTAAATGGCAATTCTCATTCCGGGTAGCCAGAAATCCGTCCCGGTCAGTTGAAACTCATCGTAACACAATCCCTGCGAAACCTGGATTCTTTTCGGCAAAGCAACCCACGGCGTGTCCACCCTTTTCGCCTCGCCGGTTTCCCAAAAATATTCATGGAAAAAGCAGCGATGTATTTCGCTCTTTGGAATCGAAGAAAAGTCCCACTCAGAACGTTCTATAGGCTTTTTCAAGCCTTTCTCTAAAGCAGTGGAATTTGGTGCGTGCAAGCCGGAAAAGACCGCCTTTGTCGCGGAGAATGAGAAAACGACAGGCAGGAACCCGAAAAGGCCCGATTCCGTGGTTTCAATTCGCTACGCATATTGTCCCTGTTATGCGTAGGCTCTGGGAAGTCTCGAAATGGCTTATTGTTGTTTTACGTAGGAAAAATGCGATTTGCCACACGAGTACGCGGTATCCAAAGGCACATAAACGGAGTGGAGGGCGAAAAATTAAACGTTTAATTTATTCGTCCGTCCCCGATCGAAATCTATTGATGCCTTGCTGCAAGCTCTAAGGAAGCGGCAAAGCCCAGAACCGTGGCTCTGTTTCCCAAAGTGGTAATGTATTTGTAATTGCTAGTGGGAAATACTTTGCCCGTCCATATGCTCCCGTCAACGAGATTGTCTGGGATGCCGTAGATGAACACTGCTCCTTTAAAATATGCATCTGGAGGAGCGGTTAGTTTTGCATGGTTCCAAAATTCAGCCTTAACCACCGCACCATCGTCGGTCATGGTAATGATTTCCGCACGGACAGTGAGGGACGACTTTTCCAGCGCTTCAAAAAGCTCTTTTTTCGCCTTGATGGCCTCCTGCTGGTGTTGATTCTCTTCCGGGGTAAGCGGGGGGTAGATAGCCGGATTTGACTCCCGTAGTTTCATCGCGGCGCGTGCGAAGTCTAGGCTGCTATCTGCGGAATGAAATGCGGCGCTTCCGCTGGTATTCGGTGTAGGCGACGGATTTCCTGTAGGATTGCCGTCTGCCAGGCAAATATTGAGACTTACCAATGGCGCGACAAACAGGCGAAACGGTTTCCATCGGTACAGCAAAAGCGGTGCGAAAGGGGTCGGCGGCAGCGCATTCGGTGGCATAAAGAACCTACCTAGCACAGGATGACGCGCATTTGGAAAAGGTCAATATCCCCTGGCACTCGGTGTGCATCGACAAAAATTAAACGTTTAACTTTTTAGGAGCGGCGCCCGAAATCACGGATTCTCAGAAGGGATCCATTTATGTCCGCATCGGGCGCAAATCCATGTTTTCAGCCACTCTTGGTATTTTTTCTGATAATCTTCTTTGGCCGATTCTGTTGGGGGCGGCCTGTAAGTCACAGCCGCTCCGAACAGACCTGAAATACCGACGCATAGCAGAAAAACGAGGGGAACGGAGTCACCGCCTCCATTAAAGATGAGGACTAAGGCCAGTATCCCGCCGAGGAATGCACCTGTTAGAATACCGACGCAGCCCGAAACTCCGACGAATGCATTTCCCCGAAACTCTCTCGGAATTGGAGGCGGGGCGGCTTGTGTCGCAAAGTGCGAGGTTTGTCGGACGGAACCGCCGTGTGACGCAAATGCAACATTCCACCCGGAACTGATTGCAGTTGATGTGCCCGAGAGCTTCCCGGAGGAACTACCTTGCGAATGCGCTGTCTCGCAACGGTATGTGTCCGATGATGAGCAGCTTGGGCAATTCATCTGGTGATTTCATATCGCAGTGATGGCGGGGGAGTAAAGGCCAGAAATCCCATACTCGGGGCAAGCTGTGCCGCAGGATTGCGGCGTGCGTCATCAATTCCGAACCCAATTGGGAAAATTCCTGCGTCAGCGACGCGGGGAAATGACGCTTCGGGAATTTGCGAAAAAGATCGGCATTTCCGATTCAAGCCTCCAGCGAATCGAAATTGGGGAGCAGAATGTCAGCCTGGATACCTTGGAGGAAATGCTGGGGCGATTGAAATGCTCGATCTCGGAAGTGTTCCCCACTGGCGATTCAAAAATTCAATATTGAATTTTTTCGCCTCACCTTAAGAATTTTCGCCTTGGCAAGTCCCGGATGACGCATATGCGATGGAATACGCCTCCGGTCAAGGTATTCAGGGTCGTCATTGCTGGGGCGTCGGCGGCGTCCGCGATACCGATGAAACTCGGCGGACTGTTAGCACTAGCCGTTAGAACTCCGGGCCTTACGGTATGTTTTGTGATGTGTAAGTCGTTGATGTCGAACGACTTGGAGCGGGTGACGAGACTCGAACTCGCGACATCTTCCTTGGCAAGGAAGTGCTCTACCAACTGAGCTACACCCGCGATTGATTCTTTGCCGGGGACGATCATTCCTCCCCGGCTGGCGAAGCGGCTCGAAAATTAGTGGAAATCCCCCGCGTTGCAAGAGATTTTCTGCGGGGGGAGGGGAGGTTTCCAGAAGGACGCGAAGACCGCAAAGGCTGCCGGAGGAATGCTGGGAAGGACTGCGCGAAGGAGGGATGGGACGACCTTTTGCTCGCAGCCTGTCAGCAGCCGCACCGGGAAGTTTCGGGTTTCGTATCCCCCTTCGGAGCGATTAACCTCAGCCAATGATCCCCGATTCGAACGGCGCCTCCACGGTAGCGCCCGCCATTGATCTCCCCCAGCTCGCCCGTCTCCGGGACATCGTCGCCCGCCTTCGCGCCCCGGATGGCTGCCCGTGGGACCGCGAGCAGACCCACGCCAGCCTCCGCGCCGGCGCCATCGAGGAGGTTTACGAGATGATCGAGGCCATCGACGCCAACGACGACCCGCATTTCAAGGAGGAATTGGGCGACCTGCTCCTGCAGGTCATCATGCATGCCCAGATTGCCGGCGAGGAAGGCCGCTTCACCCTCGAGGAGGTCGCCGCCGAGATCGCGGACAAGCTCGTCCGCCGCCATCCCCACGTCTTTGGCGACCAGCGCCTCGGCGACAGCGACGCCGTCCTCAAGCAATGGGACGAGATCAAAAAAGCCGAGCGCGCGAGCAAAGGCGCCCCCGCCACCGCCTCGGCGCTGGATGGCGTCTCAGGCGCGCTCCCCGCTCTCATGCGCGCCGAGAAAATTCAGAAGCGCGCCGCCCGCGTCGGCTTCGACTGGGAGCACCTCCACGCCGTCGTCGAGAAGATCCGCGAGGAAGTCATCGAGGTGGAGCACGAGATCCAGGCCGGCGACCGCACAAAACTCGAGGACGAGCTCGGCGATCTCCTCTTTGCCGTGGTCAACCTGACTCGCAAGGCAAAGTTCGACGGCGAAATCCTGCTCAATCAGGCCACCAATAAATTCGTCCGCCGCTTCCACGCCATGGAGTCCCTCGCCGCGCGCGAAGGGCATGAACTCTCCCAATTATCCCTCGCGGAGATGGATGCAATCTGGGATCGCGTCAAGGCCGGCGAAGCCATGGACCGTGAGAAATCCATGGACCGTGAGAAATCCACGTGCGACCCCGCGGCACTCGAATCGCCCCCGGAGCAAAATTCCTAATTTGCCCACCCGGCCCGCTCTCCGTATAATGTCCTGAGATGGACCCCTGCATTCGCACCCGTATTTACGACTTCCTTGCCGAGAAAGGCCTGCGGAAGACCGTGCAGCGGGATGCCATCATCGAGGCCGCCTTCAGCACGGAGGATCATTATACCGCCGAGGATTTGCTCACAAAGGCCCGCTCCATCGAGAAATCGGTCTCGCGCGCCACGGTCTACCGCACCCTCCCTCTGCTGGTGGAGAGCGGCGTCCTCCGCGAGATGGACTTCGGCAAGGACCAGAAATACTACGACCCGAATTTCAACGACCATCCCCAGCACAACCATCTGATTTGCGTCGATTGCGACCGTATCGTCGAGTTCGAGGACAAGAACATCGAGACTCTCGAGAATTGCATTACGAAACGGCTTGGCTTTTCCCCCGCTTCTAAGATTGTACGTATTGAAGCCACGTGCGATCAGCTCAAGCTGAGCGGCGTTTGTAAAAACCGCCAAAAGCATCACTAGTGCATCGCTAGCCCGGCTTCATAACCCTCCTTCCCCCCAAGGAACCCATGAACAAGTCTTTCGTCTCCGCAGTGGGATTCTTGTTTTGCTGCGTCGTCATCGGCGCCGTAGGGCTGTTCGGCTACACGCGCTACAAGGCGGCGCAATCCGAGAACGCGGAGTTTCGTGCGGAGATGCAAAGCCAGGCAATCGCGCGACAGCCCGTTGCGTCCAGCACCCACGTGCCCCCGCAGATGCCGGACCTACCCCACTCGGCCGAGGGCTCCATCACTCCCAAGCCGGTCCAGCCGTAGCCCGGTTCGGCAATCGCGCCTCCCGGCGCGCGCTCAGGCGTCCATCTGCCCGCGTATCTTCGCCAGCAGCGCCGGCTGCCTTTGCAATTGGCTCGTCAGCGCCTCGATCGCCCGCAGCGTCGGCGGGCTGATGTGGTGCTCCATCCCCTCCACGTCGTGGTGGATTACCTGCTCGTCCAGCCCGAAGAGCTTTAGAAAATCCGCCAGTAGATGATGCCGCCGCATGATATTGCGCGCCAGCGTCTCCCCCTCGTTCGTCAGCACCAGGCCGCGATATTTCTCGTACTTCAGCAGCCCCTCCGCATCGAGGCGCTGCACCATGTTGGTCACGCTCGCCTGGGAGATCTTGAGGCCTGAGGCGATGTCCACGACCCGGGCGTACCCCTTGGAATTGATCAATTCGAGGATCTGCTCCAGGTAATCCTCCACCGCAGTCGAGGAGCCAAGCGCAGAGGTGGGATATTTGCCTGCCACGACTCGGAAGGTAGCGCGATACTGGGCAAATAAAAGAAAAATAGGGGATCAACGCAAAGTTGTTGCAAAACAAAAAATTTAGGTGAACCTAATTTTGTGATGTCCGGCCCAATTCTCCAATGAGTTCCCCCGGCGAGAACCTGGCGCCCCCGCCGCCTCGCAAGCCCGCCGGACAGCGTTCCCTGGAGGGCCTCCACGGCAGCGTGGATGTTCCTGCCGCCAATGCCCACCCGTGGCGCCAATACCTCGCCTTCGCCGGCCCCGCCATGCTCGTCAGCGTCGGCTATATGGACCCGGGCAACTGGTCCACGGACCTTAGCGCTGGCGCCACATTCCGCTATTCGCTGCTTTGGATCGTCGCCCTCTCCAGCCTCATGGCGATCTTCCTCCAGGTCATCTCCGCCCGGCTCGGCGTCGTCACCGGCAAGGACCTCGCACAATGTTGCCGCGATTATTTGCCCGCATGGACCCGCTGGCCCAATTACCTGAGCTGCGAGCTGGCCATCGCCGCTTGCGATCTCGCGGAGGTGCTCGGCAGCGCCGTCGCCATCCATCTCCTTTTCCCGCGCATCTCCCTGCTCATGGCGGTCTTCATCACGGCATTCGATGTCCTGGTGCTCCTCTCGCTCCAGCGCGTCGGCATGCGCTGGATCGAGGCCGTCATCGTCACGCTCATTGGCACGATCAGCATTTGCTATTTCATCGAGATATTCGTCCTTCCGCACCAGGCTCCCGCCCTCATGGACATGGCCCGCGCCATCGTCGCTCCGGACCTCCCCAGCTTCTTCCACAATGGCGGCATGATCTACCTCGCCATCGGCATCATCGGCGCCACCGTCATGCCGCACAATCTCTACCTGCACTCCGCGCTCGTCCAATCCCGCCGCTTCCAGGCCGACGAGCTATCCGTCCGCCGCGCCATCCGTTTCAATACCCTCGATTCCACCATCGCCCTCACGGCCGCCTTTTTCGTAAACGCCGCAATCCTCGTCCTCGCCGCCATCGTCTTTTACGGGAAGGACCATTTCCAGTTGCCGAATGGCACGCTGGTCCATTTCTCCGCCAACGCCGATTGGATCCAGGTCGCCCACCTAACGCTATCCCCCTTGCTCGGCACCGCCGCCGCCAGCATCCTCTTCGCACTCGCCCTCCTGGCCAGCGGTCAAAGCAGCACCATCACCGGCACGCTCGCCGGCCAGGTGGTGATGGAAGGCTTCATGAATTGGCGCATCCAGCCGTGGCTGCGCCGCCTCATCACCCGCGTGGTGGCCCTGGTGCCGGCGGTCATCCTCATCGGCGCACGCGGCAACAATGGCGTGACCGATCTCCTCAACCTCAGCCAGGTCGTTCTCGCGATTCAATTGCCCCTCGCGATGGTCCCTCTCCTTTGGTTCACCAGCTCCTCCCGCATCATGGGCACGCATCGCAATGGCAAATTCCTGCTCGTAGCCGGCTGGTCCTCCTGCATCCTCATCACCCTCCTCGATCTTTACGGCCTGCCCGATGCCTTCCATGATGCCGCCACGGTTTTCGTGCATCGTTAAGTACTCCCCCCATGTACCAAAAAATCCTCATCGCTCTCGACGCCACCGAGGCCGACGAGACAATTCTCCGCCACATTACAGAGCTGGCCCACGCCTCGGGCAGTTCCATCATCCTCCTGCATGTCGCCGATGGATGGGCCGCCCGCTTCTTCGGTGAGGACGCCGTGAGCCGCGAGGTGGAGGAGGACAAGGCTTACCTCGAGAAAGTGCGCGCCCGCCTCGCAGCAGAGGGCCTGCAGGTCGAGGCCGCGCTGGCCTATGGCGAGCCGGCAGACCAAATCGTGAAATGGATCGCCTCCAGCGGCTGCGATCTCGTCGCAATGTCCACCCACGGCCACCGTTTCATCAGCGATCTCCTATACGGCAGCACCGCTGACACCGTCCGCCACCGCGTGGATGTGCCCGTTCTGCTGCTTAAGGCACGCAAATAACCGCAAAAACAGTCACCTGGACGGGGCCGACGCGCCTCGCGGAGTTTAATTCGCGCGAGTTGCAACCGCGCCCATCTCAATATAAACACCTGCATGCTTCTACGCGCCCTCCTCGGTTTGCTTATCTGTGTCGCTCCGGAAATCGCCCTCGCGGCGGACGCCCCGCAGTTCCGTCTCTCCCCCATCGCCTCCGGCCTCGATCACCCCATCGGCATCGTCGATGACGGCTCCGGCCGCCTCTTCATCCTCGAGCAGGCCGGCCGCATCCGCATCGTCGATAATGGCCGCGTCATCGACGTTCCCTTCCTCGACATCAATTCCGAGGTCTCCAGCCCCGGCGTCAATCAGGGCGGCAACGAGTGCGGCCTCCTCGGCCTCGCCTTCCATCCCGATTTCAAGAACAACCACCGCTTCTTCGTCAATTACGACACCATCAAAAACGGTAAGCTCCAGACTTGCATCGCCGAGTTCACTGCCAATGCCGACAACACCCACGCCGATGCCGCCAGCGAGAAGGACCTCCTCTTCTACGATCAGCCCTTCACCAATCACAAGGGCGGCTGCATCGTCTTCGGCCCGGACAAAATGCTCTACTGGGGCGCCGGCGATGGCGGCGCCGGCGGTGACCCCTTCGGCAATGGTCAAAACCTGAACGTCTTCCTCGGCAAGATCATGCGCATCGATGTCGATCACGGCTCCCCCTACAAGGTGCCGGACGATAACCCCTTCGTCGGCCGCAAGGATGCCAAGCCCGAGATCTGGTGCTACGGCATGCGCAATCCATGGCGCTTCTCCTTCGACCGCGAGACCGGCAAGCTCTGGTGTGGCGATGTCGGCCAGGATATATGGGAAGAGGTCGACATCATCGAGAAAGGCAAGGACTACGGCTGGAGCGCCCGCGAGGGAAAACACGACTTCAAGCCCGAGCGCGCAAATGGCACGCTCGTCGATCCCATCAAGGATTACCCGCACACCGAGGGCAATTGCATCATCGGCGGCTACGTCTATCGCGGCAAGGCGATCCCCGCCCTCAAGGGCTTCTACGTTTACGCCGATAACGGCCGCGGCTGGTTCGCCGGTCTCCAGTACGATGGGAGCAAAGTCACCTTCGACCAGCATCTCCTCGAGTCCCCGCTCCACCCCGCCTCCTTCGGCGAGGACAAGGATGGAGAACTCTACGTCTGCGACCGCGAGCGCGGCCAGATATTCATACTGGCGCCGTAAATTGGCGTCGTAAACGTGCCGGATTTTTTTGCGATGGCAGATACCTCCACCACTCTTGAGCCGGCGACAGCCGCGGATATCGATCCGCGCCTACTCACACTCAAGGTCAATGAAATCTATCTCTCCATCCAGGGCGAGAGCACCTGGGCCGGCCTCCGCTGCGCCTTCGTCCGCCTCACCGCGTGCGATCTCCGCTGCACCTACTGCGATACCGCCTACGCCTTTTACGATGGCGTAAAACGCACGCTCGGAGAGGTCTTCGACGAGGTGATGGCCTTCGACAGCCCTCTCGTCGAGCTCACCGGCGGCGAGCCCCTCCTGCAAAAAAACGTCCTCCCGCTCATGCGCATGTTCTGCGATGCCGGCAAGACAGTCCTCATCGAGACCAGCGGCGCACACGACATCTCGCGCATCGATGCGCGCGTCCACCGCATCATGGACCTGAAGACCCCCTCCTCCGGCGAGTCTGCCCGCAATCTCTACGCCAACATCCCCCACCTCACCCGCCGTGACGAAGTTAAATTCGTCATCGGCTCCCGCGAGGATTATGACTGGTCCCGCGAGAAAATCCGCGAGCACCGCTTCGCAGACCGCTGCGGCGCAGTCCTCCTCTCTCCCGTATTCGGCAGCATTGAGCCCGTCCACATCGTCGAGTGGATGCTCGAGGACAAGCTCGACGTCCGCTTCCAGTTGCAAATGCACAAGTTCATCTGGGACCCCAAGGCAAAGGGAGTCTAGTTTCGCATGCGCGCCCGTCTCACCAAGGATTTCACCTTCGAGGCCGCCCAGACGCTGCCCAATGTCCCCGCAGGCCACAAATGCGGCCGCATGCACGGACACAGCTTCAAGGTCGAGGTCAGCATCGAGGGCCAGGTCGATCCCGCCACCGGCTGGATTTACGATCACTCCCGCATCAGCGCCGCCATGCAGCCCCTCCTCGACCTCATGGACCACGCCTACCTCAACGAGATCCCCGGCCTCGCAAACCCCACCATCGAGAACATGGCCCACTGGCTCTGGCAGCACCTCGCGCCCGCCTGCCCCGGCCTATGCGAGATCGTCATCCACGAGACCCCCACCGCCCGCTGCATCTACCGCGGCGAATGATGGGTTGCATTTTGATGATGCGTCATCGTTTGAATTAAATCGCTCTCGAATGTAGTGTCCCGAGTTGGGGATCACACGGTATGAAACGAATCCGAATAAACATTCTCATTCCCGGCATTGTTTTGTTGCTGATCCCTTGTTTCAGCCTCGCTGCCGATGACTCTTATGTTCCTGTTGCCGACTATTGGAACACCGACACAGCACGAGATACTGTAGGTGCCCGGGTTGTCGCGATTCTCCACGAGCACAAAATCGACTCCGTCGAGACCGAAACCGGAGGCGTGACCTTTGACGTGCCAGCCAGTCGAGCTGATGAGGCGCGGCAGATTCTAGCGAAAGCAATCAAATCCGAGGGGCTGCATCTCACGCTCTTGGTCCTCAAAGGTAAGCGGGCAATCGTCGTAACTCCCGATAGCGTGCTCGAATCGAAGAAAACGCCGTGATCTCCTAATCCGCGATGCCCGGCGGAGCGTTGCTCGCGGATTGAACTCAGGAACCCTGCCGAAACCGTACTACAAACCGGCAATTGATGGGTTGCAATCCCCCCGCCCGCCGGTAGCCTGATTCGTCTCATGAAGATCTGGGCTGCCATTCTTTTCATCCCCATCCTCCTCCTCGCCACCGGCTGCGAGAAACATCCCGTCAGCGACCTCCAAAAAGTCGACCCCACCTACACCCCCGCTCCCGCGAGCTAGGGGCAAATCCGAAGCGCAACGGCCATGGGCTTGTTCGACGCATTGAGTGACGCTTTCAAACCCGGCTCCTACGAGATCGCCGGCAAGACCCTCGCCTGTCAGGTCTGTGGCCATCAGGAGTTCCACAGGCGCGACGTCCAGTTGAACACCGCCGGCGCACAATTCCTCGGCCTCGGCTGGGCCAATGAATCCGCCGAGTGCTTCGTCTGCGACAACTGCGGCTACATCCACTGGTTCGTAACGAAGTAGCCCGCCCACTTCTGCTGCATCTCTGCCGTCCCATGCCGCGCTTTCACCGCTCGTCGACCATTCAAATTTTTTCCCGATCCGATCTCGTCATCGGAAACCGGTGATTTCGACCCCCTCGAACACTTTGAAGTCTCTCTCGTTATTTGTAATGACCCGCTTCACTCCGGCAGCCTGATAAGTCGCCGCCAGCAGCGTGTCCAGCAGACGTTTCCGCCCCAGTTGATGCCTCGTCAGCCAAACCAGGAAACTCGTCACCGCCTCTTCATTTGGGAACACCCGCACCACC
>Ga0206863_1291_pt1 | contig 13822 bp, 15 predicted proteins | sample Alteio_BWOrgCont_41_FD_152634 | JGI IMG/M metagenome (GOLD analysis project Ga0206863, IMG submission 152634) | Enriched cells from forest soil in Barre Woods Harvard Forest LTER site, Petersham, Massachusetts, United States -... | ecosystem: Environmental > Terrestrial > Soil > Temperate forest >...
TCAGCGCGTCCCGCAGGGTGACCAAATTATTGATCAGGTCCGCCATCCCCTGGTTGGTCGTGCCGCTTGTGTAAGGAGACACCTGGCTCCCCTGGCCAGTTGGGATGACCGCGCCCGACGCCGTCCCTGTATAGCCCACCCCGATTACATTCCCGCTCGCGTCCCGCGTCGCGGAAAACGGCGGCGTCGATGTCTGTGTCCCGCCGAATAAGTATGAGCCGTTATATTGAGTATTCGCAGTCTGCAGCGCCTGCTCGATCAATTGATTTACTTGCGTGGCGTAAGCAGCGTTCGAGCTCGGCGATGTAGTTCCACTGCTCCCCTCGGTCGCAAGTTCGCTCGCGCTCACGGAGATATTCTTCATGGAAGAGAGCGCTGTGTAACTCTGCTGGGTGATCGAGGTAGCCGTCGCGTTATTGCTCGAGAGCTGCTGCAGCTGTTCCATCTGCGCTGACATGTTCATCACATTTCCCATCGCGGCAGGATTGTCGCTCGGGTTGGTGATCATCTGCCCGGTCGCGAGTTGCTGCTCCAGGGTGGATTGTTGCGTATTCAGCGTTTGTATCTGCTGGATCAGCGTATTCGTGAAACTATTCGAGGGAACTCTCATTAGTCAGTGGGGGAACCAAATAAACCATTAATTGTTACGTCTAGCAAATCGTTAACGGTGTTCATCACACGCGCCTGCGCCTGGAACGCCCGCTGGAAGGTAAGCAGATTGGTCAGTTCCTCGTCCTGACTCACGCCGCTCACGGATGCCTGCTGCGTCTGCACCATGTTCTGCACGTTGGTCTGGTCGGTAAGCTGCGCCTCCACCCCGGTAATTGATTCACCCAGGGAAGTTACCGCCTGGGAGTAGAATCCTCCAATGGTCCCGTTGATCCGGTCTCCGCTCCCCGTGGAAAATGTCTTCGTCGCCACGTTGGACACAGCGAGCGCCAGTTCATTCGCTCCCGCGTTCCCTGTGTCGGTGCTCTTCAAGGTGCCCACGCTCAGCGTCGGGTCCAGCGTGATCAACTGCCCGCTCGATGGCGTGGTCTGGAAAAAGTTGCCCGTGGTCCCGGTAGGGTTATAAGCCGAGTTAACCGCCGCGGTAAGTTGCGACGCCGTCGTCGCCAGATTATTACGTAGCGTCTGGATGTCGCCGTCGCGCGCAGTTATATTTCCCTGCAACGATCCGCCGGTAAATGCCAGTAGCGTATTCGGCGAGCCGCCGGAAAAATTCGTGCCGTCAAAAGTAATTCCGCCCCCCTCCACGGTCGTCTTGCTTACCAGCGTCACCGGGTTGGAGCCGGCATCCAGCGCCGTCACCGCGATTTGTCCATTGGTACCGGGGATATTCGACGTCGTGAAATTCATGTACCCCGCAAGCTGTTCGAGGTCCGACTGCCGCTGATCGACCAAGTCATTCGCGGACCCATTCCCCTGGATCTCGTACTGCTGGATCTGCCCGTTCAATTGCGCAATTTGCTTCAGCAGCCCGTTCACCGTTCCCACGCCCTGCGCGGTCTCCGCGGTGATGCTCGATTGGAGCGACGAGAGCGCCGAGTCCGCATTGTTCATCGTATTCACCAGGGTCCCTGCGGTCTGTACGACCACCTGCTGGTCCCCCGTGTTTGTCGGGCTTGAGGCCAGCGCTGTAAATGAATTGAAGAAATTGTTCAGCGCGGAGCTTATCCCGGTTGTTGATTGCGAGGTGCTGTCTATCGACGCCGCGGTCGATGTGCCGCTCACGGTTTCCCCCAGGTTCGCTTGCGCCTGCTGCAGCTGGGTGTCCTGCGCCTGCAAGTTCGCAGTCTGCGCCAGCTCCTGCGTCACCTGCGCGTCCAGGAAGGGATTGCGCGCCTGCTGGATCCCCGTTGCCTCGACCCCCATGCTCACTTCGCCAATCGGCGAATTCATCACCCCGGCCGATCCGAGCACGATGCTCTGCCTTGAGTACCCGGGCGTGTTCACGTTCGCCAGGTTATTGCTCACGACCTGCAAGCCCTGTTGCTGGGCGTCCAGCGCCTTCGAAGCGCTTAGGAGATCGGTCATCAGGCCAGCCATGTCGTCAGCTCCGGGCCAGGCAGCGCGACCCCGCGCCACCGCGTGAAAGGTTGATCCGCCCCCGCCGCGAGTACGTCTTCGTAACCGCCTCGGGGTTCAATCTCTGCAAAATCTGTTGCGATACCTCGATCGACCGCGCAAGCAGCATCTGGTTCTGCTGCGCACGCCGACGGGTTCTCAAAATCAATTTATTCACTTCGTCGATCAATGCATATAGCAGGGGCCGTACCGGTTCCTCACAGCCTTCGATCAGCCCGCGTAGCGCCCCGTTCGGCTTATAACCCAGCGCGACCGCGATATTCTTGGAGCATTCCTCACGCCGCTTCCGGCACGCGGTGATTGTCGCCAGTTGCGCCGTGATCGTGTCCTGCGTCACCAGCACGGTATCCGGCTTCCGCTCCAGGATCGCCGTCTGCTGCTCGTTGAACAGGCTCAGCAGCCCGCCATACTCCTGCACTTCCTCGCGGAGCGCTTCAATCAATAGTTCGCAATTCACAATCATTTGGCAATTTTACTAATTTGCGTCTGCAATACATGAGCAAGCCCCAGGCCCCCGCCCTTGCTGATTTCGTTCGCGAGCGAATCCGTGAGCATATACCCATAGACCTGACCCGATTCTCCATCTTGCAGCAGCGGTTTCATTGAATCTTGTAGAAATTGACGCACGAGGATCGACTCAAACCCCTTCGATACTTTCGCCACCGCCTCCGGGCTGTGGCTGTCCGGCTCCTTCCCCGTGGTTTCGAGGTTATTCGGCTGCAATTGTGCACTGATGGAGGCGATATCCATTCCTTTACTCCAGGATTAAATCCGCCTGCAGCGCGCCCGCCGTTTTCATCGCCTGGAAGATCGCCATCATATCCCGCGTGGATAGTCCCAGCGCATTCATCGCCGATGCCACTTCCTGGATGGTCGGCAATTCCTCAACGACTTTGAATCCGCCCTTTTGCTCCGTGGCAGTGGTCTCGGTACCTTTAAGTAGTTGCGTCTGCCCTCCCTTGCTGAATGCATTCGGCTGGCTCGCCGCCTGCGTGGAAGCAATATTGATCGTAAGTGAACCGTGACTTACCGCCACGGTCGATATCCGCACATTCGCCGTCGCGATAATGGTCCCCGTCCGCTCATTGATGACCACGCGCGCCGTATTATCCGGCACGACTTCGATTGCCCCCAGCGATGCCACAAAGTTCACTTCGTATCCCGTGTACTCATTCGGCACGGTAACATTGACGGTCGATGCATCCTTCGCGATCGCGCTCCGGGGAAATACTTCATTGATCGCCTCCGCCGCGCGCGCCGCCGAGGCATAATCAGGATTCAGCAGCAGCAGCTCCAGTTGCTTGTTGCTCACGATCTGCGCCGCGATCTCGCGCTCGATCAGGGCGCCGCCGCTGATGACGCCCACCGTCGGATGATTCTTCTGCACCGAGGCGCCGCCCGATCCCTCGGACCCGCCAAGAAATCCCCCAATCGCCACCGGTCCCTGCGCAACTGCATAAGTCACGTCATCCGCACCCAGCATCGGAGTCTGCACAAGCACGCCTCCCTGGATCGTCTGTGCGTCGCCGATGGACGACACGGTCACGTCAAGTTTGCTGCCCGGCTTTGCAAAAGGCTCGATCGTCGCCGTGATCATGACCGCAGCGACATTGTTGGACTTGATCGTGCTCGCCGGCACATTCACGCCAAACCGTTGCAGCGCATTCGCAATACTCTGGATGGTATAAGTCAACTGGCTGTCGCCCTTTCCCGCCAGGCCCACCACGAGGCCGTAGCCCACGAGCTGGTTCTCCCGTCCGCCTTCCACCAGGGTAATATCTTTGATCCGCGCCCCGTCGCTGCTCCCGCAGACGAAAAGCGCCGCTACTAAAAATGAAATGAATTTCTTAACACGCATGGAAATAAGGGCAGGTAAGTGTGGGCAAAAATTAGTAAGGGCTGATCTTCTCGTTCAACCTCAGCAGCCAGCCTTTTTTCTGCGCATCCGTCAGCGTCCCTTCGGACACGACCTGGATTTGCGCACCGGCGATGTTGGTTGAGTCGATCGTGTTATCCGGCTGGATGTCGTAAGGCCGCACGATCCCGTGCAGCGACATGAACTGCCGCTCCTTGGAAAATGAAATCTCGCGCAGCCCCTCGATGACCAGGTTCCCGTTCGGCAGCACGTCCACCACCTGCACCGCCCCCCGGACGGTAATAGTCTGGCTGTTGGTAATTGTCCCGCCGCCGGTAAAGCTGCTCGTCCCGGATACAGGCAGGGAAGGCAGCGAGGGGATGGTAACGCTCGTCGGCGCCGCAACTGTCTGCGCCTTCTTGCCAAGCAGGCTCGAGGGCAGGTTGCCCAGGAATTGATTCACGACACTGCTTACCACTCCGTCGATGCCGGTGCTGCTGTTCTTGGCGGTCGTGGTATTGACGGAGTTGGACATGCTCACTGTCTCGTTCACGACCACGGTAAGGATATCCCCCACCCTCTTCGCACGCTTGTCGGCAAACATTCCTCGCTCATCGGTCACCCCTTCGCGCCATAAGGAACCCGCCTGCGCCGCGGACGCGGCCAGGATCAGCAACATCACGCAAGACGCTGCGTTAAAACTGAACTTTAACTTCATTTTCATTGAGTATCTGGGCGGTAAAAGCCTTGTTGCTATCGAGATTCTTGAGCTTGATCAGCGCGTTCATTCCGCCGTCTTCCAGCGCCAGCGCCTTCATGCGGATGTCGAGCATCCCATGCGTCGCCACCACTTCCACCACGTCCCCGCGGTGGATGATCGGCCGCTCGATGACATCCTGCTTCGCAATCGGACGCCCTGCCCCGATCCCCTGCGCCACGTCGTATCCGGACGGGTCCATATCCGCTGAGAGAAATGTCGCCCGATCCCGGAGTGCATCGATCTTCTCCACATTGAGAAGCGAAGCATCCAGCGCCTGCCCCTTGTCCATCTGCCCTTGCGTCACCCACACCGTCTCCCACATTTGCGCCCGCACGGCCACCTGGTATTCCCCGACGTCCACTCCGCCCGATTTCACCTTGAAACGGACCGCGAAGCTGTTGGTAACCCCCTCCGACGGGTAATCGGTAAGTGTAATTTGAAAATCCTTCCCAGGCAGCGGCAGCGGCCGCCAGCTCTGTCCTATGGTAAGCTTCAGGTCTCCCTTTAATCCAAAATAACTGACGAGCTGCTTCTGCAGATCGTTCAGAAGCGCATCGGCGGTAAGTTGATTCGGCGCCTGCGCAGCCGGCTGGGCGGCCTGCTGCACGGAAAGATCCCCGTTCGCATCGGCGGCAATCTGCTCCTGGCTCGTGGTCTTCTCGCCGATTGGCAGCGGCGCGAGGATTTGATCCAGTTGAGCCCGCGCCACGCTTGCGCAGAGGACAAACACTACAATCAGGGCATTAATTTTCATCGTTTCAGGTCACTTATCTTCGAGAGCATTTCGTCCGAGGTTGTCACGGACTTGGAGTTGATCTCGTACGCGCGTTGCGCCTGGATCATGTTGACCATCTCCTCGACGATGTTGACGTTCGAGCTTTCCAGCGACCCTTGCACGATGGTGCCATACCCGGGGTCGCCAGGGTTGCCAGTCTCCGCGGTCCCGCTCGCCGGCGTCTCGGAGTAAATATTGTTGCCGTCGCTCGAGAGTCCCGCCGGATTCGTAAACTTCGTAAGCTGTATCTTGAAGGTCGTGGAGGAACCGGCCGCATTCAGCGCGGTAACCTGCCCGTTCGGCGCGATCGACACGGAGGTCGTCCCCGACGGCAGTGGCTGCAAGCCATTGATCGGCAACCCGTCGCTCGTCACAAAGCGCCCCGTGTTATCCACCTGCAGTGCTCCGTCCCGTGTATACCCGTAGGTTCCGTCCGCCTTCTGCACCTGCAGGAAGCCATCCCCGTTGATCGCGACATCATAGCTCTGCCCCGTCTGGGTCAATTGCCCCTCGGTAAATACTTTCGACGTGGATACCACCCGGCTGCCGTTGCCCACTTCCACCGAGGTCGGCACCAGTGTTCCCGAGCCCGCGTCGGATCCCGCCGCCTTGGTCTTCGTGTACATCAGGTCCTGGAATTCGATCCGGTTTTTCTTGAACCCGTTCGTGCTCGCGTTCGCGAGGTTGTTCGCAATCGTATTCAGGTTGAGCTGTTGCGCTTCCATGCCGGTCGCGCCGGAGTAAAGAGATTGAATCATGGTGTTTTAATTGGGGTTCCCTAGCGATTGAATGGCCTTGTCCTCGTTGTCGTCGGACGTCTGGATTATCTTCTGGCTCGCCTCGTAGGCCCGCGACACGGACACGAGGTTCACCATCTCGTTGAGTGAGGAGACGTTGCTCCCCTCGATGTAATTATTGAGGACCTGCGGGTGCTCCACTGCCTTTGCCGGCGTCGATGCGTCAGCGGGTGCAAATAGCCCCCCGCCCACCCGCCGCAGTTTCGAGGAATCCGCAAAATCCATGGTCGCCAGCTTGCCCACCTGCACGCCGCCCTGGCTGATCATTCCATCCTGGGTCACGCTCACCGGCCCGCCGGTGGGTTGCATCACGATCGGCCCGGACTCGCCTATGACCGGCAGCCCTTGCTTGTTCACAAGGCCATGCTCCGGCGTCTCGTGAAATTGCCCGTCACGCGTATAAGCCATCTGTCCGTTCGTCTGCTTGACCTCGAAAAATCCCTTCCCCTGGATCGCGAAATCCATGTCGCTGTCCGTATGCTCCATCTGCCCCTGGCTGAAATTGATTTGTGCCGTGGCCGAGGGCATTGATCCCTGCACGACAGTCCCCGCCGTCGGCAGCGCCGTCAGGTCGCTTGGCATCGCGCTGAAGGCGATATCGGTCTTCTTGAAACCCGGGACCGAGCTGTCGGCAATATTCTGGGAAATGGCCTCCTGCCACTTCTCGTACGCCGCCATTGAGGCTGCTCCTTTGTAAATGCCGACTTCCATTGCGGGTTCGTGCTTAGCATCGCCTATGCCAATCGCCTTTTTGCCCGCTGCCAACAGAGTAAATCTCCATCGCATCATTACTTGCGGCGCTATTTTTGCCGGGCAGAAAATGCCGAGCGTCCAGACTGCGCGGCGGCGATCAATCCCTCAAAAATCGGTCCCAAAAAGGGACGAGAAGTGACCGCAGAAATAGATAAACTTAATATTTATGCAGCAAACCGATCGAAAGCCACAAAATCCCCCCAGGTCCCCCCGTGCACCAGCCTACCTGACCCTCAATACTCGCACTTCAACTCAATCCGCTTGCAGCAGGTGCAAGTCACAATGATCCGCTCCACTTTTCCCCCGTTTTGCACCAATTCAATGTTCGGCTCGTCCTGCCCCACCTCCGCGCCCGCGCCGCCAGCCGGGGCCGGCTTCGCCGCAGGTGAGAACAATGGCCTGAATGCCGTTTCCGCCTTGGGGGCAGTGGCAAATCCAGCCGTGCGGCCGGTGGCAAGGGGGCGATTTTCGAGAAGACTATTCATAGGACTCCGTGGTGGCGTTGCTGGAAGTTTGAGGGATGGTGTCTTTGCTCACTGACAGGCTTACCGTTATCCGCTGGTTCGCCTCCGCGTTCGGCGGCGTATTTGGCAGCGGCTCGGTATCGGCAAAACCCGCGACCCGCGCAATTTTTGACGGATCGACAGCATACTCCACCAGCAATCTTCGGGCCGCGTTTGCCCGGTCCGAGGTTAATTCCCACAAGCCGTAATCTGCCTTTGGAAGCATAGTCCCCTGCGCCGCATGCCCGTCGATGACCGCGCTAAATTTGTTGTGATCCACGATCCACGCCAGGTTCTGCATCACAAACCTCCCCCATGGCGTAAAGGTCGCCGTATTCTTCTCAAAAATCGGCCGCTTTGCCCGGTCGTACACAGTCACCTTGAGCCCATCGGAGGTCACCTGCACATCCACCGGCTGCTCATCGGGCGTCGCGTCGGCGATATTCAGCACATGGTTCAATTCCTTCGCCAGCGCGTTCAGGAATGCCAGGTTCGCCGCAGAAGCGGATTGCTTCTCCTTGCCCGCCGTACCCCCGTCTTTTCCCTTCATGACGCCCACGGATTTGTCTGTCAGCGCGTTAAAGGGTTGTTTGAAGTAATCCGAGGTGGCCAGCAGAATCTGTTTATCCTGCGAGCTGATCCACAGCACCATGAAGAGCGCCATCATCGCCGTCACGAAGTCGGCGTACGCCACCTTCCAGGCCCCGCCGTGATGCGCCTCACCCTTCTTTTTGGACATCTTACTTGGCCCCCGTATTCAGCGCCTTGAGCATTTTCTCCAGCTCATCCGCTTCCGGCTGTACGCTAGGATCCAGGCAGCGCCGGGCCACTTCCACCGCCATCACCGGCGCCATTCCATTGGCAAAGGAGCAGAGCCCCTTGAGCATGCTTCCAAAATATTTCGCGTCCGCCGCATTGTTCGACTTGATGCGGATCGTCAGCGGATTGATGAATCCGTACGACGCCAGAATCCCGAGAAAGGTCCCCGTAAGCGCCGCCGCGACGTGCTCGCCCACGGCAGCCGGCCCGTCGGAGATGGAGGCCATCGTATTGATGATGCCCAGCACCGCCGCCACGATGCCGATGCCCGGCAGCGAGTCACCGATCAATTGCAAAATGTGTACAGGCGCGTCCGCCTCCTCTTCCTTCGCATCCAGCTCGGAGTGCATCAAGCCTTCCAGTTGCTCCGGCTTGATCCGCCCGTCGATCAAAGGCCGCAGCGCGCTGCACAGGAAACCAACCCGCTCCTTGTTATCAACAAACGAAGGATACTTCTTGAACATCGAGCTGTTCGCCGGCTCCAGCACATGGTCTTCCAGCGCGATCAGCCCGCTCTTGCGCGCCAACGCAAAGGTCTCGTACATCACCTTCATCAGCTCGATGTAATCACTTTTCTTCGCCCCGCCGCCTTTCATCGCCCCGATGGTCTTGTGGATCATCCCCTTGATGGTCTCGATGGGGCTCGAGATCACGAGCACGCCCAGTGCGATGCCGCCGATCACGATGAACTCGGAGACGTGCATCAGCACCAGCGGCTGCCCGCCGGCGATCATGAAGCCGCCGAGCGTCGCCGCGATTACAATGATAAATCCAACGATCAGCAGCATGAGGGCGAAACAGGTTGGTCCAGGACTCGCTTGATGAACGCACGGAGCCCAAGGACAGTTTGTGTGTGAATTTGCGAGATGCGCCCCTCGGTCAGCCCAAAGGCGGCCGCGATCTCAGCCAGGCGCAGGTCTTCAAAGTAATACATCGCGAGAATCTTCCGCGGCACTTCCGGCAGCTCCTGGATCCGGCCGATGACTAGTTGCATCAATTCCTTCCGCTCCAGCTCGTCTCCGGCGGATAACTGCGTCTCGTCCGCGATGACCTCATGCAGCCGGATGTCCTCTGAGCTTTCGGAAAATGCCTCGCCGTCCAGCGGCAGGAAACTCACGGGAGTTACTTCCTCGAGCAGCGCTTCGTACTCCCGCTCGGTCATGCCAAGCTCGGCGCTCACCTCGGTCGCGGTCGCGGCGCCCTGGGTCCGCTGTTCCACGCGGTTGATCGCATCGGTCACCTTGTGCGCCTTGTCCCGGGAGCCGCGCGACATGGTGTCCATCCGCCGCAGCTCATCGAGCACCGCCCCGCGGATATGCTGCGAGGCAAATGCCGGGAACGCGGTATTCCGCGCCGGGTCGTACCTGCGCGCAGCACACATGAGCCCCGTAACACCGACGCTGTAAAGATCGTCCATGTCCAGCGTCGGGGGCAGCGTCAGCCGCAGCCGGCTCACCACCGTCTTGACCAGTGGCAGATGCGACTCCACGAATTCGCGCTCGCCCTCCGGCGAGGTCTCGCCCTGGTAAGCCCGCCATGCCTTGGCCGCCGTGCCATTCAACGTTGCCGCCTGGTCCTCCACCTACTGCCCTCCCGTCATGGTTTTAGGCCGCTGTTGTTCCGCCGCAAAATTCTGCACGCTCCACGCCAGTACGAGATGAAACAGGCGCAGCAGGATGGCCCCGCAAACGCAGCCGACCGCCCCGTCCCGCAACGCGATGGCGATTTCATTGCCGGCGCAAAGGCTGCTGCCCATCGCAAGGACAAATCCGGAAAATCCACCTATGAGCTGAAAATATTTCATGCGACTACTTCGTTTTTAGCAGGTTTTGAACCAATGGACGGAAACGTGCGGTCCAATATTGAATCGAAAACCTGCTCGGAAAAATCGCCCGCAAGGTTCTGCCCCGCGCTCAGGAAAAGCGGCTGAAGCCCCTGCCCGAGGACGAACTCCCAGAGCTTCCCCCAGTGGATCAGCTCGTCCAGGTGGGTGAAGACCACGTGCGTGGCCCCCAGCTCTTCGCCAAACGCGTAGGCCCGCTTCATCATCTCCGCGTCGTACGCCGCATTCACCACCAGCACCCTGCTTGCCACCTCGTGCCGGTCCAGCGCCGCGGCGATCTCCGCGATCTCGGCCTTGCTATCCGCGGAGACTCCCGGGAAGTCCACATACAGCGTCTCATCCGCCTCGCCCTCCGCCAGGTCCGCCGCGTCACGCGCGAGCGGTACCCCCATCGCGTCGCAAAATACCGTGAGCGCGTCGTTCGGGTTGGGCCGGTCCAGATCGAGCTTCAGCACCCGCGCCTTGCGGTTGCGGAAGAAAACGTCCGCGGCCAGCCGCTTGCAAAGCGCCGTGGTCTTCCCCGTGCCCGGTGTGCCGATAAATGCCACGCGCTGCGTGAGCGGTTTCATCCCCGCACGCATGTAATCCCCGCGCAGGATCACCGCGATCTCCATGAGCGCATCGCCCAGAGGCATCTTCACAATTTTCTCCCACGCAGGCAGCGCCCGCAGCCGCGCGATCATCCGCGTGTTGAATCCCGCCCGGATCAAAATCTTTCCCACCTTCTCCTCAACCGGCATCTCCTCCTCTTTTTCCTCGATCACCTCCGCCGCCGCAGGCGCCAGGTCAGCCACCTGATCCTCGATCTTCAAATCATTCGCGCCCGGTTTCGGCCCCGGCATTTCCACCTGGGCGATCACCTCCAGCTTCGGCGAGCGCAGAAAACGCGAGAGCCCCGCCCCTTCGATTTGCCGCACGGAAATGACCTTGGCATTTTCTCCCAGCCGCTCCCGCAAAACAGTCACGGCTTCATCGGCCGAGCTGACTACAAACTTGTACCGATTATCGGTCATTTCTGTTGCACTCATGGAAAGTTATTTTTTTAAGCCGCGACCGCCTCCGCCGGGCGCTGCACCGTCTGCGGCAGGACAATGATCGAGAAGTTCTGAATCTCCGTCTGCGACGGCAATTCCTGGTACGAGAGGACGACGAGCTTGATGAGCGATGGCTCGAAGAACCGCTTGAATGCAAGGCGGAGCTCCGCGCTCACGATGGTGATCGGCGTCAAGCCCTGCTCCGCCATATCGGTCATCCGCCGCGTCAGCTCCGTAAGTAAATGCTGTGCGAGGTGCGGGTCGATCATCAGCCCCACGTCGTACTGGGTGCGCTGCACCTTGGTGATGAGCAATTGCTCCAGCCGCGGATCGAGCGTAATGGCCTTCACCAAGCCAGGCTCCGTCTCGAACTCGCTCACGAAGTAAGTCCCCAGCCGCTTCCGGACCTGCTCAGACAAGTCATCCGGGTTCTTCGAGATCTGCGCATAGTCCGCGACGCACTCCATGATGACGCCGAGATTCTTGATCGAGATTCCCTCCTTGAGCAGATTCTGCAGGACGCGCTGGATGATGCCGACGTTGACCAGGTCGGGGATGAGCTCGTTGATGAGCGTCGGATTCTTTTCCTTAAGGTGATCGATGAGCGCCTGCACATCCTGCCGGCCGAGGATCAGGTTGGAAAACCGTTTCACGCACTCCGAGAGATGGGTGATCAACACCGAGGCTGGATCGACCACGGTGTAGCCGTTGATCTCCGCCGAGCGCTTCTCCTCCTGCGCAATCCAAGTCGCGTTGATTCCAAACACCGGCTCCACGGTCGTCACTCCCTGGAGCTTGACCGGGCTGTTGGTCACATTCATCGCCAGCCACTTGTTCGAGAGCACCTCGCCGCGCGCCACCTGTTTGTTGCGAAGCAGGAAGCGGTATTCGTTCGGCCCGAGCTCCAGGTTGTCGCGGATGGCAATGGGCGGCACGATCATGCCCATCTCGCGTGCAAAGGTCTTGCGCACCCCGGTCACGCGATCCAGCAGGTCGCCGCCCTGCTTCTTCTCGGCGAGCTTGAGCAGCCCGTGGCCCAGCTCGATGGAAAACACATCCGTATCGATCAGCTTCTCGAAGTCCGCCGTTACCGGTTTCGGTTTCTCAATGGCCGCAGCCGGGCCCTTTTTGGTATTGGCCGCTGCCGCTGCGGCTGCGAGCCCTTCCGGCGTCTTTGCCGCTGCCGCCGCCACCGCCGCACGGTCTTTCTTCAGCTTGTGCGCGATAAACCCTGCCGCCGCGGCCAGCGCGAAGAACGGCACCATCGGCATCCCGGGGATCAACCCGAACGCAAATAACATCGCGGAGGCCACGCCAATGGCGCGGGGATAAAGCGTCAACTGCTCGGAGATGTGCGAGCCGAGGTTCGAATCGCCGGAGGCACGTGTCACCAAAATACCCGCGGCCACGCTGACGATGAGCGCCGGCACCTGCGCCACCAAACCGTCGCCAATGGAGAGCAGCGTGTACTTCTGCAGCGCCTCCATGATCGGCATCCCCTTTTGCAGGATGCCGATTGCGAATCCGCCGATGATATTGATCAGGGTAATGAGGATGCCCGCGATCGCGTCGCCGCGGACAAACTTGCTCGCGCCGTCCATCGATCCGTAAAAGTCCGCCTCGGTCTGCACCTTGCGCCGCCGCTTGGATGCCGTGGCCTCGTCGATGATGCCCGCGTTCATCTCCGCATCGATGGCCATCTGCTTGCCTGGCATTGCGTCCAGGGTGAACCGCGCCGCGACTTCCGCGATGCGCCCCGCGCCCTTGGTGATGACCATGAAGTTGATGACGATCAGGATCAGGAAGACCACCGCGCCCACGACGTAATTGCCCCGCACCACAAAGTGCCCGAACGCGTCGATGATACTGCCCGCATGGCCTTCCACCAGGATCAGCCGCGTCGATGCGACGTTCAGCGAAAGCCGGTAGAGCGTGACCGCAAGGAGCAGCGTGGGAAATCCGGAGAACTCCGGCGGGTCCTTCACATAGATGATGATCAGCAGCATCAGCAGCGACATGCCGATGCTCGCCGCGAGCAGCAGGTCCAGCACCATCGCCGGCACCGGCAGCACCAACAGCACCACGGTGCCGAACAGCGCGAATACAAAAATCAGATCCCCCTTCTTGAGGGCATCAATCACGGTTTTGGGACTTAGGGCATTGGCCATGGTTTACTGGGCGGCGCGCCGCGCCTTGAGCTGGTGGAAGTAATAACGGTGGGTCTTGTAGACAAAGGCCAGGATCTCGGCCACGGCCTTGTAGAGTTCCGACGGGATCGCTTTGCCGACCTTGCCGTGCTTGAAGAGCATCCGCGCCACGGGCTTGTTCTCGACCATCGGGACCTCGTGCTCGGCGGCGATCGCCTTGATGCGCTGCGCAAAGATGTTCTCCCCTTTTGCAAGCACCACGGGCGCCTTGTCCGTGCCGCGCTGGTATTTGAGCGCCACCGCGAAGTGCGTCGGGTTGGTGATCACCACGTCGGCCGTCGGCACCGCGCTCAACATTTGTTTCTGCAAGCGCCGCCGCGCCATTTGCCGGCGCATCGCCCGCAGGCGTGGATCGCCTTCGGTCTGCTTGTTCTCGTCCTTCACTTCC
>Ga0206863_1045_pt1 | contig 13748 bp, 13 predicted proteins | sample Alteio_BWOrgCont_41_FD_152634 | JGI IMG/M metagenome (GOLD analysis project Ga0206863, IMG submission 152634) | Enriched cells from forest soil in Barre Woods Harvard Forest LTER site, Petersham, Massachusetts, United States -... | ecosystem: Environmental > Terrestrial > Soil > Temperate forest >...
ACTTGAGAGAAAACGAGGATGAGAATGCGGGTTCTGGTGGCTATCTTTTTGGCAGCGGTGATGTCTTCGGCTTTGTATGCGCAGGAAGATACAGCTCTTGATACACAGTTGCAGGCGCTGGTTCAGGCGCATCATGGCAACGTGACGCTCTTTGCGCATGATCTGAACAGCGGGAAGACGGTTGCCCTTCATCCTGATACGCCGGTGCCGACGGCCTCGGTGATCAAGCTGACTGTTTTATTTGAGGCACTCAAGCAGATTCAGGAGGGCAAAGCGCACTTCGATGACAAGCTGACGCTGACGAAAGAGAATCAGGTCGAAGGTTCCGGCGTGCTGATGTTTTTTGATGTGCCGCAGACGCTCACACTGAAAGACGTGCTCACGATGATGGTCATCGTGAGCGACAATACTGCCACCAATCTTGCGATTGATCATCTTGGACTCAAGAATATTGACGATCGCATTCAGTGGCTGGGACTGAAGGACACATGGCTTTATAAGAAAGTCTCTCTGCCGCCGGTTGGTCCTATGCCTGCGGATCAAAAGCAGTTTGGGCTGGGCAAGACGACGGCCCGGGAGATGGCAGATGTGATGGAGCGATTCGCTACCTGCAATCTGAATGCACCCGGCAGCGCGGCAAAGCCGACGGAGTCTGACCAGAAGCTTTGTGCAGTTGCGATGCACATGCTGAAAAGCCAGTTCTATCGCAACAGCATTCCCCGTTATCTCGAGACACTGGATACGACAGAAGGCGAGTCGAATATCGCCAACAAAACAGGAGCTTTGAACGAGGTTCGCAACGACGTGGGCGTAGTTTTTGCGAAGAATGGCCCGGTGGTCATCTCGGAATTTACTTATGGTAACCAGGATAAGAGCTGGACTCCGGACAATGAGGCGGAGGTTCTGATGGCAAAACTGGCCAAGGTAATCATCGACCGCTGGCAATAACTAACATATTGGTTGCCGAATCCGTCTACAATATGTTGCAGGGCTTCCGTAAGGCCGAAGAACTGGGCGTGTGCCCTCACTTCGGATAGAGCTGGACTCCCGGTTCTCGATTTGCGAATTGAACGACAGCGTCACAACTTCCCCCTTTTTGCAGCGAACCGTGGAATCGATCTCGATGCATCTGCATGATGGAAGTAGAGCTGGAATCCCAACAGGGGAGGGAAGATGCGCAAGTCTACGAATTTGACAGTAAGAAATATTACGGTGACCGCAATTGCGGCAGGACTGCTGACTGCAGGCGCAGCGATGGCTCAACAGCCAACTGCCCAGCCAGCACCGGTACCGGTAAACGTAAATAGTGGAGCGGCGCAGCAGGCGAATGTTGCCGCTGCTACCTGGCAGGCAAAGACGGTCGAAGTGCCTTCTGGAACCAAGGTATTGTTGGAGCTGCGTTCCGCAGTCAATACAAAGACTGCGAAGCCCGGCGATGGCGTTTATCTTTCATCGAGCTTTCCCGTAGTAGTCAACGGTCAGGTCGCGATTCCAGCCGGCGTCTATGTGCAGGGAGTGATCGACCAGGTGACGCGTCCGGGCCGCGTAAAGGGCCGCGCCGCCGTGCGCATGCATTTTTCGTCGATGATTTTTCCCAACGGCTCCGTCGTCAGTATTCCCGGCGTGGTGAACAGCCTTCCTGGCTCTGCCGGACCCCAGGTGCAGCAAGAGGGTGAAATCCAGCAGGCTTCCGGCAAAGGAAAAGACGCAGCAACAGTGGCGCAGGCAACGATTGCTGGAGCAGGTCTTGGAACGATTGGCGGCGCGGTGGCGAGCGATGCGGCCAAAGGCGCGGGCATTGGCGCGCTGGGAGGCGGAGCCGCGGGTTTGATCTACACGCTCTTTACGCGCGGGGACGAGGTCGTCCTGAGCAGCGGGCAGGGGATTGAGATGGTCCTGCAGCGGCCGCTAACGATTACGCAGTCAAATTTGACCGGACCCGATGTTGCCGGACAGGCCTCGATTGTTCCCTCAGCACAGCAGCCCATGGCTAAACCGAAGGCCAATGTTTTGTGCCCGTTGGGTGGTCTGGGCTGTTCTTAAACCCCAGAGCAGTTGAGCAAACGAGTAGATGAACGAACAAAGCAACGAACAAAGTACCGTAGAAGAATCAGAGAGCACTTCCAAGAATCCGCGCACGCACCTGCAATTGTGGGTGCGTGATTTCGTGATTTCGCTCATGGCGTCGTTCTTCATCATCACTTTTCTCTACCAGCCGGTGAAGGTGGAAGGCACAAGCATGCAGCCAGAGCTGCGTGATCAGGACCGGCTCTTCGTCAACAAATTCGCCTATAACTTTGAGAAGATCTCTCGCGGAGATGTCGTCGTCTTCTACTATCCGCGCGACACGCAGAAGAGTTACATCAAGCGTGTGATCGCTCTGCCGGGGGACAACATTCGCATCGATGATGGCCGCCTCTACGTCAACGGCAAGCGAGTGGACGAGCCTTACGTCCCCAAGCGCTTTTACGACACGCGTTCAATGGCTGACATGGTCGTTCCGCCACATGAATATTTTGTGATGGGTGACCATCGCTCCATCTCGAGTGACAGCCGCGATTTCGGTCCCGTAACCCGCAAGTTGATTTACGGCAAGGCTGCATTCATCTACTGGCCCGCGGATAATATGGGCGTCATACACTAAAAGGCTCTGTACTTCAGCGTGCGTAATATCCGGCTTTGGCGCGTACCCTGAAGCCGCTCTGTTTTGGCTGAATCACTACTTTTCGAAAGGTTCCATCCTGCGTCTTATTCGTTGACTGGTAGGCGATGGAATAGAGAGAGCGAAGCTCGTCGCCGATCTGCTGGAAGGCCTCCGGCAAATTGGTGTGCAGTCCATCAAAGTCCGAGCCTCCGGTTTGTGAAGCCAGATGCTCAAGCACGCGTGTCCCGTATTTATTACGGGCGGTCAGCACGCCGTGATTCGTCTGCGTGTAGCGAATGGAAAAAATCAGAACGTCCGAATCCTGCGCCTCGGAAATAGCGTCGAGCAGGTCATGCTCGCTCGAATTTTCTTCGCCGTCGGTAAAGAGAATCAGTGCGCGCCGCCTATTGTTGTTGCTGCGAAGCTTTTCATCCACGCTGAAATAAACGGCATCGTAGAGCGCGGTCCCAAGCTCGCGCTGCTCTTTGGGGCCAATCTCCGGAAAATCCATATCCCCTTTGTCGAAGCGCTTCAGCCCGTCCATAATCTGCGGGACGGAGGATGTGGTGTCGCTCACCAGCCGAAGATGGTTTCCAAAGCAGACGGCAAATGCCTGATCGGAGGGGCGAAGAATCGCTTGCAGGAAGACTTCGATGTCGTGTTGATGGCGCTTAAGAAATTTGTCCTGGCTGTCGCTCACATCCACGATTAATCCCAGGGAGAGCGGCAATTGATCTTCGCGTGCGAAGAAGCGGATTTTTTGTTGTACCCCATCTTCAAAAAGATCGAAATCGTCGGCTGCCAGCCCCGGTGCAATTTTTCCGTCCGGGGTGCGGACGCTGAAGGTCATATTGACCAGATGGACTTCTGACCGGAAGACCGTTTCCTGAGCCAGCGTGGAATGTGTGAAAAAGAGAAGGGAAGCGAGGATGAGACCGGCAATCTGCCAAGGTTTGAAGGAATAGCTCATAGTCCGTACGTCAAAAAATACGGAGAATCTTGTCCTTGAGTTCCTCTTTTTAAAAGAATTTGCTGTTCTTATTGGCTTGATGGATTGGATTTGCCGATCCGTTTGAGCGTGAAGTTCAGCTTCGAATCGATCGGTTTCATATCGCCGTCGAGCTGCTGCAGCGTGTCGTCGTCCACGCGCAGGTAGTACTGCTTGCCCGCTTTGTCCGGATCGAGTTGGTATACCGTCGCATTCGCATCGCCTGGCCTGCCGCGAAGAATCGTCCACGTACCGTAGTTCGTAAAGCTGCCGCGGTCAATATATTTCAGATGCAGCCGGTAGACCGCATCCGTAAAGTCATTCGGAGCTTTTTGATACAGGGTAAGCGTGGTGATGATGCCGCTGCAGTCAGCGCATGGCGTGGTGCCTTGCCAGGTGCCCAACACATGCATCGTCTTTGCCGTGTCGGCGAGACGAGCCTGCTGCTGTTTGTTGATTGCCTGGGATTGCACAGTCGGGGAGTGCATGGATAGCGCGAACGCTATGATGGCGAATGCGAAAATGCTCTTTCTGAGAAGCATCACAAGCCCTCCTGCCAAAAATCTCCCCAAGAATATCGCATCCCCATAAGGCCTCGGCAGCGGAAACCTGCTAAAATCTATTGAATCCACCCCATGGAGAAGCGATGCAGGCGATCCTTGCGCTCGAAGACGGGCGCATCTTCCGCGGCGAAGGCTACGGTGCCAAAGGCGAGTGCTACGGCGAAGTTGTTTTCAATACATCGTTGACCGGCTATCAGGAAATTTTCACCGATCCCTCCTATGCCGGACAGATTGTCGTTTTAACAAATCCACAGATTGGTAACTACGGCACCAACGCCGCTGATAACGAAGCCAATAAGCCCTACATCGAAGGTCTGGTAACCCGCGAATTTTCGCCCATCAGCTCCAATTGGCGTTCGCAGCAGGTGGCAGACGAATATCTGGAACGCTTCAACGTTCCGGTCATCTCCGAGATCGACACGCGCGCTCTCGTGCGGCATCTGCGCAACAATGGCGTGATGCGTGGCGTCATCTCGTCCATCGAAACTGATCCCGAGATCCTCGTGCAGAAGGCGCGTTCCATCCGCAAAATGGACGGGACCGACCTTGCAAGCGTAGTGACGACAACGACCCGCTACGAATGGGAACCGGAACCTGATCCGCTGGAATCCGAAGAGAACGCCACCCCATTGCCGAGACCTGACCTGCATGTCGTTGCTTACGACTACGGCATCAAACGGAACATACTGCGCATGCTTTCCAGGGAAGGTTGCCGGGTGACCGTGGTTCCGGCACAAACCTCGGCTGAAGATGTGCTGGCGATGAATCCAGACGGCGTCTTCCTGTCGAACGGTCCCGGCGATCCCGAGCCACTTGGCTATGCGCAGGAGACGATTCGGCAGCTGGCAGGGAAAAAGCCTATCTTTGGGATTTGTCTTGGTCACCAGTTAATTGGCCTGGCGCTCGGCGGAAAAACATACAAGCTGAAATTCGGGCATCATGGCGGCAATCATCCGGTGCAGCAGACAGAAACCGGCAAAGTCGAGATCACCAGCCAGAACCACAACTATGCTGTCGATGCTGCTACGTTGAACCAGGACGAAGTCGCGATTACGCACATCAACCTGAACGACCAGACAGTGCAAGGACTCCGGCACAAATCACTGCCGCTCTTCAGCGTGCAGTATCACCCGGAAGCCAGCCCTGGCCCGCACGACTCGCACTATCTCTTCCGCGACTTCCGGAAGATGATGGTTGAATTCAAGAAGTAAAAATGGCGGGCCTTGAGTCCCGCCATTTTTATGGAACAGAAATCAGGCGGAATCGATCCGCCATCGCAGTAAAAGATTTCAGATTCAGAGGGCAGTAGATAAGATGCCACGCAGGAATGACATCACCAAGATTCTCGTGATCGGCTCGGGGCCGATCGTCATCGGCCAGTCGGCCGAGTTCGATTACTCGGGCACGCAGGCGTGCAAGGCGCTCAGGCAGGAAGGCTATGAAGTGGTGCTGGTGAACTCGAACCCGGCCACCATTATGACCGATCCCGAGCTCGCCGACCGCACCTACATTGAGCCGCTCACACGGGAGTACGTCGAAGAAATCATCCGCATCGAGTCGCAGATGCTCAAGGACGAAGGCCGCATCGGCAAGTTCGCGTTGCTGCCGACTGTCGGCGGACAGACCGCGCTGAACCTCGCTGTCGATCTCGCCGATTCAGGCATTCTCGACAAATATGATGTCGAGTTGATCGGCGCGAAGCTTGAAGCCATTAAGAAAGCCGAAGACCGGCTTCTCTTCAAGGATGCGATGACGCGCATCGGCCTAGATCTGCCGAAGTCCGCGCTGGTGAACAACATTCGCGACGGCCTTGAGTTCGCCACCAAGATCGGTTTCCCGGTTATCATCCGCCCCTCGTTCACGCTCGGCGGCTCCGGCGGCGGCATCGCTTACAACCGCGAAGAGTTGATGGAAATTCTCGCGCGTGGTTTGGATTTATCGCCGGTCCACGAGTGCTTGATCGAAGAATCTGTTCTCGGCTGGAAGGAATACGAGCTTGAGGTGATGCGCGATCTTGCCGACAACGTCATCATCATCTGCTCGATCGAGAATATGGACCCGATGGGCGTCCACACCGGCGACTCCATCACCGTCGCACCTGCGCAGACGCTCACGGATCGCGAATACCAGAGGATGCGCACTGCTGCGATTCGCGTCATCCGCGAAATCGGCGTTGAAACCGGCGGGTCGAATGTGCAGTTCGCGGTGCATCCCACGACCGGCCGCATGACGGTCATCGAGATGAACCCGCGCGTCTCGCGGTCTTCAGCACTTGCGTCGAAAGCGACCGGTTTCCCAATTGCGAAGATCGCAGCGAAGCTCGCAGTTGGCTACACACTCGACGAAATTCCAAACGACATCACCAAGATGACTCCGGCCTGCTTCGAGCCGACCATCGATTACGTCGTCACGAAAATCCCGAAGTGGCAGTTCGAAAAATTTCCCGGGGCTGACGAAAACCTCGGGCCGCAGATGAAGTCCGTCGGTGAAGTGATGGCGATTGGCCGCACCTTCAAGGAATCGCTGATGAAGGCGCTCCGCTCCCTCGAAACCGGCAAGAAGACTGGGACCGAGGTCCTCGACCCACGCCGTTTGACACAAATGCTTGTGACGCCGAAGCCGGGACGTCTTGATTACATCCGCTTCGCCTTCCGCCGCGGCCTGAGCGTGCGCGAAGTAGCTCGCATGACTTCGATGGATCCGTGGTTCCTCTACCACATTAAGGAAGTGACGGACATCATCGCGAAGGTGGCGGAGTTCAATCCGTCGAATGTGTCACCGGAACTGTTACGAAAAGCAAAGCGTGCCGGCATCTCGGACGAACGCATCGCTGCCGTTTGGGGTATGCAGGATCACGAAGGCATCGCGCAGGTGCGCCACCTGCGGCACCGTCATGGCGTAAAGCCCGTCTTCAAGCTTGTTGATACCTGCGCCGCCGAGTTCGAGAGCATGACGCCGTATCTCTATTCGACCTACGACGAAGAAGACGAGGCCGCTCCAACAGCGAAGCGCAAGGTCATTATCCTCGGCAGCGGTCCCAACCGCATCGGGCAGGGAATTGAGTTCGATTACTGCTGCTGCCATGCCGCCTTCGCGCTCAAGGAAGATGAATACGAGACGATCATGGTCAACTGCAACCCTGAAACCGTCTCGACCGATTACGACACCAGCGACCGTCTCTACTTCGAACCGCTGACGCTCGAAGACGTGCTCGCCATCTACGAACATGAATCGTCTGGTGGCGCAGAAGTAAGCATGATCGTGCAGTTTGGCGGACAGACGCCGCTCAACCTCGCGTTGCGCCTGAAGGCCGCAGGTGTTCCGATTATCGGCACATCGCCTGAATCGATCGATCTAGCCGAAGACCGCAAGAGCTTCGGCAAGCTGCTCGAAGACCTCGAAATTCCGCAACCGCCCGGTGTAATGGTGACCAGTGTCGAAGAAGCGCTTGAAGGCGCGGAACGCATCGGCTACCCCGTGCTGGTGCGGCCCTCCTACGTGCTAGGCGGACGCGCCATGGTCATCGCTTACGACAGCGATGCCGTCTCCCACTACATGAGAGAGGCCGTCGAGTATTCGCAGGAGCGCCCTGTTCTCATCGATCACTTCCTCGAAGACGCAGTCGAGGTTGATGTCGATGCACTCTGCGATGGCAACGATGTTGTCATCGCCGGCATCATGCAACACATCGAGGAAGCCGGCATCCATTCCGGCGATTCCTCGTGTGTGCTGCCAGCCGTTGATCTCGCGCCCGCAGTGCTCGACACGATCCGCACCTATACTCGAAAACTGGCACGCGCACTCAACGTGATCGGCCTCGTCAATCTGCAGTTTGCCATCCAGCGCAAGCCAGGAGAACCTGACCAGGTCTATGTGATCGAAGTCAATCCGCGCGCCTCGCGCACCGTCCCCTATGTGTCGAAGGCAACGGGCATACCGCTGGCGAAAATTGCTTCGCGGCTGATGACTGGCCGCAAGCTACGTGAGCTCCTGCCGGAGCAGGTTGCGAGCGGTAAAGACCTCGAAACCGGCACGCACTACTTCGTGAAGTCGCCTGTCTTCCCGTGGAATAAATTCCCCGGCGTCGACACTGTGCTCGGCCCGGAGATGAAATCGACCGGCGAAGTGATGGGCGTAGCCGACAACTTCGGTGAAGCCTTCGCCAAGGCGCAGCTTTCCGCCGGACTGCATCTGCCGCTTAAAGGAACGGTCTTCATCAGCGTGAATGATCGCGACAAGCAGCCGGTTGTCGAGCTGGCGCGCCAGTATGTTGAACTCGGCTTCCATCTTGTTGCGACCGAGGGCACTGCCAACGTGCTTGAAAAAGCCGGCATGGTGGTGGAGCGCGTTTTCAAGGTGAAGGAAGGGCGTCCCAATGTCGTCGATTTGATCAAGGGCGACAGGATCCAGCTAATCCTGAACACGCCTCATGGGCAGGATCCTTTCTTTGACGAGAAGGCGATTCGGCGAGCCGCGGTTCTCCAGCGCATTCCGACGATCACGACCGTTGCGGCTGCTCTCGCCGCTGCGGGAGGCATCCAGGCATTACAGAAGCATACGACTACGGTCAATGCGCTGCAGCATCTGCATGCAAATCAGGAAGCAATGAAATAAGCAAGAAATCCAGGTAGACGCCGGTTTTACCCCGCGCCTGCCTGACGTACATCGATTTCGCCCGGCAATACGTCGGGCTTTTCTTTTATCCGTGTGCTAAGGTTGGCTTCGGGAGTCGTCGCATTCGCATGAAGTGGTACGGTCTTGTATTCGCAACAGCCCTATATTTTCATAGCTTCGCGGCAAGCGCGCAGACTGCGGTAACACCGCAACCCGCCACGATAGAACAAGGTCTGGCTCAGCTCAAAAGCCATCAGCCGCAGCAAGCGTTGGCTACCTTTCAGCAGGTTCTGCAGGCAAATCCGAACGATGTTGCCACAAACCTGTATGCCGCTGGCGCAGCGCTCGATTTATACCAGGGCGAACTCGCGGTAAAGTATGCAGAGAAGGCGCGGCAGCTTGATCCGGATAACTGGAAGGTACACACCACGCTCGTGGTTGCCTATGCGGTCGCGGGTCGCACGACGCAACGTGATGCGGAGCGTGAGCTGTTGCGAAAGTTGCATGCCGATCCCAAAGCCCCGGATGCAATGCAATCGAATGGTTTTTTAATCGACATGTTTCCAGTAAAGCAGTACCGCATCGAAGCCGTCGAGTATTTCCAGCCGCTCGGCAAATTCCACATCTATTACCGTTTTCTGATTCGCAACCAGCAGGGCAAACGCGTCTGGACGATCAGCGCCGAGAGCAATGACTTCGACGAGAAGTCATGGGAACAGGCACATGCACAGCAGGTCGCCGATGGTGAGAGGCAGTTCCAGATGGTGGGCGAAGGCGACAGCAACCATGTTGACTACCGCATGTTTTCGGGCAAGCCCATCTATGATGGGGTGAAAGCTCAGGTATTGCAGATATTGAATGCGCAGACTGCGCTATTTCCCGGCGAGACCCCATAGCTTTTCACTTCAGAACAGATTTCCGCTCGCTTCTGCATCGACGGCTTCGAGAAAACTTTTGAGTGCGGCAATTCTGGGTTCCGCCAGGCGCTTCGTATTTTCCAGATGAATCTCTCCGGGTAAAACCTGCAGATTTTTGCGCAGCGTTTCAATGGCGTCGGTGAAAGTTGCGTAGCGGGTATCGCGTCCAACTTTGCAAACCGTGCGCAGGATGCCGATGCCGCCCAGCTGTTCCAGAATGTCGGCGTCGCGGAGAATCGTCGATTCGATACTCGTCGGATGGTCCTTCGGCTGATGCTCGCGAATTGCAGCGAGGACCGCCGGTACTTTTTCAGCAGGAAATTCCGCCTCGGACAGAATTTGGGGAGCGCGTTCGCAGGTGTAGCGAACATGGTCCCAGCGCGCCAGCTCTGCCGGGTCTTCGGGGCGATGTCCAACGAATACGCCAAGGTCGTGCAGCCATGCCGCTGCGAAGACGACGTCATCGTCGTAATTGAGGTCCCAGGCAATCTGGTGCGCCAGCGCAAAAAGTCGTGGTTGATGGCCGTATTTTTCGACGGGCTTGGCTTCGCGACGGATCAGGTCCATGAGTGCAGTGCGGAAATCGGTAGACATCGTTTCGTTTTGCCTTCAGCGTCATTGTAGAGAACAAATAAGTAGTGTCCTAGTTTGAATTTAGGATGGAGGGTATATCGAGAGCGTCTCTGCTAGGCTGTGTTGCATTGGTTGAAGAACATACAAATAGAGGTGTCCTGCATGAAAATGGCGCGCGTGATCCTATTTACCGGTCAAATCGATGCGATGAGCAAATTCTATGGGGAAGTCCTTGGCCTCAAGAAAATCGTCACGAATGAAAAAGGCTGGCAGGAGTCTGCGGCTGGCGGCGCACGGATTGCGCTCCACTCCGGCCCATCGTCGCCGGGCCGTAAGGGCCCAAAGATTGTATTTCACGCCAAGGACGTTGCTGCCCTGCGTGAGACGTTGGTGGCGCGGGGCGCAACTTTTGGCAAGGTCCGACAAGGGGAGATGTTTTGCTTGTGCGACGGCAAGGACCCAGACGGTAATCCCATTCAATTGTCCGACCGTTGAAAACTAAATTAGGGCATACCAGCAAATAGGGTCGATTGCGGGGATTAGAGTGTGAAGTTCCCCGCGAAACGGCGTCTCTATGAAAAGATCACGGCGTCAACATTTGCAGTGTTGCATTCTCTGCTGTCGCGCGTATAGTTCAAGCTGTTTCCGTGTGCATTGTGTTGGAGCCAGGTGTACTCCGCATGCAGGGCCTGAAGTTTTCATATAAACCGCGGTTATAGGAGAGATTTCAGATGCATCGAGCCGATACTGATAGCTTTGTGACGCCCTCCGGCCTCAGCACCCATCGCACGCGCAGCCGGTGGGCAACCATCTTTGCGGCAGCTGTGCTGGTCGCGAGCCTTCCTGTTATCGGCCAGGCCGGTGGAGAGTTACAGCAGAAACTGGCAGCGCTGAAGCAGTCCACTACCGAGAACCAGCAGAAATTGCACAAGTATGAATGGACGGAAACCACTCAGCTGACGCTGAAAGGTGACGCCAAGCCTCCTTCGCTCTCCATGTGCCAATATGGCCCGGATGGAAAGGTGCAGAAGACGCCGATGAGCGCTCCGCCTCCACCACCCAGTGGCGGGAGATTCAAGCAGAAAATCGTCGCGAAAAAGAAGGAAGAGATGAAGGATTACATGGGACAGGTAAAGACCCTGCTTGCCATGTACGTCCCGCCCGATCCCCAACGCATGCAACAGGCTTTTCAGGCCGGCAAAGTCTCCTTGAATGCAACAGCAGGCACTGGCCTGGCAGCGGTTGTATTCAAAGACTATGCGCAGCCCGGCGATCAGATGACGATCTCTTTCAACACAGCCGAGAAAAAGATCAGCTCGCTCAACGTCAACACCTACATGGATGAGCCCAAGGACACAGTCACTCTGGCGGTGCAGTTCGCCAGTCTGCCGGATGGCACCAACTACGTGCAGCAAAGTGTTCTGAATGCGACGGCCAAGAAGCTTCAGGTTACGACGACAAATTCGAACTACCAGCCGGTCGGAGCACACTAACTTCAGTCTGGATTGATCCCCGTTTCGTGCTGAAAGAGACCATGTCCCAGGTCCCGCGGCGGTCAACGAAGCCAGTCAGCCGGCACAGCTAGTTTTTGAGCTGGGTATCGCAACAAAATTGTTTCATGTATTGTGTTGTAACATCCCTCATAAATCAAAAGAGCGAGCTAGCAATGAAATCTTTGTTTGCGCGGTGTAGGATACCGCTTGGTTCTTTTCTTGAAAAATCTTGGTTGATAGTACTCATCGCGGCTTTCGGGTTCAGGCTCCAGGCACAGCAAACGGATGCGGATCGTCCGCACCTGAGCCATCAATCCCAACCAATTTCTCAAAGCGCAATTTCAAATGAGTCGCCAGACACTGTGGCTTCTAATCAGGGAGATTTTTCAGCCACAACATCAGGAGCGGTAATAGAGAATGGACTTGTCCTTCCTGCCACGGGGCATGTTTGGGCCACAGATGTTTTCGAAGGGCAGCGGCAGCTTGTCCAGATGAAGTATGTGCCTACCGATCTTGATAGGCATGCTGGATCAAACATATTGAAGGCCAACATGGCTCCCTTTGTATATAAGCCGAAGCAAACAGTCGAGATTCAAGGGTCAATGGCGGACATACGGTTGCACGATCCGAACACAGCCATTTATGTACGAGGATATGGATCGGTAAGTGATGATGCGGCTGTATCACCTGGAACTTCTTCCACGCAGACAGAACTGGTTCTCGTGAGGCTCGAACCTAAGAAAGATCGACGTGTAGTCAGCACAATCGCATTCACGCAGATTACCGGCAATGCGGCGAGAAATAGTCAGATTGTTAGTTTCAAGATTGAGAGGCTGGGCGATACGGATTGGCAAAAAATTACACCGAAGGAGCCTTTGTCGCCCGGGGAATATGCACTTATGCCTATGCCGCGTGGCCAGAATCTTTTTCCCACGACTGTATTTGATTTTGCAGTAGATCCAAAGGCTCCGGCCAACGCGAATGCGATCTTGCCTGCACGCAATTCATCAGCTAAGTGACGTTTCGACGGTTTAGACCTATGTACCTTTTCAGCCGATACAACGGCTCGGCTTAGCCAACTTTTTTCCAGACCAGGTCCCAGCTTTCGCGGCGGTCGACGAAGCCCGTAATTTTTCCCGTTGCGTCGCGTTGAAAGATCCGGCGTATGCGCGGCTGGCCGGCGTTGAAGAAGACGTCGCGCACCTCTGCCTGCCATTCGACAGGTGATCCGCCTTCGCGCTGGCCAATCAGACGGTCTCCATAACGGCGCAGCACATAGACGACATCGCCTGCCGTGTAGCCTCCGACATAAGCGTCCAATTCTTTTGCATCCAGCTTCTGCGCGGGCGGGTCTTGCAACATGGCATAGGTGTGGATTTGCAACAGTTTCCAATCGTCGGCGGATTTCTGCCATGTCTCAGTCGTCAGGTAACGTGCCTTCAGCGTCTGGCCGTGATAGTTTTCGGTTTCATCGTCGGTGTGAACCACAGTTGCGACATCGCCGTGAAGAGCAGCCTGATAGGAAGCGATGACGAGCGTGCCCGACGCTCCAGCGGGTAGGGGAGTGAGCTGTTTCAGAAACGTGGCTCGATCCATGATGACGCCGTTCTCATCAACGTAGACGGCACCGTCGGCGAGTGCTTCATCCCACACCTTCACCTGGCCTGGAGCGATGGCGTCGAGCAGCGCTTGGTCTTTCGCGCGCAGCAGTTGAGTGACTTGCGGCGATGCGTCATCGGGTGTGGCGGTTGCGGTCAGAAGGGCGCATGCAAAGAGACTCAATAACAGAAGCGGTCGAAGTGATCTACGCATTAGGCTGTCTCCAAATGGAGAATACGGAAGCATCGTATCTGCGGAACGGAAGCTGCGTCTAGATTTTCGGCGAAAAGAGGCAACAAAGAGATGACACGGTTATGACATTCGCATGACACGCACAAATGCTCGAAGCGAGAAGCT
>Ga0206863_1294_pt1 | contig 13602 bp, 13 predicted proteins | sample Alteio_BWOrgCont_41_FD_152634 | JGI IMG/M metagenome (GOLD analysis project Ga0206863, IMG submission 152634) | Enriched cells from forest soil in Barre Woods Harvard Forest LTER site, Petersham, Massachusetts, United States -... | ecosystem: Environmental > Terrestrial > Soil > Temperate forest >...
TTGAAAATGCCCGGCATCCGCGGGCCGTTCTCCAGGAAATGATGATAGACTCGGATCATGTCCTTCAAATGAATGTTTGGCCGGGTCTGCGCTCCGCCAAAAACCGTGATGCGTTTGTTCGTCAATGCCTGTATCGTCAGCATATTGACCGAGAGATCGAGGCGCATTCGGGGCGAGTAACCGCAGATCGTGGCCGGACGAATGCAATGGACCAAAATTTCATCTTTGTAACTCAATAAAACGCGTTCACTGACCATCTTGGTTTTATTGTAATCGGAGATTGGAACCAAAGACAGTTCCTCGGTTACCTCGGATTCTTCCTTTACACCGTAAACACTTCCGGAACTCGCAAAAATAAATTGTTTGACCTTGTGGCCAATCGCGCGTTCCACGAGCTGCATGGTCGCGAGACAGTTGACTTCCCAGTTCAGTTTCGAGTTGAGTTCGCTGCATGGGTCGTTCGCGATGTTGGCGAGGTGCAGCACCGAATCGATGCCTTCCATCGGCACCTTGTCAACGTTGCGAATGTCCTCTTGCACGACCTGGAGGTTCGGGTGGAGCGGTAGATGGTTACCGAACCACATGGTATCAACGACCGTGACCCGATGCCCGTGATCAAGCAGGCTCGATGTCAGTGGAGTTCCAACGTAACCGCACCCGCCCGTTACCAATAGGTTCATCAATGTTTCCTTTGTCTTGTTTTTTGTTGCGCTCTAAACAGAAAGCATGCTTCGCCCGTCTTCAATCAGCTTGGATTTGAGTACCGGCGCGGAGTTGCCGACTATCCTGACCGCTTGCGCCCCGGCGAGCTGGCCCATGAAAGTCGCGATTGGCAGTGGCAATTCCCTCGCGGCAGCCAGCGAGGTGACAGCGCAAAATGCGTCGCCCGCCCCCACCGTGTCCACCACGTTCCGCTCGAAAGGGGCACAGCGGCAAAGTTCCGCGCTCGGAGCAAACCCGAGAGTCTCCGTGCCGCCCCGAGTCAGCCACGCGTACTTGCTGCCCATGCCTTCCGCCAAACGTTGCAGTTCCACAGGGAAATCCAACTTGCGCCGTCCAACCGCCAGCGTTATCTCCGTTTGATCCAGTGAAAACGAGTCAGCCCTGGAGTATTGGCGGTTGATAACATTAAAGCCGTGGTTGTTGCTGTTCGTCTGGCAGTTTAAGGCAAGAAAACCGGATTTTTCCTGCACGTACCTCCGCACTGGTTCCTCCAGAAGTCCATGCCCGAAGTCCATCACCAAGACCAGGTCGTATTGATCGATATGCCCGGAAATTCGATCCAAAACCGCGGTCTGCAAGCGTTCATTCGGATGATCGCGTTCGATCATGTTGACCGAAAAAAGCTTTGAAAGCTCTTTGCCTTCCATGCGAGGCTCCACAAACCGTTGTTTTATAATCGTAGTAAATTCCGGGGTTTGGATGACGTCGTGTTCGGAAGGCTCGATAAATCGTGCCAGCGTCGCATTCGCCCAAGGTTCTGTCCCTAAAAGGCTTATCAGTTTAACCTTCGAGGTGAACTGCCGGACGTGACGGAAAACCGCCAAAGCGCCTCCGGCCTGCGTGTCTTCGGAAAGCAAACGGGCGGAGAGAATCCTGTTCTTCGACGTCAGCCCCTGAACTTCAACGGAACAGTAACGGTCAAAAATGATGTCTCCAATAATCAGAACCTTTAATTCGGCAAACCCATCGGCGACGCGCTGGAATTCATCCGGGGGAAAGCCCTCGGCCAGACCCCGGCAGAAGCTCCGAACCTCGGGCGAATGGGTTTGAAACAACTCGCTCAAGGCCTCGCTAGGACTGCACGGTTTTATGGCGATGAACTCGAATGTCGCCCCAACCTTTTTAAGAGCCGCCAATTCGTTCGAGATTTGCCTCCCGTCCTTCTCGGCCCCGTTCGCGGGGAATTCCATTTTACAATACACATGGGGTCGGACAGACTCAATCATTCGCTCAGGAGTCGCATCCAACGCCACAACTACATAATCGACATAGGGAAGACCCGTGAGAAATCCCACCAAAAGCCGGTCTCGATCGGAGAGCGGGCGCGCGGATTGAAATGCATGGTGCGGGGCGGTGAGAGTTACGACCAAGAGATCTCCCAGGCTTTTAGCCTTCTCCAACAGGGAAATCAGTCCGGGATGGAACAAATCGATGCTGTCGTGATACTGAATCAGCCGCTTGCCTCGCTGCCGCAAGGGAGCGAGTACGACCGGGGCTAAATCAAGTGAAAGTATCTTCGGATTATTGTCCATGCTTGTCTCACATTACTACTTTTTATGGATATAGTTAAACGGCTGCTTTTGCAATTCCGTCAGATTGTCCGAAACCCATCGGATCACATCCTCCACCCCTTCCTCCAGCGAAATTTTGTCTTTCCAATCCAAAGCTTGGCGCGCTTTCGAGCTGTCCAAAAGATAAGCCGCATCTTTTCCCGGCCGGTCGCCCACCACTTCAACCACTCGCTCAAAATCCGCTCCAAGCTGGCGGCAAATCATCTCAACTAGCTCTCGGATTGAAACATAGCGATCAGTCGATAAGTGATAGGTTTCACCGGGGGGCGATTGCCGGGCCAGCCGCAGAGTCGCGTCCGCGACGTCCCGGCCATGAATAAACGACCGAACCGACCGGCCTCCACCATGCAGTTGCAGCGTCCGTCCGGTTTTGAGAAAGAAAACTGTGCGCGGGATGATTCGATAAAGCTGCTGCGCGGGCCCATAGACGTTGGCCGCTCGCGTAAAAATGACCGGAAAACCGTAATTCTTGAAAAATGTCATTAAATGCAAGTCACAAGCGGCGCGCGATGCCGCGTAGGGAGTGCTCGGATTAAAGGCAGTCGTCTCATCAATGGCCCCTGTACAGTTGCCATACACCTCGGGGGTCGAAACGTGAATGTATTTCTTGATAAAGGCCAGCTTCCGCAAGCCTTCATGCAGACGCACATTCGCAACCACATTAGTTTCGTACCAGTGATCGGGGTTAAGCCAACTCTCAGCCACCATGCTTTGAGCGGCGAAATTGAATACATATTCTGGTTTGAAGTCGGCCGCCGCCTCAATAATTTGATCCGTGTGCAGGTTCAAATCTAGTTGCTTAAAACGATACCTCGATTGGGCCTCGTTGTCCGTCCATCGATACGGCAGAAAAACCTGGGGCGCCTCGGCGGAGCGACTGATTCCGAAGACGTTCGCTCCCGCGGCCAGGGCGTGTTCGATGAAGGTTGCTCCCGTGTAGGAATTGCTTCCTATAACAAAAAACCTCTCTGTCGTTTCAATTTTGTTCATGTTTGCTAGCATCCATCGCGCAAAGGCGTCCGGCTTGTATCGCAACCATTTCCGAGCGTTTGCGAAGAGGAAGGACGAACTCGGCATCCAAGCTTACAAGCGATAATGAAAAGATCAAGGCCTTTTTAACCAAGCGCAATTCGTCTCGAAGGGAACAGATCTCCAATTCCACCTTGGCGTAGGGTTCGGGTAATACTATAGCGGTCTCGCTCCTCGATATCCACGGAATTTTGATTTAAACCGGGACAGGTTTTCCCACGCCCAAAACAAGCCCGCATATTTCCATTGAACGAGACGCGAACGATGCGGATTGAAGTGTTTCAGATAGAATTGTTTGGTGGCGCTGAAAACGGCTTTTGACATTTTCTCGGCATCCTTCGAGGAACTCGCCCCTTTGATATGGATCATTTCCACCCGGCCGTCATAGACGACGCGATAGCCTGATTTCGTGAATCGATAACATAGGTCAAGGTCATCGCCGTACATGAAGAATTGTTCATCGAATGCTCCCACCCGGAGAAGCGTGCGCCGAGAACACATCATGAAGGCCCCATTGATCGCACCGACATCATAGGTTCCATTATCAGATAGATGAGTCAAATTGTACCCGGCAAAAAGTTTGACTCGGGGAAACTTAGACGCCATTCCTAGCGCCCGGCAAAGACCGTCCCAAATAGTGGGGATCGACCGTCTGCAGGCGAGGTCCATTTCGCCGTCTAGCATCCTCAATTTGGGCGAAATCATACCGATTGTGGGATCCGTCTTCAGTCGCTGCAGGCAATGCGTCAACACTTTTTCATTCGCGATGGTGTCCGGGTTCAAAAACAGGATGTACTCGCCGGAGGCTTTTTCATAAGCGATATTGTTCGCCCGGCCAAAGCCTGCGTTTTCCGGAAGTTCGAGATATGTTACCCATGGATAACACGATTGAACAATTTCACCCACGCCATCACCGGAAGCGTTCTCGACGACTATGACCTGAATAGGCGCGCCGGATAAATGGCGCGGAACAGAGTCAAGACAAGATCGAATCTCCTCGCGCGACTTGTAGGTAACAATCAACACGGAAAGAATCGGGCAGGTCGGATCAAGCCCTTTCATTCGGCATGACTCCGTTTGTTTTGCCTGGTACAGAAGCTGTAAGCATCGACGACGACGAACGGGTTTAAGCGCCTTTCATTGGCCAGCCCCTCTTGATATGGAATGCTCCCGCTCAACGATCCAGACAAAAAGGTACTTGCAAAGTGAAAGGATGAAATAGGGCGATTTTTGTCGCCAGTGAAGCCGGATTTCGTTACGGGCCGACATGAGCCTCCACTTCTTAGCCATCTTGCCACGTGATTTCCAGCCGCGGCAATGATAAGCGGATAGGCTGGGATCGTATAATAGCCGCCAGCCAGTCCTGCGCAACCTGAGGGAAATGTCGATATCCTCCTTGTACATGAAGAAGCCTTCGTCAAAGTAATCACCCGCCGGAAACCGGACATCGCCAAGCGCGCCGGTCCTGCATATCATCAAAGCGCCACAGATGGCGTCCACCTCGCCGGCTATGAATCGGCCAGCGAGGGACACAGGGAATCCTTGCCCCCTATCAGCCCACCTTCCCAACCAAGATCGCTCAATGCCGGCGGAATCAATAAGACCCGACGGAGAGTCCTTTTGCTCGTCGAAACCCAGCATAATTCCGGTGATGGCTCCAGCATTCCGGCCCTCTTGGGAGTTAAATATCCCTTTCGCCCGCTCAACCACTTCAGGGTTCAAAAAGCAATCCGGGTTTATCATCGCAACGACATCGACATCTGAAACCATCTGAGAGATACCGATGTTGTTGCCTTTCGCAAATCCAACATTTTGGCAGCGTGTGATCAAAATCCCGGGGGGAGCCGAGTTGAGATAATTTGAATCGGCGGATCCGCTGTCTATAATGCAAATCCGTTCAAACGGTACCGTCTGCCCAAGCAGTCCGTCGAGCAATCTCGTGAAATACCGACCGCTGTCGTGCGTCACGACAACCGCCCCAAAAGAGGCTACGTCGCCAGCGGCAGGGGGCTTCACTCCTCTAAAACTCGCGCGCAATCTCCTCCCAGGCTGGTGAAAAACGGCCTCACGGGTCTCTCCTCGGCAATCACTTCCTCCTTTTGTGATTGCAAGGAAGCCGCGGTCAAAACTCCGCTAGTGAAAAAAAAGCAAAGGCTTGAAGGGAAGAAAAAGGATTCCCGGACGCAACCCTCCAAAAGCAAGAAAACCATAAAGCTGGAGAATAAAGTGAATTCACGTTTTATCGAACCCGCCAGCGTCTCACTTAAAAATTGCCAGATGAAGACGATCCAAAGACTCAAGCCAACCAAGCCACTGTGATAGACCGTCCAGAGAAAGATGTTGTCAACACTTTCGAGAAAAGGAGAAATCCGGTCGTCGAAAAGCTTTGCAACAGGTGCCCCGAGCAAAGAAATGTCGCTGTTTGCATTTAGCTTATCCCAAATCCCGAGCCAAACGTCGTCCCTCATATAACTGCTTTGAGAGTCCAAGATGTAGAATTCTGGAAACAGGGCTTTGGAAACATTGTTCGCGAGTTGGCCTATCCCCAGAAACAGGACGAGAAACCCAAGGCTGAAAGCGGTGATGATCAATGCCTTTGCCCAAAGCGCGCGCTTGCGACGGTGGTTGAGACCGACAAGTACTAGCAGAGCTCCTGCGCTTCCCAGTACGGCCGACCTACCGCTGCCATAAACAAGCATATAGGCATAACATAGACCCAAGACCAAGCACACCACGCGCGACAGCAAAGCGGAACTGTAAACCACCACAATCCCGCTCATAAGCACGCCGACGCCCATCAAGTTGGAAAAGTCAAACACATCGCGCTGTAAGCCGCGTACTCGAATGACTCCCTCCAATTGCTCCGACCGCACTAACTTGTGCTCGAACACTGATTCAGCCTCGGAATCAACATCCACGAGATAGGAACCGGTCCAAAGCTCATAAAAACCGGCGGTAGCTTCGACCGTCAGGTAACACAGACTGAGGATTAAAAGCCAGCGAATAGCCACGGGACCATCGAACTCGAGTTTGATAATATACCCAAGGAGGGCGCAATCAACCCATAATATCACCCATTTGAAAACGAAAAGGCCTCCATAGACGTCGCTTTTGTTGTCGCTCCAAAAAAGAGGGACAAAGCACAAACCCCAGACAAAAAGCAAACAATATCTGTTAATCACCGGGCGGAGAAGACTCCGGGCGAACAAAAACGCCAGCGACAGGACGAAATGAATAAGCACCAAAGCATCTCTTATATAAACAAAAGGTCCCAAATAAAAATGCAACAGGCCGCTCGGAAGGAAGAGCAACAAGTTGAGCAACCCGAAAGATAGCAAAAATCTGCTCACTGCTTAAGATTCCGCTTTGCCGTCACAGGGAACCGCGCCGCGGCTAAAATGGGACTGCTTTTCATACTCAGCCACGCCTCGCCGCTTGGTCTTGTGGGCTTTTTTCTTTTGTAGGTACGGTACCGAGAACTTCCGACACCCAAAGCCGCTCTCTCAAATACCACTCAGCCGTTGCTCGGATGCCCCGTTCGAATGTGTGAGCTGGTTTCCAGCCGAGTTCGCGCCCGATCTTGGACGCGTCAATGGCGTAGCGGCGGTCGTGGCCAAGCCGGTCTTTCACGAATGAAATCAACTTCCTCGAGGCACCGCCCTTTTCCGGCGCCAATTCATCAAATAAATCACAGATCAATTCGACGATACGAATGTTCGCCCATTCGTTGTGTCCGCCAATATTGTACGTTTCCCCCTCGCGCCCGCGAGTCAATACCAACCATAATGCCTCGCAATGGTCCCGCACAAACAGCCAGTCGCGCACATTCATTCCATCCCCATAAACCGGGATCGGTCGCCGCGCGATTAGGCTCTGGATGATCACCGGGATTAGCTTTTCCGGGAATTGGTACGGCCCGTAATTGTTCGAACAATTTGTCACCACAGTCGGCAGGCCGTACGTGTGATGGTAGGACCGCACGAGCATGTCGCTCCCGGCTTTGCTCGCGGAATACGGAGAATTCGGCGCGTAGGGCGTCGATTCGGTGAACAATCCCGTCGGTCCAAGGCTGCCATAGACTTCATCGGTCGAAACGTGATGGAACCGTTTGCCGGACATCGCGCCGTTCCAAGCCTCCCGGCAGGCCTCCAGCAAGTGGAATGTGCCCACGATGTTGGTATGGATGAAATCGCCGGGACCCGTGATCGAGCGGTCCACATGCGATTCAGCCGCCAAATGCAAAACGTGCGTGATGGCATGCTCGTGAACGACGCGCGCCACCTCGGCCTTGTCGCGCAGGTCCACCTTCTCAAAAATGTACTTTGGGTGGGACTCCACCGTTCGCAGATTGGCCAGATGGCCGGCGTAGGTGAGGCAATCCAGATTAACCAACTTCGCGACCTCGGGACGGTCAATGACGTGCTGAATGAGATTGGAACCAATAAATCCAGCTCCGCCTGTGATCAAAAGCTTCATTTGCACTGCTTTTCGTGAAAATCGCTCATTTCCGCGAGGCCCTTTTAACCACAGATGTCACAGATTTACACAGATGGAAGGGGATGGGGATGAAAAGCCTTAACCGCGAAATACGCAAAAAACGCGAAAGCGGAATCGGGTTTAGCGTAGTTCGCGTATTTCGCGGTTTAAATTCTCCGTCCCAGTTTTCCATCTGTGTAAATCTGTGTAATCTGTGGTTAAATTCACTGGTTCCGGCTCGCCGAAGGCTCAGGTTTCCAGTTCCGCAAGGCCTCGTCCAAGGCCTCCTCCACAGGTCGGATGCTGACACCGGCTTTCAGTAATTTGCCGGCATCAAGAATGCAGTTCGAGCGCGGCGTTTTAGCCGCTTGCGCGTAGAATTCCTCGTCGCTTTCCCAGAACTCGAAACGCCGGGCAGGTCGCAGATGCTTCTCGATCAATCCAACCACCTGCCGCGTGGTCACGAAACCGGGGTTGACCACATTATAGATACCCGGAGGTGCGCGCAGTTTCCATAAATCCAGGCAGCCCCGCGCGAAATCCGCCCGATGCGAAATCGAGTTGACGTTATCATAGACTTTGGCGTAACGCTGCACTTTGCTCAAATAATTGCGGTTGTTATCAAATTCATCAAAGGGGATGCGAAGACGCCAAACGAAGACGCTGGCCGAGCCAAGAATCGCCTCCTCACCCAATGCCTTGGTCCCGCTATAGAAGCTGCATGGGCCGTCGCGAAAGGAAAAATTGGGCGCGTCCTCTTCCGTAAATCCGTGCAACCGATCCGGCTCATTGGCGAGAACCTTCTTGAATTTCGAATTGAGGAGATCCTTTTCGGCGTGAAGCTTTCCATTCTCGTCGGCCACCTTCGCCCCCGCGTAAATACAGCCTGAAGAAACGTGGCCCCAAGGCACCCGATTGGCCTCGCAGGCATGAGCAATCGTCAGCGGCAGCAATGTATTCCCTTGCAACGTTTCGGCGCGCATGACTTCACAGGCATCGACATTGGGTTTCCCGGTAAACCCGGCGCAATTCACGAGGAACTCGGGTTTGAGTTGCTGGAGCAGTTCTGAGAGCAAGCCGAAACGGCTGTAGTCACATTCACTCCGCGAAACGGCGCGGAATTCCCAATTTCGGCGGCGGAGTTCGCTCGCAAACGCCTGCCCGATGTATCCCGTTCCTCCCAATAATAAAATCATGGTTTGCTTGTTCGCCTAGCTTCAGCACCCACACTCCTTCAGATCAAAATGGTAGGGCGAGCGCCGCCTGTCCGGCATAGTCTTGACGACGCCGGATCCCTGCCGAGCCCCTGGAAACGCAGGGCTTCGACAAGGTTTTGCTGGTCCCAACTACGAGAGGCTGTTGGGGACGGGAAGGAAACAGAGTCCGGCCTCGTCAAGAGACCGGGGCCGTCGCTAGCCCTCCGTTTTGCTCACTATCCAGATATCTTGCGAAATTTCTGCGGTTGGCGGCTTGTCGATGTGTTCGAGAACCTTATGTTTGCCGACCAATCGTTGGCGAATAAATCTCGGATTGTGAAATGCAGTAAACATTCGCGATCCTTCCTTTACCCTTCCGCGTACGACCAAGCGTCCCGTTTCATATTCCTCCAACTCACCCTTTAAAAGCTTCCCTTTAAAGTGATCGCCGTGGGTGGTAAAAATCACGAGGCCGTTCGGCTTGATCACTCGCATTAGTTCCTCGAACCAAGCGTGATGCATTTCCTCTGACAGATGCGTAAAAACGGAGCAACAATAGACGACGTCGAATTTCTCATCGGCGTACGGCAAGGGTGGGGTGAGTTGATTGGTCTTAAACTGGACATTGTCGATGGCAGAAGAAGCCCAGGCGATTGATTTTGAATTGTAATCTGTGCCAAAGATTGTGGCTTCGGAAAGGAGACCCGGCAAATGTCTTATGATCCTTCCCGGTCCACAACCCCATTCCAATATCGCAATGTCAGCGGAGCGTTGTCGAGAATGCTTCAGAATAAGGTCGGCAAACAATTTCGCGAGGCTGTTCCCCGAATTGAAGTAGCGGTGCCAATCACAGGTGGAGATCGCATCATAAACCAGCCACAGGGGCGGCATCTTAAATGCTGGGTTCGCCTTTTCGAACTGACGATTTCCATTGTATGTACTCGCTCTGGAAAACAAATACCTCGCCTTTTCAACCGAAGAAACAAGCCGAGCCTTCCTTAAACAACTGACAATAAACTGCTTCATGTGGAGGTTATTTGAACTACCTGAGATGAATAGAAATCCTGTTCGGCAAACGTGTCCAGACAGACGGAATAATGGTCGCAAATTGCCGAGAAACGTGGCGTCTCGGGGCATTTTAGGCGGAAATCCGGTCGGATCTGTGGGTGACTCCCGGAAAGAGGGCTGAACATGATCGCGCCCGCGCAAGAGATGCGTTGGAACTCCGATTCCCGGCGGCGAAATTCCGTCGCAAACTCCTGATCGATATACTCCGTTCCTCTCAACAACAAAATCATGGTTTGTTCGTTCGCCTAGCTTCAGAGGTCACGCTGTTCAAATAATCGCGGTACTCACAGTTCGGAATCGTGCCGATCAATTCCTCGATTTGAACGAGCGAAAGGAAGCCACGCCGAAAAGCCGCCTCTTCCGGGCAGCCGATCTTGATTCCCTGCCGCTTTTCGATGGTCTGCACGTACGCGCTTGCCTCATGCAAACTGCTGCTCGTCCCTGCGTCGAGCCAAGCAAAGCCACGCCCCAAGACGCTCACCTGCAACGACCCGCGACGGAGATATTCCCGGTTGACATCCGTGATTTCCAATTCTCCCCGCGCCGACGGCTTCATCGCTTTCGTGATTGCAACCACTTCGTTGTCGTAGAGGTAAAGCCCTGGAACCGCGTAATTACTTCGCGGTGTTTTGGGTTTTTCCTCGATGGAAATGGCCCGGCCGCTAGCGTCAAACTCGACAACGCCGTACCGTTCTGGATCATGCACGTGGTACCCGAAGATGGTTGCGCCCTTTTTCAGGTCGGCGAAGGCCCTGGCGAATGTCTCGCCCCCGTAAAAAATATTGTCTCCCAGGATCAGCGCCACGGAATCACTGCCGATGAACGACTCCGCGATCAGGAACGACTGCGCAATTCCTTCGGGACGGGCCTGCTCCCGGTATTCTATGTTGAGCCCCCAACGCACTCCGTTGCCGAACAATTGTTGAAACCTTGGCAAGTCCTGCGGCGTCGATATTAAACAGAACTCCCTCACGCCACTTTCGATGAGTGTCGAAAGCGGATAATAAACCATGGGTTTGTCATACACTGGTTGGAGCTGTTTGCTCGCCACCTGCGTTAACGGGTACAGCCTGGAGCCGGCTCCTCCTGCCAAAATGATTCCCTTCATTTAAATACTGCCTGCCACGAGTTCGCACCTCGCGGAATTGGGTTAACCTGGAAAATCGTCAACACACTTCGTGCCCGTCGCTTCGCACCTGCGAAACAACTTGGCGGTTTTTTGTTCATGCCAACCTCAATTGAGGCGTGGGATGTCTTTATCATCACCCTCCCCTGGACGCAAGAGCGAATCGATTGGAAGATCGAAGAAATAAGGGCTAGCCGAGGCCGGGTGTCCCCTCTTTCAGCAATACCCTCGTTGAGGGCGGAAGGCGGCGTCCTTGAAAGCATTGATCTTTACCTCATTACGTTTCAGGGATCAATCGAAAAGAAAGCACTTGCGCGCGGCCCCAGCCACATCCTCCACGCAGGAGGAGACGACCGCTAAAGTTGGCAACCGCTGCCATGCCGTCAATTGGGATCGGGATCTCCTCTCTTCCCATGGGCGGAACCGGAGGGTCCATCTCTCACTCTGCTAAAAAGATATCCGCGCCGGTCGCCGCTAGACAGGCGAAGTTCACCAGGAGGCTTGGCGTCAGCGTCGTTGTTTCCAAGACATCGGTTTACCGGGTTCACGTTTGCCAAACCCACCCGAAACACGCAGAGTCGTCCTGAATATGAATACGAAACCTCTCAGCCGGGTAATCTTGGTGCTTCCTTGAGTATCGAAATCAATGCTTTTCAATTCTGTCCAATTCTTGATTTTCTTTCCGCTGGTGACGGTGTCATATTTTCTCCTGCCGCATCGCCACCGCTGGTGGCTGCTGCTCACCGCCAGTTGCGTCTTCTACATGATGTTTATCCCAAAGTACATCCTCATCCTCGCCGTGACGATCATCATCGACTACGTCGCTGGAATCTGCCTGGAAAAACCGGGCCAGTCGCTTCTTGAACGCAAAGCCATCCTCACGATCAGCATTCTATCCACCTGCCTCGTTCTCGCCATCTTCAAGTACCTCGACTTCTTCAACACCAACCTCGCCCGTCTTGCCGCGCTGCTTCACTGGAATTACCCCACCGCCGCCCTCAAGATCGCCCTGCCCATCGGCCTGTCTTTCCACACCTTCCAAAGCCTCAGCTACGTCATCGAAGTTTACGGCGGCCGCCAGAGGGCCGAACGCCACTTTGGCATCTACTGCCTCTACGTGATGTTTTACCCCCAACTCGTAGCCGGGCCTATCGAACGCCCGCAAAACCTCCTCCACCAGTTCTACGAGAATCACCCCTTCGACTACCGCCAGGTCACCGACGGCCTGAAATTGATGGTCTGGGGATTATTCAAGAAAGTCGTCATCGCGGACCGCCTCGCGATTGCCGTCAACACCGTCTATGCTCAGCCCCGGGAGTTTACCGGCCTGCCCCTTGTCGTCGCCACCATTTTCTTCGCCTTCCAAATCTATTGCGACTTTTCCGGCTACTCCGATATCGCCATCGGCGCTGCCCAAGTCATGGGATTCCGCCTGATGGATAACTTTAACCGCCCGTACTTCGCAAAGTCCATGGCGGAATTTTGGAAACGGTGGCACATCTCCCTCTCGACGTGGTTCCGTGATTACCTTTATATCCCTCTCGGCGGCAATCGCGCCAAGACATGGCGCTGGCAGCGCAACCTCCTTATCACGTTTCTCGTCAGCGGATTCTGGCACGGAGCCAACTGGACGTACGTCATCTGGGGCGGGTTAAACGGATTCTACCTAATCGGTTCCATCGGGACGAAAGGATTCCGGCAGTCCGTGTGCCGCCTCACCACGCTCGACCAGCATCCGATACTTCATAAATACGTGAAGATCGGGGTCACATTCTTCTTGGTCTGTATTGCCTGGATTTTCTTTCGTGCCAAAAGCGTGCATGACGCCTGGTACATCCTCACCCACCTGACCCATGCGGATCAAGGATTTCACACCGGCGCCGTCAGGCAGCTCGAGAGTATGGGCCTAAGCCGTCGAGGTTGGTTGGTCGCCGGCGTCGGAATCGTCCTGATGGAATCGCTGCACGCCATTCAAAGCCATCGTAGTATCCGTCACATGCTCGCGGAAAAGCCGATCTGGCTGCGCTGGACGGTTTATTACGCCTTGATCCTGGGCATCTTTTTTTTCGGGGTTTTTGAACAGCGCTCGTTCATCTACTTCCAGTTTTAAAAGGAAAACCGAATGAGGCCATTTATCATCAAGTTTCTCGTTTTCATCAGTCCCTTGATTCTAATTTGGGCCTGGTGGGAGCGCGGGCTCGCGCTCATGCCGAACAGCTACAATACGAAAGCTCGTCTGCTTGAATATGCGGCGCCCGATTGTGAGGTTTTGGTGCTCGGCTCCTCGCACGAATATCAAGGTATCAACCCCTCTTTTTTTACCCGGAAGGGATTCAACATGGCCAACGTCAGTCAAACCTTGTACTACGATACCGAGATTGCCGCCCGCTATTTACCCCGGTTGCCGAAATTA
>Ga0206863_1296_pt1 | contig 13444 bp, 10 predicted proteins | sample Alteio_BWOrgCont_41_FD_152634 | JGI IMG/M metagenome (GOLD analysis project Ga0206863, IMG submission 152634) | Enriched cells from forest soil in Barre Woods Harvard Forest LTER site, Petersham, Massachusetts, United States -... | ecosystem: Environmental > Terrestrial > Soil > Temperate forest >...
TATCATCTAAACGGAACTGACTTGGTTATAACTCATAATTCGTAATTTGCAACTAAAATATGCCGTTGTATGCCGTTTTTTTGTCATTCCGTCCCGATAGCTATCGGGATAGTTTCAAAATCTCGACAATTGGGTTCACTTACAATATGCTGAAATAAGTTCAGCATGACGAAGGCGCTATTAATATATTTGACTATCCCCACCTTAACAAATTTTAACAGGCTGACATACTTGGCTTTTACATCGTAAACTAACTTTGTAACCCTAAAAAAACGAAAATGGCAGACATTAAAGAACTGAACGAGCGAATTCAAAAAGAAAGCGCTTTTGTTGACCTGATAAGCCTGGAAATGGAGAAGGTTATTGTAGGTCAAAAATATTTATTGGAACGGCTTTTGGTAGGATTGCTTTCCAACGGACATATTTTGCTGGAAGGGGTACCGGGGCTGGCTAAAACATTGGCCATTAAAACACTGGCATCTACTATTGATGCCAGTTTTAGCCGCGTACAATTTACCCCCGACCTATTGCCTGCCGACTTAACAGGTACTTTAATATATAACCAAAAAAGGGAAGAATTTACCGTTCGTAAAGGTCCTTTATTTGCTAACTTCATATTGGCCGATGAAATAAACCGCGCCCCTGCCAAGGTACAAAGCGCGCTGCTGGAAGCCATGCAGGAAAGACAGGTTACCATTGGTGATACCACCTTCCCCCTACCCGAACCGTTTTTGGTGCTTGCCACACAAAACCCTATTGAACAGGAAGGAACCTATATGCTCCCCGAAGCACAGGTAGACAGGTTTATGCTGAAGGTAGTAATTACCTATCCGCAGAAAGCTGATGAACAAAAAATTATCCGTCAGAATTTAGCCGCTGATTTCCCAAAAGCACAACAGATACTTAAACCTGCCGACATTACCAATGCCCGCAAGCTGGTGAAAGATGTATATATGGATGGAAAAATCGAGAACTATATTCTTGATATAGTATTTGCCACCCGTAACCCCAAGGAATATGGCTTAGGTAAATTCGCGCCGCTCATCGGGTATGGTGGTTCGCCGCGTGCCAGCATTAGCATGGCGTTTGCAGCCAAGGCTTATGCTTTTATTAAACGCAGGGGCTATGTAATTCCTGAAGACGTTCGCGCTGTTTGCCATGATGTATTAAGACACCGTATAGGATTAACCTATGAGGCGGAAGCAGAAAACATTTCAACCGAAAATATTATTACAGAAATACTGAATACTATTGAGGTTCCATAACCTATTGAGGAAAAAAGCCGATGGATACGACAGAGTTGCTTAAGAAGGTACGAAGGATTGAAATAAAAACGCGGGGTATTACCCAATCTCTTTTTTCGGGAGAATATCATAGCGCTTTTAAAGGGCGGGGTATGTCTTTCAGTGAAGTGCGGGAATACCAAATGGGTGACGATATCCGTACTATTGATTGGAATGTTACAGCACGGTTTAATCATCCTTACGTAAAGATATTTGAAGAAGAAAGGGAACTAACCCTTATCTTATTGGTAGATGTGAGCGGCTCGGAAAACTTTGGAACACAAAAACAGTTGAAGGAAGACATGATTACGGAATTATGTGCTGTACTAGCCTTCTCAGGACTGCAAAATAATGATAAAGTGGGAATAATATTTTTTACTGACATAATAGAAAAATTTATTCCTCCCAAAAAAGGGAAAGCCCATATATTACGTATCATACGGGAATTACTGGAGTTTAAACCCAAAAGCACGAAGACCGATATAGCCCAGGCATTGAAATACCTTACCAATGCCATAAAAAAGAAAAGCATCGCATTTATGATTTCCGATTTCATGGATGGAGATTTTACCGATGCTATGAAGATTGCATCGCGCAAGCATGACCTTGTAGCCCTAAGGATTTATGATAAAAGAGAAAAAGAATTACCTAATGTCGGACTTCTGAAAACGATTGACCCCGAATCAGGAAAGATACGCTGGCTTGATACTTCCAGTAAGAAATTGAGAATACAATACGCTGAAGCTATTAATAAGAAAGAAAAACTAGTAACTGATATATTCAGGCGCACGGGTGTGGACGCGGTAAGCATTGCCACCGACGAATCCTATATGGCTCCGCTTTCAACCCTCTTTAAAAGAAGAAGTAAATAATGAAGGCGGGGTTTTATCATATTGTTTATTTCTTTGCTGCTCTGTTTATACCGGAAATTACGTTGCATGCCCAACAGGTGCAGGTTTCCGCAAGAATTGACAGCACCTCCATCCTGATAGGTAATCAAACAACACTCCGCCTGACAGCCGCCTTTGACGTGAAAAATGGTGTCCCTAAAATCCAATGGCCTAAAATTAGCGACTCACTGATTTCAAAAGTAGATGTAATAAACAAATCGAAAATAGCCACCGTAATTCCCGATAGCTCACAACCGACTATACAGCAGCAAGTAGAGAACATTACCATAACCAGTTTCGATTCGGGATACTATGCCATCCCTCCATTTCAATTCATTATTAATGGAGATAGCTCAAATCCTCAAATGACGCAAGCCATGATGCTGCAGGTGAATACCGTGCATGTAGATACCACTAAGGCATTTAAAGATATTAAAGCACCGATACAAGCCCCATTTAGCATACTTGAATTATTGCCTTATATAGGCTATGGCTTGCTTGCGTTAATAGTGATTGGTACCATACTATATTATGTTATTAAAAACCGGAAAAAGAAAAATATGGTTGTTGTGGAACAACCCAAAGTAATTGTTCCTCCGCATGTAAAAGCATTAGAAGAACTGGAAAAATTAGGTCTGAAGAAACTTTGGCAGGAAGGAAAGATAAAAGAATATTATACAAGAATAACAGACATCATAAGGACCTACATAGAAGAGAGATATACTATTGGCGCATTGGAGATGACAACCGATGAAATTATGCTGGCATTGAAAAGAAGAGCCATAAACGAATCTATGAAAGAAAAACTAAGAGCTATTTTAGTGCTATCTGACTTAGTTAAGTTCGCCAAAGAAAACCCATTGCCAACCGACCATGAGTTTTGTTTTAATTCTTCCGTTGATTTTGTAAACGAAACAGCCGAAAGGCAAACATCAACTACTGAAACAGGAACCGCGACATCAGCTCCGCATGAACAAAATACCCCTGCCACATGAGTTATTTCAACACCATACAGTTTGCGTATCCTTGGGTATTATGGTTCCTTTTGGTTATTCCGGTGTTGGCTGCCTTTTATATATGGAAACATGCCTCTTTGTCTTCCAAAGTAATCTTGCCCTCGCCATTCAGCGCGCAAAGTATACCCGGCACATCTTATAAAACTATCCTGCACCATGTTCTTTTCGGTGTGCGGATGATTATTATTGCCCTGCTAATTGCAGTAATAGCAAGGCCCCAATCATCGGTAAGCTGGAAAAATGTAACCAAAGAAGGAATTGATATTGTAATAGCGCTTGATATTTCAAGCAGTATGCTCTCGCACGATTTTTCACCCAGCCGGGTTGGAGCGGCGAAAAAAGTAGCTGCGTCTTTTATCGATTCACGTCCCGATGATAAAATAGGGCTGGTTATATTCAGCCGTGAGGCTCTTACAGAATCCCCGCTAACGACAGATCATTCGGTTATAAAAAACCTTTTCAATGATATTCGCATTGATAAGCCAAGCATGCGCCCAATAGACGACGGCACCGCCATTGGCGATGGATTGGCTATGGCTGTTAATCGCTTGAATAGCGATAACAACAAAAGTAAAGTGGTTATCCTGCTTACCGATGGCGTAAACAATACAGGCTCTATAGCACCCCTTACAGCGGCGGAAATAGCCAAAGTTTTTGGCATCAGGGTTTACACTATAGGCGTAGGAACTATGGGCAAGGCATATGGGCCCGCCGGAATTATAGGCGACCAATATACGTATGATTATGTGCCGGTAGAAATAGATGAAAACTTGCTAAGTCAAATTGCAAACAACACAGGTGGGAAATATTTCAGGGCGACGGATAATGAAAGTCTTCAAAAAATATATGGAGAAATAGACAGGATGGAGAAATCAAAATTTGAAGTAACCAGTTTCACCGAACGCCCTGAAGAATTTCTCCCTCTTGCCGAAATAGCCGCTTTATTACTGCTCCTTGAATTGATTTTAAAAAACACCCTGTTAAGAACGATACCCTGATATGCTCGATTTCGCACATAAAAGTTTTTTCTACGCCTTGATCGCTTTACCCCTCCTGGTGGGTATTTATATTGCTTCGCTATATATGCGTAAGAAAGCAATTAAACGGTTTGGCGAAACAGGTCTTTTCAAAAGGTTATCGGGAGAAAGCTCCTTGTCTAAAAAAAACCTGAAATTTATCCTTGTTCTCATTGCTTTTGCTTTTATACTCATTGCCTTAATTGACCCCGAAACAGGCTCTCATCTTGAAAATATCAATACAAAAGGTTCTGACATTGTAATTACCCTTGACGTTTCAAACAGCATGAATGCGCAAGATATACAGCCCAGCCGCCTGGAACGAGCCAAACAAGCCATTCAACAACTTATAGATAAATTACAGGGCGACCGGATTGGGATAGTTATTTTTGCAGGTGAATCGCTCGTTCAGCTACCCGTTACTACAGACTATAGTGCAGCTAAAATGTTTCTCAGCCAAATACAAAGTAACCTGATGCCCGTGCAGGGTACAGCCATTGGAGAAGCATTAACACGCTCGGCCAATCTTTTACTAGATGAAGGTGACAGTACATTTTCAAAAAGAAGCAAGTCCATTATCTTAATAAGCGATGGTGAAAACTTTGAAGATGACGCTGTAGCTTCGGCAAAAGAAATAGGCAATAATGGTATCAGGATATATACCATAGGAATAGGCTCGCCTGATGGAGTTCCAATTCCCGTTGAATCAAACGGTAAAACTACCGGCTATAAAAAAGATAAAGACGGAACTACAATTATAACCAAATTGAACATGAACTTGTTAGAATCGGTAGCACAAAACGCGGGTGGAATATGCGTTCAGGCCTCTTCCTCAGATATAGGGCTTGATAAGGTAACCGAACAAATAAACAAATTGAAAAAAAGCAATGTGAGCTTGAAAAGATACAGCGATTATAATGAACATTTTTTAATTTTTGCTTTCATCGCTCTTATTCTTATTATTATTGACATTTTTGTTACCGAAAAGAAAACGAAATGGTATCAGCATCTGAATTTATTTGGGAAATCTGATGAAAAATAAATTATATATATATAGTTTAGCTATTCTATGTTCACTACCATGGAGTATTGCTGTTTATGCCCAAACAGGTAATTTACACATACGTGATGGAAATAAGGCCTATGCTCATAATGATTTCAAAAAAGCTTCGGAAGAATATCAAAAAGCGCTGAATGATAAGTCGAACGCATTAAAAGCAAAGTTTAATATAGGCGATGCATATTACCGCCAGGGGCAGTACGATCAAGCCATTGAACAATATAAAAACGCGCTGACCATGACCAATGATAAAGTATTATCGGCTCATGCCTATCATAATATTGGCAACTCCTATTTAGCGCAAAAAAAATATGATGAAAGTATAAAAGCTTTTAAAGATGCTTTGAGATCAGATTGTAAAGATGATGACACACGTTACAATTTGGCATACGCGGAAGCTATGGCAAACCCTAAAAAGCAACAGCAAAACCAACAACAGCAACAGCAGCCTCAAAACCAGCAGCAACAGCAAAGCCAACAACAACCAAACCCGCAGGAGATAACCAAACAAAATGCCCAACGGATGCTTGATGCCTTGGATAATGATGAAAGAAACAACCGGAAGCCGGCGCAGCCTATGCAAAAAAAGCAGATTGAAAAAGACTGGTAAATATGCGTACCCTGAAAACAAACATATTACTTGCATTTTTTCTTCTCTGTGAAGGATCTTTTTCCTGCTTAAGGGCTCAAACCCTTACGGCCAGAGTACAATCAACTACAGTTACCGTAGGACAGGATTTCCAATTAGATTATTCTTTAAACGCAAATGGTTCTAATTTTACGCCTCCTTCATTTACCGGATTCGATGTTTCAGGCCCATCGCAAAGCACAAGTGTTAATATAGTCAATGGTAGTTTTTCCCAATCCATAACATATTCGTATTATCTCGTTCCAAAATCAGAAGGAACCTTTGTTATCGGACCGGCGTCCATAAATTGCGGAGGCAAAACTATTTCGTCCAACTCACTTACCCTCAAAGTTACAAACTCGCCACAGGGTGGTTCCACAGCCCAGAACCCTGGTGCACCTGTAGGAGGTGCAACCTCCAATGCACCGGCTAACGCGGGTAATAGTCTTTTTATCCGCCTTGTAACAAATAAAACAAAAGCATACGTAGGCGAAGAAGTTACAACTATGCTGAAAATATATTTCAAGACGAATTTTGAAAGTAGCCCCCAGATAACAGAGGCGCCCGACTATTCTGGGTTCTATTCGGAAGATATCCCTCCAAATACCAAGGGGCAGGAAAGCCCCAAAAAAGAGGTAGTGAATGGCGTAACATATAGTGTACTTGAATTTCCTCAGAAAGTTCTTTTCCCCCAACATACCGGAAAAATAAAAATCGGTTCTTTTTCCATGCAATTTGTCCTTGACCAAGCTGTAAGAACAAATAATGTTTTTGCCCAATTCTTCGGAGGCTCCTATAAAAGAGTGCCCTGTAATGTTAAAAGCGATCCGATTACAGTTGACATAATGCCTCTGCCCAAAATAGAAAAAGAAACATCAGGAGCAGTAGGTGATTTTACACTGAAAGGTGAATTAGACAAAAATAAGGTAAAAGCTAATGATGCTATTAATCTTACCATTACTATTTCAGGCAGTGGCAACCTAAAACTTATTGATACCCTACCACTTAGGATTCCTCCAGATTTTGACCGCTACGACCCAAAAATAACTGACCATTTCACGGTCAACGCATCGGGTATGTCGGGTACACGAACCTATACATATTTATTAGTTCCACGTCATCAGGGCAGCTATAAAATTCCTCCCGTTGAATTTACCTATTTCAGTCAGAATAAAAAAGGGTATGTGACATTAACCACCCCGGAAATGGATGTAGATGTTGCTAAAGGTGATAATAGTTCATCTTCCGTAACGGTGTCAAGCCCGGTTAATAAAGAAGATGTAAAAACATTAGGCTCGGATATACGGTATATCCATTTAACGTATGAATCCTATTATAGCACGGACACCTTCTTCCTGTATTCTTTCCCATTCTTTGCCGGAATTTTTGCGCCTCTATTAGCCTTTATTGGTTTTGTTGTGGGCAGGAGAAGATATATTGAAATGAACAAAGACACTCTTGCTGTAAAGAAAAGAAAGGCTACAAGCATGGCTAAAAAGAGACTTAAAATAGCGCATCAAAGCATCGCATCAGGCAATAAAGAATTATTCTATGCGGAATTGCTAAGCGCCTTGAATGGGTATTTCAGCGATAAATTTTCTATACCCCTTGCCGACCTCTCGAGGGATACTATCTCAGCCAATCTCACTCAAAAAAATGCGAAGCCTGAAACCTTGCAAATGGTGAATAAAGCTCTTGATGATTGTGAATTTGCCCGATACGCCCCCGCTACAGTTACCGGCAATTTGGATGAAGTATATACATCGGCAGTGAAACTTATAACGCTTTTAGAAGATGAAATTTCGTAACTCATATATCCTAACCATAACTCTGCTTTTCTGCTGGATGCTTAGTCCGGTAAAAACATCAGCCATTAATGGCGATTATCTTCTTTTAGATAGCGGTAATGCAGCCTATAATAAAGCTGACTATACCAAGGCAATTAGCTTCTATCAGCATTTTCTAAATGGTAATATCGAATCGGCGCAAGCATATTATAATCTTGGTAACTGCTATTTCCGGACAAATGAAATAGGCAAAGCGATACTATACTATGAAAAGGCCGAAAAGCTTACACCCGGAGAGCCTGATGTACAATATAACCTTCAACTGGCCAACCAGAAAATTACAGACAAAGTAACTTCCGACGCGCCTATTTTTATTTATAGCGATTGGAAAAAGATGGAAGACAAATTCACCGAAAAACAATGGGCACTAATCTGTATCGGTTTATTATGTCTCGGCCTTTTACTTTTTGGCATCTATCTTTCAGCATCAGGAATGTTGATACGGCAATTAAGTTTCTGGTCAGGGTGCATCATTATCATTTTCAGCTTATTCACATTATACCTTGCACACCAGCAATATGAATTATTAAACTCGCATGATACAGCTATTGTAATGGCATCAACAGTAACCGTAACAGGGGCACCTGATGAAAAAGCTACCCAGCTGTTTGTTATCCATGAAGGCACCAAAGTATCTATTGTTAAGACCGAGGGCGAATGGACAGAGGTAAAGCTTTCCAACGGGAACCAGGGCTGGCTTATTTCTTCGGATATTTCAGAAATCTGATATTTTTCAAGAAATCTTTCCTTATTTTGCATGGGAAAATTATAGTATTTCAAAAAACGGTTATTTAAAATATGCTTACAGGTCTTTTTATTGGATTGGCAATTGGCTTTTTGGTTGGGTATTTATTATTAAAAACAACCTTACTAAAAAACAGTATCCCCACTAAAGAAATGGAAGAGCGCTACGTAATTAAGGAACTATATCAAGACACTTCTGAAAGATTAAAAACGAAAGAATTGGAACTAAGTCAATCCAATAAACAAATTATGGATTTGACTGCTCAACTGGCTACTTTGAAAACAGAAAAGGATAGTCAATTAGAGAAACTAAATGCGTTAAAACAAGATATAGAAAACCTTCATACTCAATCGCGTGAGCAATTTAAAAACCTGGCTAATGAAATATTAGAGGAAAAAAGTAAAAAATTCACTACCCAAAACAAAGAGAACATTGAAGCTATTATGAATCCTTTAAATCTAAATTTAAAGAATTTTCAGGAGAAGGTTGAAAAACTATATAGCGATGAATCGAAGGAGCGCAGCACTTTAAAAGGCGAGATAACCACATTGGTTAACCTGAATAAACAAATTAGCGAGCAAGCCAATAATTTGGCCAATGCCTTGAAAGGAGATAGCAAAACACAAGGAAACTGGGGAGAAATAATCCTGGAACGGGCACTGGAGCGTTCAGGGCTTGAAAAGGACAAAGAATACAGAATACAATATAGTTTAAAAAATTCGGAAGGTGACCGCCTGCAACCGGATGTGGTGGTATTTCTCCCAAGCAATAAACACATTATTATTGATTCAAAAGTATCGCTTACCGCTTACGAGTCATTTGTAAGTGCTCAAACAGAGGAAGAAAAAAAGCAACATCTTTTAAAGCACCTGTTTTCGGTAAAAAAACACATTGATGAGTTGAGTAGAAAAGACTACCAGTCTCTTATTGATATAAATACGTTGGATTTTGTATTGCTTTTTATGCCCATTGAATCTTCTTTCAGTATTGCATTACAATCCGACAATGAATTATTCAATTATGCCTGGGATCGGAAGATTGTAATAGTAAGCCCTACTACCCTGCTTGCCACATTATATACTATTGCATCATTATGGCGGCAAGAGAAGCAAGCAAGAAATGTTTTTGAAATAGCGGAAGAGAGTGGTAAACTTTATGACAAGTTCTATGGTCTTATAGAAGACTTGATAGATGTGGGTAAAAAAATGAATTCGGCAAAAATAAGTTATGAAGAAGCCATGAAGAAAGCGTCGACCGGACCCGGAAATATTGTGAAACGTATAGACAACATTAAAAAACTTGGAGCCAAAACAACCAAATCGCTCGATAACATTTCGACTGATTTAGTAAATAAAGCACTGGAAGAGTAGAAGGGCCTCTTTAATTCAATAACTATATTCAGCATTTTCAAATTAGCCTATATTTGCCTACTATCATCTACGATGAAAAAACGGAGAGAATTATTTTTTAGCAGTATAGTTGTTATTGCAATCCTATCGCTTATCAGTTGTTATAGCACAACCAAAGTAAGCGACCAAAACATAGTGGATATATACAAGAATGACCTCCACAGCCTGCATCCCGAATTCAGGCTGGTTCATGTGAACGACTCCCTTTCACAAGTATATTATAAAATAAATGAAAGCGAATTATTATATGAGCGAAAAGCCCTTTCCGATAGCTTTTCTGCATCTGTACGGATTTTTTGCAGATTAACACTGAACTATGAATCGCCGCTGGTGATGGATAGTAATTCAGTAGTATTGAATTTACAAAGTACTACAAATACCCGGCAGGAATATACGGTAGGCTCTATCCCAATTAAAATAAATAAAGGCAATCGCTATCTGCTCACTATTACTGCTTACGACATGAATAGCAAGCGGACAGAAACCACCTATATGGATGCCGATAAAACAGATTGGATGGGAAGCCAGAATTTCCTTGTTCATGACCAGGCAAACGGCCATTTACTCTTCTCTCTTGTTTTTGATACTGATATGCGTATTAACATCCAGTATCAGCATCCCGCAAAAAAACTTTATGTAAGAATTTATAAAAATAAGTTTCCTATTGCAGCCCCTCCTTTTAGTGCTGATGAATACAATTCTCCACAATTATTTGCCGACAGCAGCTTTTCCATACATATAAAAAACGGAATGTTTCCACTAACACTCCAATCAAAAGGGATGTACCATATCATGGTAGATTCTAATGATCTGGGAGGGCTAACATTATTCCGTTTTGATGGTGGCTACCCCAATATCAGCATGGCGTATGAATTGGCCCCGCCTTTAAGATATATCTCATCCAATGACGAGTTTGAAAAGTTCACGCGTTCTACCAATCCTAAACAGGATGTTGACATTTTTTTGGATTAACGCGGCAGGTGGAAACAAAGACAGGGCAAGGGCATTGATTCATAATTATTATGGCAGGATACAAGATGCCAACCGCTACTTTACCTCATACCAGGAAGGATGGAAAACCGACAGGGGAATGATTTACCTTATTTTCGGCCCGCCTACCTCCATCTACCGCTCATCGGAAGGTGAAACATGGACTTATGGCGAGGAAAGAAACTACATGGCGCTTTCCTTCACTTTTATCAGGCTCGATAACCCTTTCAGCGATAATGACTATGCCCTCCAACGCAACGCCAGCTACCGTAATCTGTGGTATAATGCAGTCGATCTGTGGAGAGACGGAAGGATATATTAAGTTATAAAAAAGCCATGAGTTTATTTTTTACCCATGGCTAATTAATTCATAACAGAACTTATCTTTTATACTTTAACTGCTTTCTTTTTATCCGTTTCTATGGGTTTGCGGAATACTACATTATCGTCAAACACATCCATTACTATATCACTGTCGCGTTCAATTTTTCCGGCAAGCAGTTCCTTGGAAAGCTCATTCAGCACTTTCTTTTGGATAAGCCTCTTAATCGGCCTCGCTCCATATGAAGGGTCAAAGCCTGTTTGTCCGAGCCATTGGATAGCCTCATCCGTTGCACTAAGGCGTATGTTCTCTTCCCGTAGTTTGTTTACCACGCCTGCAAATTGTATTTTAACAATAGCGTTAATATCCTTTTTGGTAAGCGGAGAAAACATAATTACTTCATCTACCCGGTTAAGAAATTCAGGACGCATCGTACGTCTCAATAATTCGAATACTTGTTCCTTGGTAGCTTCAAATACCCTTTCCCTATTGCCTTTTTCTATCTTATCATAATTCTCTTGTATAATATCCGAACCAATATTGGAAGTCATAATGATGATGGTATTTTTGAAATTCACCACTCTTCCCTTGCTGTCGGTCAAGCGTCCATCATCCAGTACTTGCAGCAGGATATTAAACACATCAGGATGCGCTTTTTCAATCTCATCAAGTAATATAACTGAATAAGGTTTGCGCCTTACAGCTTCAGTAAGTTGACCACCTTCATCATACCCCACATATCCGGGAGGAGCGCCAATAAGTCTTGAAATGCTATGTTTTTCCTGGTATTCACTCATATCAATACGAACCATGTTATTCTCGCTGTTGAAAAGATATTCTGCCAGTGCTTTTGCTACTTCCGTTTTACCCACCCCGGTAGTTCCCATAAAAATAAAGGAACCTAAGGGACGTTTAGTGTCTTGCAAACCTGCACGGCTACGTCGTATGGCATCGGCAACCGCTTCTATAGCTTCATCCTGGCCGATAACACGTTTATGCAACTCATCCTCGAGGAACAAGAGTTTCTCCTTTTCGCCTTGCAGCATTTTATTTACGGGAATACCTGTCCAGCGTGAAACTACACGGGCAATATCTTCCCTATCTACCTCTTCTTTCAGCATTTGCGAACCCTTTGCCTTTATTACATCCCACTTCTTTTCCATTTCTTTCAGTTTTTCCTCCGCTTCTTTTATTTTGCCGTAGCGTATTTCAGCCACTTTTCCAAAATCACTTACACGCTCCGCTTGTTCGGCTTCCAGCTTCAGGTTCTCTATATCTTTCCGTATTTGGTGTATGGAATTAACCACCTCTTTTTCTGATTGCCATTGGGCTTTCAGGTCAGAACGCTTATCACTCAATTCAGCAATTTCATGGTTTAATTCACTTAACTTTTCTTTATCGTTTTCCCGTTTTATGGCTTCCCGTTCAATTTCCAATTGACGTATTTTGCGTTCCGCTTCATCCAATTCAGTAGGAACAGAATTTATTTCCATCCTTAATTTAGATGCAGCTTCATCAATTAAATCTATCGCTTTATCGGGAAGAAAACGATCGCTGATATAACGTTGAGAAAGCTCTACTGCCGAAATAATGGCTTCATCTTTAATACGCACTTTGTGGTGACTTTCATATTTTTCCTTTATGCCACGCAAAATGGTAATAGCGTCATCTTCGCTTGGCTCGTCTACCATTACCCGTTGAAAACGGCGCTCCAACGCTTTATCTTTTTCAAAATATTTTTGATATTCGCTTAATGTAGTCGCGCCAATGGCTCTCAATTGTCCTTTGGCAAGAGCCGGTTTCAGGATGTTCGCGGCATCCATCGCTCCTTCACCGCCGCCTGCACCCACCAGCGTATGTATTTCATCAATAAATAGTACCACTTCATCAGAAGAAGTAACTTCTTTTACCACTGCTTTCAGCCTTTCTTCAAATTCGCCTTTGTATTTGGCACCCGCTATAAGAGCAGCCATATCAAGGGCAAATATCTTTTTTGCTTTTAAATTTTCAGGCACATCGCCGTTTATAATTCGTTGCGCCAGGCCTTCGGCAATGGCTGTTTTACCCACACCGGGTTCGCCCACCAATATGGGGTTGTTCTTTGTTCTGCGGGAAAGTATTTGCAATACCCTCCGTATTTCCTCATCGTGCCCAAACCAATGCAAGTACTTCTGCCCACCCCAAAATGCCAATCCTGCAATAACCAGGACTATTCCTCCAAGGATAAGTATTTTGGCA
>Ga0206863_1297_pt1 | contig 13408 bp, 11 predicted proteins | sample Alteio_BWOrgCont_41_FD_152634 | JGI IMG/M metagenome (GOLD analysis project Ga0206863, IMG submission 152634) | Enriched cells from forest soil in Barre Woods Harvard Forest LTER site, Petersham, Massachusetts, United States -... | ecosystem: Environmental > Terrestrial > Soil > Temperate forest >...
CCTACACCTTCGACACCGACCGGACCGGCCCCTACATGGTGACCCATCGCCGCGCCGGCAGCGCCAGCGGACGCCACTTTCATCACGGGGTCTCCGACAAGAAAAACCCCGAGCATTTGATCCTCATGAAGGGCGCCGTACAGGTGAATTGGAAAAACATGCGCGGCCCCGAAAGCGGCAGCGTCCACGTGGAAGCCCCCGCGCGCATCGTCATCCCCGCCTGGGTCTGGCACGAGGTGATCGCTGAGACTGATTTCGTGATGCTGGAGTTGAACGGCCCCGAAGAAGGTCTAAACGATACTTATCGGTTAGATTGAAGGGAAGGAGTATATTTATATTTAAATTGGAATGAACACGCATCAAAATATTAAGAAAGTTAGGTTGAGTGGATACAAATCCATTAAGCAGTTGAGTTGCGAATTCAATCCAGGCCTGAACATTATCATTGGAGACAATGGCTCGGGCAAATCGAACTTTTTCGAATTTATAGAAAACTGTTTTTTTCAGAATTATGAAATGATGGGTGATTTTTCCGCTGAGATTGATATGATTGGAGGTCACAGGACCTCCAACAAGTTGCATTCATTGACATGGAAAAGCGAGTTTATTGAGTCTAAAGATAACATCCGTAAATCCAAGGAAAGGGTAGTGACAAATGTCGAGGATTATCTGGATGCTGAACCCGGGCTTGCCATAAGTTATATCCACTTTAAAATTCCTGTCGAAATTTCAGTTTTGGGCAAAGAGCTTAACGTTAAATATTCTGTTGGAAAACATGAATTCAATGGGGAAGCAACTTTTAATCTGGTGCCTCAATATTTGTGGTTTGCATTGATGGATCTTTTTCCAACAATGGTACTGAGCAAATTGGAGGAATTAAATGAAGTCATTTTTAGCCAATTGAATGATTTTTTTAATAAAATTTCGGAAAGCTTTAGAAAGAATGTCATTCGATTTTCTCCAGTTGAAGATATTCGATTGAGCAATGCTTTCAGGATTGCCAAGATAAGTTCGGATACATATGAATTAAGAAATATTGTACTTGAATATATGGTAAATGGAGATTGGTTTTCCTGGGATGCGTTATCCGATGGTACAAAAAGAGTGATATATATCATTAGTGAAACCGTTGGGGAAGCGGACTTGCATTCAATTGGGGTTCCTGAAGTGGATGATCTGATTATTCTCTTGGAAGAACCAGAAATTGGTGTTCATCCACATCAATTGCATCTACTAATCCAATATTTAAGAGAACGATCAGAATTTTCTCAAATATTCATCACGACGCATTCCCCACAGGTACTTGATATGCTGTCAGGGGAAGAATTAGACAAAATCATCATTGCTGAAATTTCCCAAATTGAAGGAACCATATTCAGACATTTGACAAAGGAGGAGAATAAAAAAGCAAGACTGTTTTTAAAAGATGAAGGCCTGTTGAGTGATTACTGGCGATTTTCGGATTTTCAAAGGACGGAATAGAATGGACGATAAAATTAAAGTGGGGTTGATAGGAGAGTTTCCGACAGATGTGAATTGTATCAAAAGTTTGCTGATTAAGAAATATCCGGATATTCATTGGTTCCCTTTAATACAAGATGTTCACGGGAGCATGCTTGAAAATCAGCATATTAAGCATACCTTAAGAAAACAATATGAAGTCTCCAAACCTCAAGTAGTCATATTTATCAGAGATTTGGACAGTAACGAAGAAGATGAAATTATGATGAAAAAACGGCTGGATTATTTGAGGGAATTCAATCGGGTCGTAAATGGAAGGGGTCATTTGTTGTTGAATATCCAGGAATTGGAAGCAATCCTTCTAACGGATGTTTCTATCCTGAATAAAAAATATGGTTCTAATTTGGAAAAAATAGAAGACTGTATGTCCATCAAATCCCCGAAGGATTATATCAGGGAACGTATCGGTAAATATACTACTGGAGATAATGAAGAGCTTTTTGCAAAATACGATTTTGGATATGTTGTAACTAACTGTCGATATTTTAAAAAGTTTATCGAAGAAGTACATCCAAAATTCATGAGAAATTAATAATTCGCCATGGACAACGAAAATCAAGGGCTGAAAGAAATAGGCGTTTCCGGATTATACGAACACTGGTTCCTGGATTATGCATCCTACGTCATCCTCGAACGAGCCGTGCCCGCCATGGAAGACGGCCTCAAACCCGTGCAACGCCGTATCCTTCACGCCATGAAGGAAATGGACGACGGTCGCTTCAACAAGGTAGCCAACATCATCGGACAAAGCATGCAGTTCCATCCCCACGGGGATGCCAGTATAGGAGACGCCCTCGTGAACATGGGGCAAAAGAACCTCCTCATCGAGCCTCAGGGCAACTGGGGAGACGTCAGGACGGGGGATGATGCCGCCGCCAGCCGGTACATCGAGGCGCGCCTCAGTAAGTTCGCCCTTGAGGTGGCGTTCAACCATAAGACGACGGGCTGGCAACTCAGCTATGACGGACGCAAGCAGGAGCCCATCACGCTTCCCATGAAATTCCCCTTGCTCCTGGCCCAGGGAGCCGAAGGCATTGCCGTGGGCTTGTCCACGAAAATCCTGCCCCATAATTTCTGCGAGCTCATCGATGCCTCGATAAAATACCTCAAAAACAAAAAATTCGACCTCTACCCGGATTTCGCTACTGGTGGCACGATAGACGTCACGAATTACAACGAAGGGAAAAGGGGAGGAAAGGTCAGGGTCAGGGCCCGCATCGAGGAAGCCGATAAGAAAACGCTGCTCATCAAGGACGTGCCCTATGGGGTTACCACGACCCAGTTGATCGATTCCATATTGAAAGCGAACGACCAGGGAAAGATCAAGGTGCGCAAAGTCAAAGATAATACTGCCGCCGAGGTCGAAATCGCCGTCGAATTGGCCCCCGGCATTTCTCCGGACATTACCACCGACGCACTCTACGCCTTTACCGACTGCGAGGTGAGCATCAGCCCCAATGCCTGCGTGATCGTCGACGAGAAGCCTCGCTTCATGGGCGTCCAGGACCTGTTGAAGGTCTCAGCGGACCATACCAAGGAACTCCTTAAAAAGGAACTTGAAATCAAACTAAGAGAGCTCGAAGAAAAATGGCATTACACCTCTCTGGAAAAGATATTCTTTGAAGAGAAGATATATAAGGAACTGGAAAAGAAACACGACACCTGGGAAAAGGTCCTGACCGCCATCGAAAAGGCCTTCGCACCCTTTCTCGCAAAGCTGCGCCGGGGGGTCACCCGGGAAGACGTATTGAAGCTCACCGAAAAGCCCGTACGCCGCATCTACAAACTCGACATCGAAGAACTCAATGCCCAGCTCAAAGCCATCACCGCCGAGATAAAGCAGGTCAAACACGACCTGGCGAACCTCGTGGATTACGCCGTTGCCTATTACGACGGCCTCCTGAAAAAATATGGAAAGGGCAGGGAACGTAAAACCGAAATCCGCCTCTTCGAAGCCATACAAGCCAAGCAGGTCGCCATTGCCAATGCCAAACTCTACGTCAACCGCGCCGAAGGCTTCATCGGTACGGGTTTGAAAAACGACGAATTCGTTTCCGCCGCTTCTGACCTGGACGATATCATCGTGTTTACCAAGGCAGGAAAGATGAAGGTCGTCAAGCTCGCCGACAAGGTGTTCATCGGCAAAGACATCCTGCACGCTGCCATCTTTCAGAAGAACGACGAACGTACCACCTATAACATGATTTACCTCGACGGAGGCAGCGGCATTACCTATGCCAAGCGCTTCAACGTCACCGGCGTGACCCGCGATAAAGAATACGACCTGACCAAGGGAGACCCCAAATCAAAAGTATTTTACTTCTCCTGCAACCCCAACGGGGAAGCCGAAGTGGTAACCATCCTGCTGAGCCCCAGCTCTCCCGCGCGCCACAAACAGTTCGATTTTTATTTCGAAGAGCTGGAGATCAAGGGCCGCGCCGTCATGGGCAACCAGGTCACCAAATACTCCGTAAAGAACGTCAAGTTCAAGGAGGCAGGGAAGTCCACCTTGTCCGCCAAAAAACTCTGGTTCGACGACACCTTCGGCCGCCTGAGCACCGAGGAAAAGGGGAAATACCTGGGCAGCTTCGGAACCGAGGATAAGATCCTCGTTGTCTACAATGACGGCAACTACGAAATCGCCAACCAGGAACCAACCCAGCGCTTCGAACCCGAAAAGGTCCTCCTCATCGAGAAGTTCGATCCCGAGGCCATCATTACAGCCGTCTACCTCGATGCCGAAAAAGCCCAGTACAACATAAAGCGCTTCAAAGTGGAGACCACCACGTTGAACAGTAAATTCTACTTTATCAAGGAAGGCGAGGGCAACGTCGTGGAAGCCGTCACCACCGTCGCTCATCCCGTCCTCCTGGTCCAGACCGGGAAGAAATCCGATCCCCAGGTCCAGAAGATCAAGACCTGGGAAATGATCGACGTGATGGGCTGGAGGGCGATGGGAAGCAAGCTCGCCGATAAAAAAGGCGCCACTCTTTCGTGGGATTCGAAAAAGACGAAAGGGACCCAACCCGAATTATTTTAAAACCGCTTCGCGCCCTGCGCATCCAGCCACTCATCCGCCCGCGCGTCCAGCCGCGCGTCCAGCCGCGCGTCCGCCCGCGCGCGATAGGTTCCCGAATTAATGGAATCTAACCGCAGCATTAATCGAATCTAACGGATTTTCTTTCGGTAGCGCAAAGGCGCGCATTAGTTTTGGCCCATGCGTGTTCATCTTTTGTTCATCCTCGCTTTGTTAGGCGGTTCCCTGCAAGCCCTTGGAGACATTATCATCTGGTACGGCGGCCGATACACCGACTGTAACGGAAAGAGCATTCCCTGCCGGATCCGATTCGACGACGGTGGCTGGCGTTCCCGCGACAACATTGTTATGATTCAATACCAGTTCGTGGTCAGTCTGGAAGACAGTGTCAGCGGGAACCCCCACCAATTCATGCCCGGGACAATCCAGGAATATTCATTCAAAAAGGGCACCGAAACGTTCACCTTCCAATCCGTGATGTACGCAGGGCACTTCTATTTTTTGAAGCCGGTTTGCGCAGGCGCCAGCCTTCAGGAGTATCTGTATTATACACCCGCAACCACCAAAAGCGGATATGCAAACAACATTTTATTATTCAAAAAAGGAGCGCCGCCCTATCGGGAACAATGGCCCGGTGATCGAATAGGATTAAGCCATTACTTATCGGATTATCCCCTGCTGTCGGCAATGATCCGCAAGGGGCAGGTCACACTTTGGGGTAAGGAAAACGAAGACGTAGTGAACGAATATAACCAATGGCTTTCAGAACCCACCGATACTTCCTTGACCCTTAGGGGTATTTTGGATGCCGACCGGTACGTTAAATCCTTCGGCCTGTTCTGGAAATACTGGACGCTCGGTTTAACTACCCCCGTCAGTTTTTTATACCTTTTGCACCTCGCCAAACACGACGAGCCCATTCCCATGAGGCACATTCCAGGCCGGCTCCGGGCGGACCCGGTATATATGAAAGCGTACAAAGACAGGGCGGCCTCCCGCCAATGGAAGGCTGAAATGTGGGGTTACAGCGCGGGATTATTTTCAGAAATAATAATGGTAATCGCCCTGAAATAGCTGCCTTACTTTTTCAGGTAACGCTGCATTTCCCGCTGGGAATCCTTCGCCTTGAGCGTCTCGCGCTTGTCGTGCAGCTTCTTCCCCTTGGCCAGCCCGATCTCCAGTTTCGCCAGGCTCTTATCGTTGAAGAAGATTTTGAGGGGCACCAGGGTATAGCCCTTTTCCTTCATCTTGGCCTGGATTTTCTCCATTTCACGTTTGTTCAGCAAGAGCTTGCGGTCCCGTGTGGCGATGTGGTTGTTGTCGGTACCGTAGGTATATTCAGCGATATAAAGGCTTTTGATCCAAAGCTCCCCTTTATGGAAAAGGCAATAGCTGTCGTTGAAGCTGGCCTTTCCTTCCCGGAGGGACTTGACTTCCGTGCCCGTCAGGACCATGCCCGCCGTATACGTATCCTCGATGAAAAAATCGTGGTAGGCACCCCGGTTTGAAATCGTGCTCATGGGAATAATACTAATGTGCAAACAGCATCAACGCTTCTGCGACTTTATCTTTCATGGCCTTCCGGTCGACGATAAAATCGAGGAAGCCATGCTCCAGCACGAACTCGCTCCTTTGAAAACCTTCCGGCAACTCCTTCCGGATGGTTTCCTTAATCACGCGGGGGCCGGCAAACCCGATCAGGGCGCCCGGCTCGGCGATATTCAGGTCTCCCATCATGGCAAAACTCGCCGTAACACCCCCGAACGTGGGGTCGGTCATCAGCGAAATGTATGGAATCTTAGCGTCCGACAACAGGGTCAGCTTGCCGATGGTCTTGGCCATTTGCATCAGGGAGAAAGCGCTTTCCATCATGCGCGCGCCCCCTGATTTGGAAATAATCAGCAGGGGGATGCGGTGCTTCAGGCAATAATCCACCGCCCTGGATATTTTTTCTCCCATGACGCTGCCCAGGGAACCACCGATGAATTCGAAATCCATTGAGCCAACCACGAGGTCTGAACCGCCCACTTTGCCAGTGGCGAAGCGAATGGAATCCTTCAGGTCCGTCTTTTTCCAGACCTCTTCCAGGCGCTTTTGATAGGGCTTCAGGTCCGTGAAGCCCAGGAAATCCTTGGAGCGTATATCGTCGAATAATTCGGTATATTCTTTTCCGTCGAACAGCATGTCGAAATATTCCGCGCTGCCGATGCGGTGGTGATAGTGGCATTGGGGACACACGAACCAGTTTTCCCTCAGCTCTATCATCGTGCAGGTATACTTACATTGAGGGCATTTTGTCCATAATCCTTCCGGTACTTCCTTCTTTTCCGCCGTGCTCGTCTGAATCCCTTTCTTGATCCTTTTGAACCAACGGGTCTTCGATTCTTCCGATTGGCCTTCCTCTCCGGTCAGGTTTACCTCGAAATCATCTTCTTGTTGGGCCATTCTTAAAGTTTTAGTCGACAAATATCGTACTTTTTTGCGACATAAGCGGTGGCCGACGCCTACTATGCCACCGTGATGGTCTTATCCAGATAGACATCCTGCACCTTCTGAATCAACCCCACACCCTCGTCGAAGGGCCGCTGAAACGCCTTACGTCCCATGATCATCCCCATTCCACCCGCGCGCTTGTTGATGATCGCATTGTAAACGGCATCGTGCATGTCCGTGGACCCCTTGGATTCCCCACCCGAATTGATGAGGCCTACGCGCCCGTTATAACAATTCAGGACCTGGTAGCGACACAGGTCTATAGGATGGTCCGTGGTGAGCTTTTCGTATACCTGCGGGGAAGTCTTCCCGAATTTGAGCGCCAGGTAACCTCCGTTGTTGACGGGCAACTTTTGTTTGATGATATCGGCCTGGATCGTAACCCCGAGATGGTTGGCCTGACCCGTGAGGTCCGCGGAAAGGTCATAATCGGCTTGCGGGGTGGCGAATGCGGCGTTTCGCAGGTAACACCACAGCACGGTGGCCATGCCCAATTCGTGCGCTTGCGCGAAGGCTTCACTGACTTCCTTCAGTTGGCGGTCGCTTTCTTCGCTGCCCCAGTAAATCGTGGCTCCCACCGCTACGCCTCCCATGTTCCAGGCCTGCTTAACGCTTCCGAACATGGTTTGGTCGTAGTGGTTCGGATACGTCAATAACTGGTTGTGGTTGATTTTCACGAGAAAGGGGATTTTGTGCGCATACTTCCTGCTCATGATCCCGAGCACCCCGAGGGTCGAAGCCACCGCACTGCAATCCCCCTCGATGGCCAGGCGAATGATATTCTCCGGGTCGAAATACATTGGGTTGGGCCCGAACGCCGAGCCCGCGCTGTGCTCGATGCCCTGGTCTACCGGCAGGATGGACAGATATCCCGTCCCTGCGAGACGGCCATGGTCCAGCATGATCTGGAGGTTTCGGATAGTTTGGTTGTTCCGATCGCTGTTGAGCCAGATTTTATCCAGGTGGTCCGGGCCGGGTAGTTGAAGTGTGTCCTTGGGGATGGCATTGCAAACGTGGTCCAGCAAATATCCGGCCTTGTCGCCCAGAAGGTCGATGATTTTATTGGAGGGCATAAGTTGGTGTTTTGCCCACAAATATACTATCTTCGCCAGGCTTTTTTAACGAATAAAAAATTTCGAAATTTACATGGCAAAATATCGTGCCGGCGTGTTGTTCGGCGATGAATTGAGTGCCCTATACCAGGATGCCAAGAACGGAAAATTCGCCCTCCCGGCGGTAAATGTTATCAGCACCGACACCATTAACGCGGTTTTGGAGACCGCTGCCAAAGTCAATTCACCCGTCATCATTCAGTTCAGCAACGGCGGCGCGCAATTCTTCGCGGGCAAGGGCATGCCTAACGACCACCTCCAGGCCAATATATCAGGGGCCATCAGCGGCGCCCTGCACATCCATAACGTAGCCCGGTATTACGGTGTTCCCGTAGTCCTCCACACCGATCACGCGGCCAAGAAATGGCTGCCCTGGATCGACGCCCTGATCAAGGCAGGGGAGGAATACAAGCAAAAGAACGGACAACCCCTGTTCAGCTCCCATATGCTCGACCTCAGCGAAGAGCCCCTGCACGAAAACATAGAGACCTCCGTTGCATTTTTCAAGCGCATGAATGCCCTGGGCATGAGCATCGAAATCGAGCTCGGCGTAACCGGTGGGGAAGAGGACGGCGTGGACAACAGCGGGATCGAAAACAGCAAACTCTACACCCAGCCATCGGATGTCGCCGAGGCCTACCAGGCCCTCCATGCGATCGGGGACCGCTTCACCATTGCTGCTTCTTTCGGGAACGTACATGGGGTCTACAGCCCCGGCAACGTCGAGCTGCGCCCCGACATCCTGCACAACAGCCAGGTCTACATACAGGAACACCTGCATACGGGCGACAAGCCGGTATATTTCGTCTTCCACGGAGGCAGCGGCTCCCCCAAGCACCAGATCACCGAAACCCTCGACTACGGTGTCATCAAGATGAACATCGACACCGATATGCAATGGGCTTTCTGGGAAGGGGTACTTCAGTACTACAAGAAGAACGAAGGCTATCTCCAGACCCAGCTCGGCAACCCCGATGGGCAAGACAAGCCGAATAAAAAGTATTATGACCCTCGTGTTTGGCTGCGCAAAGGAGAAGAGAATTTCGTGAAGCGTTTGGAAGAAGCCTTTGCGGATCTCAATTGCATCGGGCGGAACGCCTAGCCGCTCCGGCGCAAAGCCCCCCGCAGGGGTCAGTCATTAAAACTGCCCGTCTGCTTCTGTAAATACATCAGATTCTTCTGCAGCGTCTGCTTCAACTGCCGCTTCACCAGCTGCCCCATCGACTGGCATCGCCCGAACACAGGCGCATGGAAATACTCCGCCAGCGCATCCCGCAGTTGCGACAGCTTTTCCGGAGAAGATATCCGGTCCGAAGACATGATATTGAACAACTCCATCAACCGAAACCGGGAAGCCACCACCCGATAGGCCATGATCGTCCTTTCCTCCACCTGGTATTGTTCGATGGAGTCCTGGTTGAGGTGATTCAATACAAGCCGGACGAGCGCAAAATTTTCCTTGAAAAACTGAGGCAGGTAGAGGTTCATGCGTCCCTCATAGGATTGCTGGTCGAAATCGATGGCCCGGATCCGGTATTGGGAGTCCTCGATATCGGGAGTGATCCCCACCACAAAATTATAGGAACGCATATCCCCCAGCAGGCGGACGAAGCACCGCTCGTTGAACTTCACGAATTCCTTGGCCAGGCGGATTTTATTGGTGGACGGGTCTTCCAGGTATTGGTTGATGAATACGTCCCCGGGAATCCCCGCGATATGCTCCTCGACCAGGGTATCCTTCCCCGTCAGGAAGGTAATGCGGTTGGGAGAAAGCAGGTGCTCCAGTTCCAGGCCGTATATACGGGAGGCATCCGCGACTTTTATATAGTAATGGTCGTAGTTGTCGTTGTACTTGTTGACTATCCGGACCCGGAAGGGTTGGGAATTGCCAAAGCGGCAAAAGTCGATCCGCGCCACATTAAGGTGCCCCGAAAAGGTCAGGTCTCCTTCCGTCTTCAGGATGGCATAAATGAAAACCAGCTTTTCAGCTATCGAAGACCATTCCTTTAAATCGTAAGAACACGTCTCCCACAGGGTATCCTGTCCCCGCTTGTCTTTGAGGGGTACGCTGGTCCTGAATTGCAGCAGGTCCTTGTAGGCCACGGGTAGCCGTACTTCCCGGCCGTGCTTGCGCAAATACCCTGACAGCTCCTCCGAAACGGGGTAAAAAGGTTTCTTGCGGGAAGGCTTCCCCGCATCCACAAATTCGGCCCTCAAGGCAATTTGCTTTTCAGGTAATTGAAGTAAAGGGGCATGTACGTCATGCGGCTCCCGTACCAACTGAACATTTCCCCGTCCACCATCCAGACCCGCGCGTTCGGCACCACCGCCCTGAACTCGCTCACGTGTTTTTCCCGGAAAGGGTAGGGCTCGGAGGAAAGCAACACCAAACGGCACCCCGTGGCGCTGAGGGTATCCGCATCGATCGTAGGATAGCGCGTCAGGCCCCGGAACACGTTGATGAAACCGGCCCTTTCCAGCATATCGTTGATAAAGGTATCGCCTCCGGCGACCATCCAGGGATTCCGCCATATAAAATAGGCACAAGGAATAGGCTCAGTCAGGACCCAGCGCCCGATGTCGACGCCCGCGCCGGAGCCCGGGCGTTGCGACCCCGCGCCCCAGCCCGCCGGACCCGCGCCCGCAGAACCCGCACCCGCAGCACCAGCACCCGAAGCACCCGCGCCCGCCGGACCCGCGCCCGCCGGACCCGCACCCGCAGCACCCGCGCCCCAGCCCTCCGGACCCGCGCCCGGCCTCTCCACCGCCCGGCCCACCGGCATCCCCGGCCTGGGCGGAATTGCCACATCGGCCGCCAACCATTCCGAAAACTTCGCGTGCACTCCGATCGGTCGCTTCAACTCCTCGAACCCCGTCCGGATCGACTCCACCAGCCCGGCAGCACGCTCCTCACGCCCTGTCAGCCGCCCCACCTCACGGATCATCGCCAGGGCGCTTGTCAAATCATTGACATCACTGATGTACACCGGCACGAGGTCTTCCAGCGCCTCGATCTGTTCGCGTACGTTCTCCTCCCGGTTGGCCAACACCAGGTCGGGCCGAAGGGCCAAAATACTTTCCACATCCGCCGTCTTGGTTCCACCCACGCGTCGTTTCGTCCTGAACCAATGCTCGGGGTGGATGCAAAACTTCGTTATCCCGACGACCTCTTCCTCCAGGCCAAGGTCGGAAAGCAATTCAGTAATAGAAGGGACCAAGGAAACAATACGCATACGGAATTATTCAAGGTCCTTTAATATATCACGCAACTTATGGAGATCTATATCCATTTGGAGGCGTTGTCTGTATACTTCGATCAACCGGGTGTAGGGGATTTCTTTTACTTCGATGCCGTCTTCTTTGTACAAAGGCTTCACTTCCGCACCCCGGGTAATGATCCACACTTGTTTGGTTGCGTTGGAAATCGTATGCATCTGACCCTCTATCCTGATCTTACTTTCCTTGAGCTGATTTACGTAATTCTCGGTTTGCTGTTGCTTTGTATCGTTGAAATGCGATTGGAGGGTAGAATCGTAAATAACCACCAGGTTTTCAAATTTGAATACTCCATCGGCTTTTCCCTTGTTGTCGTTATTGGGGTATCCCTGGATTTCATGGATGCCCAGAAGTTTCAGCAGCAGGAGGCAGTAGTGCTCGAAATGATTCCAATCCTTCGTTACCATCATGTCTGAAAGGAACGGAGGTTCAAGTTTCAGGGCATCGTCCGCAACTTCAGAGATGATATGGGGCTTTTCATTTTTATGGACAAAATACCATCCATTCGCATGCAGACGGTAATTCGCGGGGCAGTCTATCGGTTGAAGCCCTGAAACTTCAAAACGGATTGCGGGCCTGGTTTTATAGACGTCTTCCCTGAAGCCTTTGCTTTTTCCGATCCAGCTCTTTTCGAAATTACCCTCTTTGGAGCGCTTGATGAACAAAGTAGTGGCTTCCTCTGGCCACTCACCGGGAATAGTAGGATTGATATAGGACTTTGTATAAATCGTCGAATGATTCCATTTTTCCAATGCATCCCAATGCCAATCCCAATTCGTTACCATGATATATTGAAAGCTTTCCATCTTATTTCCTTAAGCTCTGTATCAAATCATATTTTGTAACGATATGGTAATCTCCCGCCTCGTCCTTGCTGAGGATGGCTCCGTTATCTCTGGAAATCAGGGTGCTCAGGCGCTCCACAGGCGTATCGTAAGCAACCACCGGATAGGCGGGTTCCATAACGGTCGAGATCGTATGGTTGCGCAGGTCCGGCTGATTCAGCAGCCTTGAGAACAGGCCGCTTTCGGAGATGGAGCCCAGGTGGGCATCCCCGTTCATGACGGGTATATTTTCAATGTCGTATTTCTTCATGAGGTCTATGGCATCCCCGACCCTTTGCTGGGGACCGATCGTCACCAGGCGCCTTCCGTTAGAACGGCTGTTGACCAGATCCTTGATGGTCTTCACGTCCAAAAACCCCCTTTCCATCATCCACTGGTCATTGTAGACCTTCCCCATATACCGGCTTCCATGATCGTGGAATATGACCACCACCAGGTCCCCTTTCTTCAATTTATCCTTCAATTGCAGGACACCCTTCAGCGCCGTCCCGGCACTGTATCCGCAAAAGAGGCCTTCTTCCCGGGCGATGCGCCTGGCCATCAGGGCGGCGTCCTTATCCGTGACCTTTTCGAATACGTCGATGACGCTCATGTCGTAATTCTGGGGGATGAAATCTTCCCCTATGCCTTCGGTGATGTAAGGGTAGACCTCACTCATGTCCAATTCCCCGGTATCGTGGTACCGCTTCAACAAAGATCCATATGGATCCATGGCCCAAACCTGGACCGCGGGATTTTTTTCCTTCAGGAATTTACCCGTTCCCACGATGGTGCCACCCGTACCCGTAGCAACCACGAGGTGCGTGACCTTTCCTTCCGTTTGTTCCCAGATTTCGGGTCCCGTGGTTTCATAATGGGCGTCGCGGTTGGACAGGTTGTCGTATTGATTGACGTGAAAAGAATTGGGGATTTCCCTGGCGAGGCGCCGGGCCACCGAATAGTAAGAGCGGGGATCGTCCGGTTCCACGTTGGTCGGGCAAACGATCACCTCGGCGCCTACCGCCTTGAGGATGTCGAACTTTTCCTTTGATTGCTTATCGGTGCTCGTGAAAATGCATTTGTATCCTTTGACGCAGGCAGCCAGGGCAAGACCCATGCCCGTATTCCCGCTGGTGCATTCGATG
>Ga0206863_1271_pt2 | contig 13389 bp, 12 predicted proteins | sample Alteio_BWOrgCont_41_FD_152634 | JGI IMG/M metagenome (GOLD analysis project Ga0206863, IMG submission 152634) | Enriched cells from forest soil in Barre Woods Harvard Forest LTER site, Petersham, Massachusetts, United States -... | ecosystem: Environmental > Terrestrial > Soil > Temperate forest >...
TTGCTCGGGATCGCGCCCGGCTGGGTGATCCTTGCGCTGGCGCTGCTGCACTTCGTAGTCGCGGGCGCGGCCATTGGCATCGCAGACGTGCGCCTGAAAACATCGGTATTCGAGGGAACGCTTGCGGAACTCAGGAAAGACCAATTATGGCTGAGCCAGACGCCAAGATAATCCTCGCCGCCGATCTCGCGCGGGCGCGCGCCGCGCTCGGGCGCAACATGGAGGCGCTGCGCCGCGACCTGGATGTGGCGTCGCATTTCAAGCAGTCGTTCCATGAGAACAAGGCCGCGTACATCGGCGGCGCGACGTTTTTCGGCCTTCTGCTCTCGAAGCTGCCCGCGCGGAAAAAAAAGGTCTACGTGGAGAAGAAGGCCAAGGGGGCCGTGAAAGAGGCGGAAAAGGCCGGTCTGCTCCTGGTGATCCTGCAATTTCTGTTCAATACATTCCGCCCGATGCTGATGTCCCTGGTCACCAAACAGGTCACGGAGTTTGTGAAATCACGCGGACAAATGAAGGAATGATGGGGCGGCGCGCAGCCGGTGAGCCGGCGGAAGCGAAGTTAATCGCAGGGTTCGCGACGTTTTCTGTTGAAAAAGCGCGGCGGGTGTAGTCCGCTTTGGTTTTCAATATCATGGAACCGGCAGCACCCTCCCCCGAGCAGGCCACACAGGAAATCCATACCCTCGACCACGTGGATCAATATCTGCGAATCGGGAAGGACTCGGACGCGTCCGATGTCCACCTGGGGGTAAACGCGCAGCCGATCTGGCGGCGATTTGGAACGCTGGAACCGATCTGGGTGCAGGCGCCGAAGCTGACGGCGGCGGATACCGATCACCTTGCAAAGACCTTCCTGACCGAGGTGCAATTGAAGCAGCTCGAGGAGCGCGGAGATGTAGATTTCGCCTATGCGAATGCGGATGGGCGTTTCCGGACCAGCGTCGTCCGGCACCGGCTGGGTGTGGACCTCGTATTCCGCATCATCTCCACCAAGATCCGGTCCATGGATGAGCTGGAATTGCCGCCGCAGCTCAAGCTGCTCACGCAGTTTCACAACGGCCTGGTGCTGGTGACGGGGTCCGTCGGCTCGGGAAAATCGACGACGCTGGCCGCCCTGGTGGACGAGGTCAACACCCACCGCCACGATCACATTATCACGCTCGAGGACCCCATCGAGTACATCTTCCAGTCCAAGGGATGCCACGTCACACAGCGCGAGGTGCATACGCACACCAAGTCCTTCGGCGCGGCACTGCGCGGCGCCCTGCGTGAGGATCCCGATGTCATCATGGTCGGTGAAATGCGCGACCTGGAGACCATCCAGCTCGCCATCACGGCCTCCGAAACAGGGCACCTCGTGCTCGGAACCCTGCATACGGCCAATGCCGCGCGCACACTGGACCGCGTGCTGGACGTATTTCCCGTGGATCAGCGGGAGCAGATTCGCGTGATGGTCAGCGAGTCGCTGCGCGGCATCATCTCGCAGCAGCTCGTGCCCAAGGCGGACAAGACGGGGCGCGTGCTTGCGATGGAAATCCTGATGAATACGCCAGCCGTGGCCAATGTCATCCGCGAGGCGAAGACTTTCATGCTGCCCGGCATCATCCAGACCGGCAAAAAGCTGGGGATGAAATTGATGGACGACTCACTGCTCGACCTGGTGAAGGCCGGTACGATTTACAAGGAAGAGGCTTACGCGCGTTGCGACCAGAAGGCCGTGATGCGGCAGGCGCTGGGTATCAAATAATTTCCCTAACGAAAAACTCCTCCCATGGCTTACATCGACCAATTCTTCGAAGTCCTCGTCCAGGCAGGCGCCTCCGATCTCCACCTCGGCGAGGGTGAACCGCCCAAGATCCGCCGGCATGGCGATATCGTGCCGATCCGCGACGTGGCACTGAGCCGAGAGGAGATGAGTTACATGCTCAGCGAGATCTCCGGGCCGGAGCGCTGGGAGCGCTTTGAGGCCTCGGGCGACCTCGACATGGCGTACGAGATGGATGCGGAATCGCGGTTCCGGTGCAATTTTCTCAAGCAAACCCACGGCTACGGCGCCGTATTCCGGCTCATCCCTACCAAGATCGCCACGCTCGAGCAGCTCGGCATCCCGCCGGTCGTCAAGGAATTCGGACGCATCAGGTCCGGGCTGGTATTGGTGACGGGCCCGACGGGCTCCGGAAAATCGACGACGCTCGCGGCGCTCATCGATTTCATCAACACGAACTTTCACCGCCACATCATCACCGTCGAAGAGCCGATCGAGTTCGTGCATTCCAACAAGAGCAGCATCATCACCCAGCGCGAGGTGCCGGAGCACGCCCCTTCATTCCCCGTGGGGCTCAAGGCCGCCTTGCGCGAGGATGCCGACATCGTGCTCGTGGGCGAGATGCGCGACCTGGAGACCATCCAGCTCGCACTCACGGCCGCGGAGACCGGCCTGCTCGTTTTCGGCACCCTCCACACGAACAACTCGCGCAAGACCGTGGACCGCATGATCGACGTCTTCCCCTCCGACCAGCAATCGCAGGTGCGCACCATGCTCGCAGCCTCGCTGCGCGGCGTCGTGGCGCAGTTGCTCCTCAAGCGCTCCGATGGCGGCGGTCGCCTCGCGGTCAATGAGATCCTGGTCGTGAACAGCGCCGTCTCCGCCATCGTCCGCGAGGGCGCCACCCAGAAGCTGCAGGACGTGATCGTCGGCGGAAAAGGCGAGGGGATGCAATTCATGGACGACGCCATCATGGATGCGCTCTCCAAGGGGATCGTCTCCCCGTTGGAGGCCTACATGAAGGCAATCGATAAGGGGAAATTCAAGCAGTACCTCCCGGAAGGCGAAGCAGGCCTCGCTTCTGTCGCCGGCGGCGGGAAGTAGGAAAGGCCAGGCGGGGTATCTCGCGCAAGCCGCGATGGCGGCGACCTACGCCGGCGCTGCGCAAGCCGGCGTTCGATTCGTCCGCAGGTAATGGAGCAGCATCGCATCCGTGGCCTGCAGGCGCCGGGCCAGCTCGCGCGCGATGTTCATCATCAAAAGCGCAAAGAGCTCGATATTCTCATGCCGCAACTCGATCAGCGCGCGCCGGGAGAGCACCATGATCTCGCTATCCTCCTTCGCGATCGCGGTGACGGTGTGCTTGTGCATGCTCATGATGGAGGCTTCGCCAAAACACTCGCCCACGCAGAGGTCGTGGACCTCGAGCACCGCGTCGTCCTCGGTCATCAGGAGCTGGAGCTTTCCGCTCTTGAGGATGTAAATATAAAACGGGTCGTCCCCCTTGCTGAAAATGGTCTCGCCCTGCCTTGCGATCCCCGACTGTAGCCGCTTGAGGATCTCCTGGAGCTGCGCCTGGGTGGTCCCCCCGAAGAGCGAAATTCGCGACAGGATCGCGAGCACCGACTCGAAGTTCGTGAGTTTCTCGAACTGGTTCATATCACGCTGCGACAGGCTTCTAAGGCCCCTGGCGGCGCTTATAGTACCCCCCGCACGCGCATGAATTCAAATCAATATGGCAATTCGGGCGTATAAAAAAGCGCACGCCCGGCGGAGTTCTCCAGCCGGGCGTGCGAAATAATGGGCCTCCAATGGCGGGCCCGTGAGATGGGATCCGGGAGGATTTAAGCGGCCGCGCCTGCCTTCCCGGCCTCGACGTTGACGGCGGATTCCGCGAGGTCGGTCAGCTTCTTGTCGGTCTCCTTTTCCTCGTTCAGCGTTTGCTCCAGCAAGTCAGCCACATCGTCGTGGCCGAGGTGGCTCGCAAGGGTGCGCGCGGTGCCGTACCCGGCCATTTCATAATGCTCTACGCGCTGAGCGGCGCCGATGAGCCCCGCATCACGCACGCTGTCATCCGCATCCTCGTGGATCAGCTCCGCGCCTTCCTCGACGAGGCCTTCCATGGCCTTGCACTTGTGGCCGGGCAGCTTGATGTTCAGCTTCGTCGCGATTTGTTCAAGCCGCTCGACGTGCCCCTTGGTTTGTTCGAGATGTTCGGTAAAGCCCGCCTTGAGCTTCGCGTTGGTTGCAGCCTTCGCCATTTTCGGCAGGGCCTTGACGAGTTGGTTTTCAGCGCTGAAGAGATCCTTCAGTTCGTGATGCAAAAGGTCTTCGAGAGATTGTAGTTTCATACACTGTACCATCGCTCAATCACTTGCTACTGGCTGTGTTGCCCGGATACTCATGCCGCGCGGGTCATCCTTATTCGATGGTAAGCGAATGGACTACGGGCAGGAGGTCGCGGGATTTCCCCACACGGTAAAATGCATTTCATCATTTCTTCTTTGCAGCGGTAGCTTTGCCTCCCTTCCGTCCCCCCTTCTTCGCGGGCGCCTTGTTGATCTTTTTGCCGCGGCCTGAGCCGCTCTTCTTGCCGCCGCCCGTTGCTTTGTTCACCGTGGCCCAGGCGCGGCGTTCGGCTTCCTTCGTTGAGGTTCCGCGTTTTTCATAGCCTTCCTCGATGTGCTCCGCCTGCCGTTTCTGTTTGCTCGTGTATTTGGATTTATCACCTTGTGGCATATCCAAGGTATCGAAGGAAAACGCCTCGCTGCGTTTCCCTGCGCCTGCTACTCGCGCGAGAGCTTGCGGTGCGCAGGATCGAACGACGGTACGGCTTGGAGCAGCTTGCGTGTGTATTCCTGCTGCGGACTATCGAAGATGGCATCGGTCGGGCCGCGCTCGACGATTTTGCCCTTTTGCATGACAAAAGGGCAAAATCGTCGAGCGCGGCCCGACCGATGCCATCTTCGATAGTCCGCGCTCGCGCTGGAGCCGGCGCAGCAGATTGAGGATCTGGCTTTGCACGGAGACATCCAGCGCGCTGGTCGGCTCATCGAGCACGATGAAACCCGGCGCGACAGAAAGCGCGCGCGCGATCGCGATCCGCTGGCGCTGCCCGCCGGAGAACTCATGCGGGTAACGGTCGAGCTGGTTGCGCGCGAGCCCCACGCTCTCCAGCAGATCGCCGGCGCGAGTCTCGCGGTCCTTGGCATTTGCCCCGATGCCGTGGACCTGCAGCGGCTCGACCAATGTCTCGCGAACAGTGAGCCGGGCATTCAGCGACGCATAGGGATCCTGGAAAACAATTTGCATCTGCCGGCAAAGGGCGAGCCGCTCGCGGCCGCGCCGCGCGGAGACGGTCCGACCCTCCAGCAGGATTTCACCGCTCGTCGGCGGCAGCAGATCGAGCAGCATCAGCCCGACGGTGCTTTTGCCGGAGCCGGACTCCCCCACGAGCGCAAAGGTCGTTCCCCGCCGCACGCTGAAGCTCACATCGTCCACGGCGCGATGCCATTTCTGGCGCGAGAGCAGCCCTTGGCGGATTCCGAATTCCTTGACGAGATTGCGCACCTCGACCAATGGCCTGCCGTCTGCCCCGCTCGCCTCTTCCGCGCTCACGATGCGATCCCTCCCTTGATGATTTCGCGGGCTTGCTCCTGCTCGGTGCGCGGAGTGCCCTGCATGGGCCGGTCGGTCTCGGGATCGTAAAGGTGGCACCGCGCGGGATGCGGCGCGTCGGCGGGTTGAAACTTGGGCGCGCGGTGGGCGCACGTCCCCCAGCGATACCGGCAGCGCGGCTCGAACCGGCAGCCCACCGGCCAATCGATGGGATCGGGCACGCGCCCCTCCAGCGTTGAGAGGTCGTAGCCGCGCCGCGCGCGGGCGGGGATGCTGGCAAAGAGCCCTTGCGTGTAGGGATGCAGCGGGCGCGCGAAGAGCTCCTGCACGGAGGCGTTCTCGACAATCTGGCCGGCGTACATGACTGCGACGTGGTCAGCCACTTCTGCGACGGTCCCGAGATCGTGGGTGATGAGTAGCACGCCCATGCCCTCCTCGCGTTGCAGCTCGCGGATCAGCGTCAGGATTTGCGCCTGCACCGTCACGTCCAGTGCAGTTGTCGGCTCGTCGGCGATGAGCAGCTTGGGCTTGTTTACCAATGCCATCGCGATCATCACCCGCTGGCGCATCCCGCCGGAGAGCTCGTGCGGATATTGACGCAGCGCGTTCTCGCGAACCTCCACGCGCTGGAGCGATTCGACGGCGCGCCTCCGGGCATCCGCGCCGCGCGCCGTTCCGTGGACTTCCATGGCCTCGATGATTTGCTGGCCCACAGTGAGCACGGGGTTGAGGCTCGTCATCGGCTCCTGGAAGATCATGGCGATGTCGCGTCCGCGCAGCGGGCGCATCTCCTCCCACGAGAACTCGAGCAAATCGCGCCCTTCAAAAAAAACGTGGCCACCCTCGATGCGCCCGGCAGGCTCCGGCACGAGCTGGAGGAGCGAGAGCGCCGTCATGCTCTTGCCGCAACCCGATTCGCCCACCAGCGCGAGGGTCTGCCCGGCCTCGACGCAAAAGCTGACGCCATCGACGGGACGCGAAAGCCCGCTGCGGGTGCGGATGACCGTTCGCAAATCTTTTACTTCGAGGAGCGGCATAATTCTCAGGAGCGGAGGCGCGGGTCGATAGCGTCGCGCAGCGCGTCGCCGAAAACGTTGAATGCAAGCACCAGGACGAAGAGCGCGATGCTGGCCGCGGTGAGGTTCCACCAGATGATGGGCTGACGCGCGAGCTCGAGGCGCGAGGCGTCGATCATGTTGCCCCATGAGCCAATGCCCGGCGGCACGCCGAGTTGAAGATAGGAGAGGATCGACTCGGCGAGCACGAGGCTGGAGAAATTGAGCGTGGTCGAGATCACCACCACGGGGAGCAGGTTCGGGAAAATATGGCGCGCCATGATCCGCGTGTGCGAGATGCCGAGCGCACGCGCCGCGCGGACGTACTCACGCTCGCGATGCTTGAGCGTCTCGCCCCGCGCAAGCCGGCAGAGGCTGACCCACGAAGTAATGCCGAGCGCGATGCACAATTGCGGCAGCCCGCGGCCCAGCACCATGAGCAGCGCGATGAGGAGCAGGATGTTCGGGATCGAGTCGAGCACGGTGTAGGTGTATTGGATCGCGTCGTCCACGCGCTTGCCGTGGTAGCCCGCGAGGATGCCGAAGATGAGCGCGAGTGGAGTCGCGATGAGCAGCGTAAACCCGCCAATGATCATCGCCGTGCGGCAGCCGCGCAGCGTGAGAAAGAGCACATCCTGGCCCGTGCCATCGGTGCCGAGCCAATGTTTGCCCGCGAGTGGGCGCGGCCTTGGCTCGCCGAATGTCTCGGTGGCCATTGGCGCGGAGTAGGTCGGCTCCTGCGTGCCGCCGAATGTCCGCTGGATCAGGCTTAGCGACGGCGCATTGTGATCGTCGCGCCACGCGATCGAATCGCAAAAGGCGATGCCGCCGTAGATGGCGATGACCGCGAGCGCTACGAGCGCGGCGCGGTTGGTTTTCAAACGTCGGATCGCCTCCGCCCAGAGCGGCTTGCGCGCGGCGCGGCGCACGGTCAGTACCAGCGCAATGACAATGGCAACCGGGATGAGATTGAAGAGCCAGTCGTAGAGCATGGTTTATTCGAGGCGGATGCGGGGATCGGCGAGGGCGTAGCAGATGTCGGTCAGGATTGCGCCGGCGATGTAGAGCAGTGTGCCGAGGAAGACCATTGCGCGCACGACCGCGAAATCCTGCGAATTGATCGCGTCCACGGTGTAGGAGCCGAGGCCGGGAATGCCGAAGAAGGATTCCAGCACAATATTCCCAAGGATCAGCGATGGGATGCTGAGCACGGTGGAAGTGATGATCGGGATGGCCGCGTTCTTAAGCACATGCCGAAAAAGAATGCGGCTTTCCGGGACGCCCTTCGCTCGCGCGGTGCGGACATAATCCTGATTGACCTCCTCGAGCAGGAAGGTGCGATAGAGCCGCGTGCCGCTGCCGAGCCCTGCGGCGAGGCCGAGGAGCACAGGCAGCGCGGCGAACCGGAACCCGCTGATGCCCGATTCAAATCCGGCCAGCGGGAAGAGATGCAGGATATTTCCGAGAAGATACTGGCCGACAATGACGAAAACGATATAGGTGATGCTCATCAACACGACGCAAAGGAGCGTGAGCCATGTGTCCACGTAGGTGCCGCGAAAGTACGCAGCCCAGATGGCCATGAAGACCTGCGCGGCAAGCGATGAGAAGAAGATGAGGCCCGCAATCAAGAACGACGGCCACGCTCCGGCGCGGATGCGCGCATTGATGTCCTCACCGGTCGAATCGGACTTGCCGAATTGCAATAGGAACAGCTCGGTCATGTGTTTCTTTAATTGCGCCCCGAGCGGCTTGTCGTACCCGTGGACCACGAGCCAGGCGTCGATCTGTTGCGGCGTCGGGTATTTTGCCGAGAGATTCCGGCGCGCAATCTGGCGCGGCGGGAAGACACAGTAAAAAAGCATGAACGTCGCGAGCGAGACCCCCACCAGGATCGGCACGGCGTAAAGAAGGCGGCGGATGAGGTAACCGATCATGGCAGGAAAATGGGGCTGTGGATCAGGCTATCCATGATGAGTAACATGCCGCCGGTGGCGATTGCGAACGACGCGCGCCGCGGGTATTGCGCTTGCAACGAAAAGGCCGGCAACCAGCGCCAGCGGCCAAAGAACCGGTGCATTCCATTCGTGCTGCCGCTCCACCCGCAGCGTCGTATCGACCTTGCGGAATTTGAAGAGGCTGCTCGCAATCGGGTTCGGCTTGATCGGCGCCAGCCAGTCGTGCCAGAGCGTGAGCGTCTGGTGATTCTCGACGAACACATACGGGCAGTCCTGTTCGATCATCGCGCGTAATTGCCGGATGATCGCAATCCGCTCCGGGGTATCGTCCATCGCGCGCATTTTCTCAAAGAGCGCATTGTACGCCGGATTGTTGTAACCGGTGAGGTTCGGCCCGGGCCGCCTGTTGGGACCATACAACAGGAAGAAAAAATTCTCGGGGTCGGGGTAATCCGCCAACCAGCCGTAATCGGTAAACTGCCAGTCGTCTCCATCGATTTTGTTCTGCCACACGGCATCGCGCTGCGAGCGCGACTCGACATGGATGCCAAGCGCCTGGATCTCGCGCGTGACCAGCGCCACCCATTGCCGCCCGCCCGCGGATACATATTGGTTGTCGTAATAAATTGTCAGCCGGTCGCCCGTTTTCGCATCGATTCCATCAGGGTAACCGGCTTCCTTCAGCAACTCCTTCGCTTGCGTGAGGCTCGGGTCAAACTTCCGCCACGGATCGCGGTAAGTCGGATCGTATCCAAAAATCCCCGGCGGCAGGATCCCCTGCGCGATGAGTCCGTTCCCCTGCGAGAAGAGATCGATGTAATCCTGCGAATTGATCGCCAGCGAGATCGCCTGCCGCAGCTTGCGCTTCTCCGGCGTGTACCCGCCGAGCACCGGGTCCTGCATATTAAACGCGAAATAAATCACCCCCAGCTCGTTCTCCTTCACGACCCCGATCCCATGCCGCCGCATCTCGTCCGTCAGCCCGCCCTGCTGGGAAAACGCCTGCTGATAATTGTCCTGCTTCACGATCCACGAGTCGAGGTATCCCTGGAGGAAGAGATTCCAGCCCGTCGTGTTTTCCGTGATGATGTCGATGATGATCTTGTCCGCCAGCGGCAGCCGCTTTCCCGCCAGCGCCAGGTAACCCGCCTCCGCATCGCCCGGTTCGCCCTGGGCAGGAAATGTCTCCGCGACGCGATTCGGATTGATCGCCAGCACGATCCGTTTCTTCGGCGTCCACTCCTGGAGCACATACGGCCCGCAGCCCACCGGGTGCCGCTGGATGTCCCTGCCGTAAAATGCCGGCGCCTCGTGCGGCATCGGCGACGTGAAATGCATCGCCATGAGGTAGCGCAATTGCGGGTACGGTTGGTTCAGCACAATGCGAAACGTGTACGGATCGGCCGGGTCAACCTGCAAACCCGCGACAGGCGTGTCGTAATTCGCCGGCTCGCCGCGCTTCTGCCGCTCCCGGTTGCGCTCGATCAAATCGCTAAACCCAACAATCTTATCCGCAAAGAAAGCGATCACCGGCGACGCATTCGCCGGGTCGGCCATCCTGCGGAAGGCATACACGAAATCCTGCGCCGTGATTGCGCGCCCCTTGCCACCGGGAAAACACGGATCGTCCTGAAACCGCAGGTCCCGCCGGATCTGGAATATCCACCGCTCGCCGGCTACAGTTTTTCCTTCCGCGTCCGTGTAGCTGTACGGCTCGCGTAGCGCGTCGCGCGCACCCAGCATCGGCACGAGTTGAAAGACCTGCGTCTTCAGCGGCTGATACTGGTAATACGAGGGGCAGATCACATCGACGATCTTTTGCTCCTCGTCGCGGTACGAGGTGGCCGGGTCGAGCCGGCGCGGATCGTCCGGATAGGCGAGGAAGTAGATAGACTGCTTCACGAGCCCGGGCGCGTACGGCGAATTATCGCAACCGCCCAGCGCCATTGCCGCAAGAACCGCCATGCCCGCCAGCACAACTCGTACTGATGCAATGCGGATCATGCGATCCACCGCGCCCATCCCAGGGACGCGACGCCCGCGGAGAATTCCACGACGTTCGATGGAAAAGCGCGGCCCATTGCCAGTTCTTGTAAAGCGGATTGGCGCCCCGAGTCAATCGGGCGCAACGCGCGGGCCGGTTTGTTTGCAGGCATCGTGCTCAAAGCGGCTCCGAGCGCGCCTCTCCCGCACGCGCGCCCAGATTCCCATAGCGATGATAAGCGTGGCTCACACTTTGCTCGCGCACGTACCAGAGCAGCTCCAGCCGCCCCTGGCCCGAAACCGGCTCGGCTACAAGGTGGATGCCCGCCTCATGCGCGGCCTCCAGCAGCATCGCAGTAACGATGCCGGAATTGGAAAACCGAACCCGCTCGACCTCCCCGGCGCGGATCGCCTTGGCAAGCTCCTTATCCGTTTCCTCGATGAACTCAATGCCGCCCGCCCATGAGTGGGTCAGGTCATCGAGCAGCTTCACCGCGGGCACGGAAATGCCGTGCGGTGTACTCACAATGACGCGGCATCCCGCCGCGCGAGCCGCAGCGGCGCGCGCGAAGGTTTCGAAAAACGTGTCCGCCGGACTTATCCGGATATGCACCGCGCGGAATGGGAGGTAGCGGCGAAAGTTATCTTCACCGAGGAGCAGGAAGTGATCGTGCTGCTGCGAGAATTCCTCACGCGCCGCGAGGTCGTAGCTGACGAGCGCGCTGCGGATACGGGCGGCTTCGTCAGAGTGAATGCGATCCAATCCCATCGATAATTGCTCGTACAGCGCCGCCAGATTTTCGTCCGAGATTTCTGCGCTGCCAACATTTCGCTCACTCGCAGGCAAATCGCTGAACCTCATCAACTGCGCCACATAGTTCGGCCCGCCCGCCTTCATCCCCGGCCCGAAACTGCTGCGCCCCATCCCCCCAAAGGGCTGGCGCAGCACGATCGCACCAGTCGTCGGCTTATTAATATAGAGGTTGCCCGCGCGGATGCCCGCCAGCCATTGGCGCTGCTCCCGGTCGTCGAGCGACTCGAGCCCGCTCGTCAACCCGTACCCCGTGGCGTTCACCAGCTCGATCGCCTCAGCCAGCGACGCAAAGCGCATCACCCCCAGCACCGGCCCAAAGAATTCCGTCAAATGCGTCACACTTCCCGGCTGCACGCCCCACTTCACACCCGCCGACCAGAGATGCGGATTGCCCCCCACGCATCGCGGCTCTACTGCCCACGTCTCGCCCGCATCCAGCGTCGTGAGCGCCTTCGTCAGCCCACCATCGGGAGGCCGGATCAGCGGCCCCATGCGCGAGGAGAGATCCCACGCGGGCCCGACACGGATGCTCTCCACGGCATCGCAGAGGATGCGGCGGAATTCCGCATCATCATACACCTCCGCCTCCAGCAGCAGCAGCGAGGTGGCCGAACATTTTTGCCCGCAATGGCTGAACGCGGAATGGACCACATGCTTTATCGCCTGCTCGCGGTCGCTCAGCGCGGTGACAATGGTCGCGTTCTTGCCGCCGGTCTCCGCAAAAAGCGGCAGCGCGGGATTCGCCCGCAGCATCGTCATCGCAGTCGCCGTGCCGCCGGTCAGGATGACCGCGCCGATCTTCGGTTGCGTGAGCAGTTGCGCGCCCGCATCCGCGCCCGGGCATGGGACAAATTGCAGCACGCGGCGCGAGACACCTGCCCGCCAGAAGCACTGGCACAACTCCCACGCGATCAGCTCGGTGTCGCTCGCCGGCTTGAGGATCACGCAATTGCCCGCCGCCAGCGCCGCTGCGACTCCCCCACACGGGATCGCAATGGGAAAATTCCACGGCGGAATCACAACCGTCGCGCCCCGCGGTCGCGCTTCGACACCCGGCAGGCTGATCCAATGGCGCGCCGTCGCGCGGTAAAACTCAACGAAATCCACGGCCTCACTCACCTCCGGATCGCTCTCCGCCAGCGTCTTTCCACCATTCGCAAGCGCAGCCCGCAGCAACACCCCGCGCGCATTCCGAAGCTCCTGCGCCGCATGGCCCAGAACCCGCGAGCGCTCCTCAACCCCCCGCGCCCACCACCCATCCGGGTCCCCAGCCGCCACAGCCACGGCCTCCGCAAGCTCCTCCGGCGAAGCCTGCGCACATCGCGAAAGCACAACGCCAGGCCGCGATGGATCGCGGCAATCCCGCAACGCGCGCCCGCCGTCACGCTCCTCGCCATTTACTACAACAGGCAGCACCGCGCGCGGCTCAAACGCCTCGCTCACCAGCCGCGCAGCCCATTCGCCATTTTGCGGCAGCGAGAAATCCGTATCCGCCTCGTTCTCAAATTCCGTCCACGCCATCTCCGCGCCCGGCGAGCCGCCTCCTTCCCTGCTCCGATCCTGCGTACGCCGCGGCGTGTCCGAGACCTCCAGCGCAAACGATTCACGAAAGCCGCGCTCCAGCCGCTCCCACTCCGCGCTCCCCACATGCAGCTTAAAAGCGTGCCGCAGAAAATTCTCCGGCCCCGTATTTTCATCCAGCCTGCGGATGAGATAACCGATTGCATTCAGAAACTCCTCCTTCCGACAAGCGGGCGCGTAGAGCAGGAGATTGTGCGTCTGCTCAAAGAGCGCACGCCGCTGCGCATTCGCCATGCCCTCGAGCATCTCGAATTGCATGCAAGCCCCCGCACCCGCCTCCGCCGCGAGCACAAGCCCGTAGGCCAGATCAAATAAATTATGCGACGCCACACCTACCGAGACCGCCGCGAGATTCTCCGGCTGCATCGCCTCCCGCAGCATCCGTTTGTAATTCGCGTCAGTCTCCCGCTTTGTCTTGAAGGGCGCCTGCGGCCAGCCCCGCAGCGCAGCCTCCACGCGCTCCATCTCCATGTTCGCCCCCTTCACGATTCGGATCGTCACCCGCCCTCCGCCGCCGGCCACGCGCGCGCGCGCCCACTCATTGATGCGGCGTTGAACCCGCGCGGAGTCCGGGATATAAGCCTGGAGCGCGATCCCCGCACTCACCCCATGCAG
>Ga0206863_1299_pt1 | contig 13341 bp, 10 predicted proteins | sample Alteio_BWOrgCont_41_FD_152634 | JGI IMG/M metagenome (GOLD analysis project Ga0206863, IMG submission 152634) | Enriched cells from forest soil in Barre Woods Harvard Forest LTER site, Petersham, Massachusetts, United States -... | ecosystem: Environmental > Terrestrial > Soil > Temperate forest >...
GATTACTGGAAACATTTGACCTGGCATCGATGGCCAAACTGGACCGCTTTCCTTGCCGCCATTCCGACGAGCGCGCGCCTTTGGTTCATCGAGTCCGGCGGCGGCAAAAGTTATGACCAGGTTCGCTTTGAATCCGAAGATTACCTGATCTTTGGCCGGGAAACGGCCGGCCTCCCGGCGGGTTTGCTGGAGCAACATCGGGATCGCTGGCTGCGCATCCCCATGTTCAACCCTTCGGCGCGTTCCTTGAATTTATCGAATTGCGTCGCGGTGGTTTTGTATGAAGCGTTGCGGCAGTTGCAGTTTCCGGGCGAGGCGGAAAAGAAGTAGGGCGCGCGCGTCCGCCTTTCTGGCCGAATTACGTCCGCAAATCGCTTGACTCCATTAGCTTTGTATTGCAAAGTGAAGAGAAACCAATCTGAAAAGCGGGTTGGTGCGCGCTTGCAATGAGACTCTTTGGAAAAGCTAAAAATCAAGATTATGAGAACCATCCCGGCCCAAACTCTTTTCAACATGATCGGTTTCCACACCCTCGTCCTTTTTTTCCCGGCGGCCATCCTGGTGCTTTGGCTTCGCCCAAAGCTCTGGGTCCACGCGCTGTCCCTGTTCCTGGGGATGCTCACAGGACTCATCAGTCTGCGCGGGGATGATCCTCAATTTCCAGTGCTGCTTCTGCTCGTGTTCGGATTCTTTGCCGGCTTTGCGCGACCACGACGGGCTTGGATCTTCGCCCTGCTCCTGGCCATTTGGGTTCCGGTGACTTTAGTCGCCGGGCTGTTCGCGGGCGTCGTCCGGGGACAACCGTTCGGTGTTCCCGCGTCCTGCATTGCCTTCGTGCCGGCTTTGGTTGGCGTTTATATCGGCGTTTTTATCCATCACTCCTCGACGCATCCGATCGAGCCCTCTGGCGAGACCCGGGAGAGCGCGAGTGCTCGGATTGATGGTTGATCAGATGATCTTTGTAATACAAAGAGCCGTGCGCTACCCCACCGAGCGATGGCGCTCATCAGAATTGACCCGCTCCGAGCCCGTATCAAAGGCGTAAGCCAGTTATTTCGCAATGGCCCTCCTGCCAGGCCGGGTGGTTGCGGGGGAACCTCGCCTGATTGCGGTTCACGCCGCCCGACAATCGCTTATTTCGATTTTCCATGCCGCAGAAATGCTTGGAGTTGTTCGGGATGATCGTGCCAAAAGCGAACCAGCTTTGAGAAAACCCGGAGCGTTTCTGGACGGAGATGATGCTCAATGACCTCGACTTCCTGAGCTACTGTTTCCGGACTTAAGCCGAGGAGTTGCAGCATTTCCGTCAAGGTTTGATGGCGCACCCTGACATGGTTCGCTACCGCGCGCCCCTCCGCGGTGAGAGTGAATCCGCGATATTTTTCGTAATTTACAAAACCGCGCCTCGCGAGACGACGCACCATGTTGGAAACAGTTGACCTGCTCAGGACGAGGGACGCGGCAATATCAGCCACACGGGCATACCCCTTTTGCTCCACCAATTCCTGGATACGTTCCAAGTGGTCTTCTGTGGACTCAGACCGGCTTTGGGCGGTCGCGGTTGAGTTCCGCTGTTTTGCTTTCACCCCCGTTTACCTAGCAGGAAACGACGGCCATTGCCAGCTTTTCCGAATCGCATTCGTATTTTGGGGTTAAGCATCTGTATGAAGGATAAAACATTAACATTGACACAAAACTCATTATTCTGTATAAAACAAAAACTATGGCAAGAATCCAAAGCCGCGCGGCGCACGTTTGCGGGACGCATTTCCGAAGCGGCGGGAATTTTCCCTAGTCTGCCGAAGCCTCCACTAGGAACGCATGAAACCAAACACCATGACCGCACGGCTTGGGGCGGCAACTTTGACCCTGGTATTAGTTGCTGATCTCACTGGTTGTCAGCGCGCGGAAACGAAAACTTCCGGGACGCCCGCCGATTTTGATCGACAGGGGAACCTGGTCATTGTCCCTGAAAAATCTTCGTTGCGTTCACGCCTCGCGTTTGACATCGCGCGGGCCGATAAAATCCAGCGCGAATTGGCCGCGCCGGCGGTCGTGGAAGCTGACCCGCAGAAGTTCGCCCGTATCTTTCCGCCGCTCGCCGGTCGCCTGGTCAAGCTGCATGTGCAACTGGGTGACACGGTCACGGAAGGGCAATTGCTCGCCTCCTTGAACTCCCCGGATTTTCTGGCCGCACAGGGCGATTATATCAAAGCCAGAAGCGCCGTGCAATTGACGAGCAAGGCGTTGAAGCGGCAGCAGGATTTATTGGAAAACAAGATTGCGGCACAGAAGGATGTCGAGCAGGCAACCAGCGATTATGAGTCGGCCAAAAGCGACCTCGACAGCGCCACCGGGCGGCTGCTGGTGTTCGGATTCAATCCTGAAACCAACAAGCCTGGCCAGCCGCTGCAAGTTTTTTCCCCCGTTGCGGGCCGGGTGGTGGACATGGCTTCGGCTCATGGCGAGTTTCACAATGACCCGACTGTTCCTCTTATGACGGTCGCTGATCTTTCCACCGTGTGGCTGACCGCCAGCATTCAGGAGAAAGACCTTCGTTTCCTGACGAACGGCCAGAATATAAAAGCCTCCTTCACGGCCTATCCCGGTGAGGCGTTCACGGGCAAAGTGCTGTTCATCGGCGACCTCATCGATCCTGACATTCGCACAGCCAAAGTCCGCATCGCTTTTGCCAACGCGAACGGCCGGCTTAAGCCCGGCATGTTTGCCACGGTGAAATTTATTGGCTTTCCCGAAACGCAAATCACCGTGCCAACCTCCGCACTTGTCCAAGTTGGGCGCTCAGCCTTCGTATTCGAGCAAATCAAACCGTGGACGCTTCAGCCGCGTGAGGTCATAGTTGGCCCACAGCAAGGGGACCGGACAGTCATCAGCAAAGGATTGGAAACCGGCGCAAACATTCTCGCCAGTGAAGGAGTGTTGTTCCAGTGATTGCGCGATTCGTCGGCTTCTGTTTGCACCGTCGCGGGCTGATGTTGGCGATATTTCTCACTTTTTCCGTTCTTGGCTTCTACGCCTTAAAGCAACTCAATATTGACGCTTACCCTGATATCGGAGACGTGACAGCACAGGTCATCACCCAGTATCCCGGCCACGCCGCCGAGGAGGTCGAGCAGCAAATCACCATCCCGTTGGAACGCGAATTGAACGGCATTACCGGGCTTCATGTTATGCGATCACAGAGCACTTTTGGTCTGTCCTTAATCATGCTCGTCTTCGAGGACGGTACGGAAGACTACTTCCAGCGCCAGCGCATCCTGGAGCGGATCAGCGGCGTCCCGCTGCCGCCGGGTGTGCAGGCGGGACTGGACTCGGTCACTCCGCCCACCGGCGAAATTTATCGCTATACCGTCGAGTCAAAGCTGCGCAGCCCGCGCGAATTGCGCGACCTTAACAACTGGGTGGTCATGCCGCGGATCAAACAGGTGCCGGGCGTGGTTGATGTCAATCCCTTTGGCGGTGAGAACTACCAATTTCAAGTGTTCGTTGATCCAAACAAACTGGCCCAATACAATCTCACACTGGCGAATGTCGAGTCAGCCATTTCGGCGAACAACGTCAATTCCGGCGGCAGCGTGATTGTGCGGGGGCAGCAAAGCTTTGTGGTGCGGGGCCTGGGTGCCATCACCAAAGTCGAGGACCTGGAAAACATTGTCATCACACAAAAGGGAGGAACCCCAATTTTCGTGAGGGACATCGGCCGCGCGGAAATGGGAGTGTTTGAACGCCAGGGCATTTTGGGCAAGGACAACGACGATGACGCCGTCTCAGGCATTACGTTGCTGCTCCGAGGTAAAAACCCGTCAAAGGTGCTTGATGGCATTCACAAAAAAGTCGTGGAACTTAACACTAGAGTGCTGCCGCTTGATGTAAAGGTTGTGCCTTATCTCGACCGTACTGAGCTCGTGAATGTAACTCTCCATACGGTCTGCCGCACCTTGATCGAGGGCATGGGTCTGGTTGTGCTGTTGCTGATTCTGTTCTTGGGAAGTGTTCGCGGCGCCTTGCTGGTCGCTCTGACAATTCCTTTTTCGCTGCTGTGGGCCTTCGTGATGATGCACTACACGAACATTCCAGCCAACCTGCTTTCGCTGGGTGCCATCGACTTCGGCATCATTGTGGACGGCGCGATTGTGTTGATGGAAGTCGTGCTGCGCCGACGCGAGCGGAACCCAGAGAGACCTTTGACAGAAGCTGACACGCTCGAAGCCGTGCTGGAGGTCGCCAAGCCAATCTTCTTTGCCACAATCATCATCATCACCGCCTACCTGCCGCTGTTCGTCTTTGAGCGAGTCGAAAAGAAATTATTCACTCCGATGGCTTTCACGGTTGGGTATTCGCTGCTCGGTGCGCTGCTATTCGCCTTGGGCGCGATCCCGGCCCTGACTTACATCACCTACCGCAAGGCGGGCAAGACTTGGCACAATCCGCTCTTCGAGTGGCTGCGGTTGCGTTACGACGCTCTGCTGTCGCAGATTGTGGCCCGGCCTGGAATCGCCTTGGCACCCGGCCTGGCCGCGGCCGGACTTGCGGTGGTGCTCGCGTTCACAGTTGGCCGTGAGTTCCTACCCTATCTCGACGAAGGTTCCGTCTGGGTACAAATCCAGTTGCCTGCCGGTATTTCGATTGCGAAGGCCACTGAAATGGCTCACGACTTCCGCGCGGTGACGCGCACTTTCCGAGAGGTTTCCTATATTGTCACCCAGACCGGACGCAATGACGATGCTACCGATCCGTGGACATTTTCGCACATCGAAAGCTGCATCGGTCTGAAACCCTACCAGGAATGGGGAGGCGACAAAGAGGCACTCATCGAACGGATTAACAAAAAACTCAATGCTGAACTGCCGGGTATGCAGTTCGGTTTCACCCAACCGATGAGTGACATGGTTTACGACGCCATCGCCGGGGCACACTCCGAACTGGTCGTGAAGATTTATGGCGACGATCTTATCGAGACCCGGCGCATCGCGCAGGACATCGTCAACACTCTCCAAGTCATACGTGGCGCTGCGGATGTGGGTATTTTCCAGGAGCCACCAGTGCCTCAACTCCAGATCAAGGTGAACCGTCAGGCCGCCGCCCGTTTTGGCATTAATGTCGCGGATATTGACGATCTCATCGAAACCGCCATTGGCGGCAAGGCCGTGACCAGCGTTTTCGTCGGCGATAGGAGTTACGACGTGAATGTGCGCTTCATCGAATCGGTGCGGGGCAACCCGGATGCCATTTCCGATTTAACCATTTCCTCGCCGGGCGGCGGGCGCATCCCATTGGCTGATATTGCCGAGATCAAGCTCGGTCCAGGCGAGAGCACCATCGCCCGCGAGATGAGCCGCCGGCAGCTCACCGTCAAGCTCGATTTGCGCGGGCGCGATCTGGCCTCGTTTTTAACGGAAGCCCAACATGCCATTGAGAGCGGAGTTAAATACGACCGGGAAAAATTCGAGATTGCCTGGGGAGGACAGTTTGAGAATCAACAACGGGCGCAAGCGCGGTTGGCGGTGATCATCCCGACAGTGCTGGGACTGATCTTTCTCCTGCTGTTCGCCGCCTTCGGTCAGGCTCGTTTTGCGGCGATAATCATGGTGACCGTGCCATTGGCGCTGGTGGGCGGTTTGGCCGCGCTTCAACTGCGTGGCATGACATTGAATGTTTCCAGCGCCGTGGGTTTCATCGCGCTCTTCGGAGTCGCGGTCCAAAACGGTGTCATCATGGTGTCAAACCTGAATCGGTGGCGAGAGGTTGAGCCTGATCTGGGGGAGGCCGTGCGGCAAGGCGCGCGCGAGCGATTGCGCCCGGTGCTAATGACCGCCTCAGTGGCTACGCTCGGCCTCCTGCCTGCTGCGCTCTCTCATTCAGTCGGCAGCGACGTGCAGCGACCTCTCGCCACCGTAATTGTCGGCGGTCTCATCACGGCGACCGCACTGACTTTGATGGTATTGCCTGCTCTGTACTACGCCGTGGAAAAACGGTTGCTGGCCAAAGTCAGTTCATCGCCGACGAATCATTGATTTCAAAAACTTCATTCCCATGAAACCGAGCTCTGAACTTCGAGTCCTGGTCGGAATGTCATTGCTCTCGCTGCTGCCAGCCAGGCCGCTGGCTGCTGCAGACATGATAACCAACAACCCCGGCGCGCCGTTGTCCACCTGGGTCGTCACCAATTCCTTCCCGGCCACGAATGAGATCAACTTTCGCGAATTCCTGAGTGAAGTCCTCGCCGCGAACCTTGACTACGCGGCACAGCGTTACAACGTGGACATCGCCTGGGCCGCCGTGGCCATCGCGAAGGAATTTCCCAATCCAACGATGTCCTTGAGCGGCAACCGCGACATGCGGTTCAACGGCGTTTACCGGAGGGACCAAAACGGCCGTCTCATAGAGCAGACCGAACCCGAAAGCAGGAGCGTCGGCATAGACCAGACCATCGAATACTTTGGCAAGCGTAAGTGGCGCCGCCGCGTGGCTGACCAAGCTTACCGCGCCGCCGCCGCTACGCTGGATGATTTTCTCTGCAACCTAAGACTGGACGCATCCAAAGCCTACGTAGCGGCTCTGTCCACACAGCGCACTCTTGAACAGCAACTCAAGGCCGCTGATTATCTCAGCCGGCTCGTGATCGCACAGGGACATCGTCTCAACGCCGGCGACATCGGCGAAACGGATTTTACCCAATCGCGTGTTGATGAACTCCAGTCTCAGAATGATCTGCTCAATGCGGAGAACGATGCACGGACGGCGCAACTCGCATTGAGCACCTTTCTGGGTCGAAATCGCGGACGGACGACCTTCGTGTTGCGAGGCAGGCTGGAACTGAAGCCGCGCACTTTCGACCCAAGCCAGCTTATTGCCAGAGCGCTCCTAAACCGTCCTGACTTAATTGCCTTGCGGCACGCGCGCGACAGCGCCATCAGCGGCATTCATTTCGCCAAGGCCAGTCGCGTGCCCGATGTGGACATCGGCCTCAACTATTTGTACAACACCGCGACGGAGAATATCGTCAATCCGACGGAGCATGACCACTGGCTCACGCTGAGTTTCTCGCTTCCGCTACCGCTTTGGCATGGCCAGCGCGCTGAAATTCAAACCGCGCAATTTGCGGCGGAGCAATCCGAGAAAGCGTTGCAATCCGCCGAATTGAAGGCCGAAGTGCAAGTCCGGCAGGCGTTCAGCACCTATCAACTCATGCAAGAGCGTCTGCAAAAGTTCCAAGGCGAACTGCTCAAAGGCGCTGAGGAGGTGTTGACCGCCAAACGCTTTAGCTACGAACACGGTCAGACCACGTTGCTCGACCTCTTGGACGCCCAACGTGCCGACAACGACATCCACCAGAGTTACAACGATGCTCTGGCTGATGCGGCCAAAGCCCTCATCGAACTCGAACGCGCGGCCGAATTATGGGACATCGAATTCTGACACCGCCACGCTTGCCGCCCACTGCCCGGTGCATCGGGGTACGGGACATCGCTGCTATTTCGTCTGGTTTGCCATCCGATTAGCGGGCACGACGAGCAAGGGTACCGGCGCTTTATGGCGGACGGCTTCGATGGTGCTTCCGTAGATAATATCTCCGATCAACCGATGCCCATGCGTTGTCATGGCGATGAGGTCGCATTGTTGTGCCTGGGCTACTTTGACAATTTCCGTGGCTGGATCGCCTAGGGCGAGATGGACCGAGACCTTCGATCCCGCCGCCCGCAAGCGCAAAGCCGTTTCTTCAAGATAACGGCGGTCAGCCTTCATTTCTAGGGATTCAGCGAGCATCAATTGCTCGAAATTGCGAGCCACCCATCCGTCGGCGACATGGACTAATAGGAGTTCGGAGTGCAACAGAGACGCGAGCTTCTCGATCCGCGGGAGGAGGCTTTGATCGGTGCCGCTGTTTTCCAGGGCGACGAGTATTTTTTTAAACATGGCTTGTGTCCATTCAAAGTTTCGCCAGCCATTCGGTCAAGCCGAAGAAATCGGCCAGCAATTTCAAGTTCAGAACGAGAATGATGACCGCGGTTGCCCAAGCCACGATGCCGAGCCAGAGGGGATTAACGAACTCGCCCATCTTGGCCTTGCTGCTGGTGAACAGTACCAGCGGGATGACCGCAAAGGACAATTGCAAACTGAGAATGACCTGGCTCCATATTAGAAGATTGGCGGTGCCGCTCTCGCCGTAGAGGGCGGTGGCGATGATCGCCGGGATGATGGCAATCAGGCGGGTGACCAACCGCCGCAGCCAGGGACGCAGCCGGATGTTGAGGAATCCTTCCATCACGATTTGTCCGGCCAATGTCCCCGTCAACGTCGAGTTCTGGCCGGACGCGAGCAGAGCCACGGCGAAAATGGTGCTCGCCACGCCGACTCCCAGCATCGGCGAAAGAAGTTTGTATGCGTCTTGGATTTCCGCGACATCGGTCTTGCCCGCGCGATGGAACACCGCCGCCGCCACCACGAGAATGGCGCCGTTGATGAAGAGCGCCCCCATCAGGGCCACGGTCGAGTCGAGTGTGGCGTAGGTGATGGCCTCACGTTTGCCTTCCGGAGTGCGGTCATAGTTGCGGGTCTGGACGATGGCCGAGTGCAGGTAGAGATTGTGCGGCATGACGGTGGCCCCGAGGATGCCGATGGCGACGAAGAGCATGTCGCGATGGGTGATAATTTCCAATTTGGGCGCGAATCCGGCCAGCATGCCGAGCGCCGACGGATGGGAGAAGATCATTTCCAGCACGAAGCAGAGAGAAATGAGGGCGATCAACGCGATCACGAAGGCCTCGAGCAAACGAAAGCCTTTGTGTTGAAGATACATCACCGCCAAGACATCCAGCGCGGTGAGGCAGACGCCCCACACTAGCGGAAGCCCGAAGAGCAAATTCAGTGCGATCGCGGAACCGATGACTTCCGCGAGGTCGCACGCGGCGATGGCGATCTCGCACGCCACCCAGAGCATGATGGACACCGGTTTGGAGTAATGATCGCGGCACGCCTGGGCCAGGTCGCGCTCCGAGACAATGCCGAGTTTGAGCGCCAGCGCCTGCAGCAAGATCGCCATCAAATTTGAAAGCATGATCACCGACAGCAGCGTGTAGCCGAACGCGGAGCCGCCAGCCAGACTGGTCGCCCAGTTGCCGGGATCCATGTAGCCGACCGCGATCAGGTACCCCGGTCCCGAGAAGGCCAGAAACTTCCTCCAGGCGCTCCCGTTCTTGTCCGGAACCTTGACCGAGCGGAACACCTCCATGAGAGAAGGCTGCCTGCTCTCTTTCCGCCAACCGGGCTTCAAAGGTCCGTCGATTTGCACGGAGGCAAAATAAGCGCCCCAATTATTACGTCAACACAAATGTTTTATGGACAATACCTTAAAGGCGCCAGATCGGAGGGTGCGGGACAAAATTCTTCCGCGCCCATCGAGTCCTCCTGGCGGCTTCGGTGGCTTCGTCCCGGAGGGACGTTTGAAAATAGCCAGGCGTTTCAACGCCTGGTTCATTTCCATAAAACTCGAAGTCCCGCAAGGGACGACTGAGGTTTGATCAGATCTGGCTCGTCATTCAGCCGTCCCTTGCGGGACTTCGACAAGTCGGAACTTAACCCGGCGTTGAAACGCCGGGCTAGGCTCACGAGCCCCTCCGGGGCGCGGATCCGGGTCGTCCGCCACGATGGCACGATTGAGACGCGTCTTTACAACAATTCTCCCGCCCAAGAAAATACGCATGGGTGGAAGAATTTTTTCCCGCACCCATCCGGGTTCAGAGGCAGAAAATAGTCGTCAACGCCCCGTTTCCCGTGGTAGGAATGGACGATGGAACCGAAGCGAAAAAGCGGACGCGCGCGTGTGCCGGAGTCCTCCGAATCCACGGAAGATCATCTGGAGCGCATCTCCGAGCTCGTCGAGCAAAAGGGATACGCGCGGGTGACGGACGTGGCCGAGGAACTGGGCTTAACCGCCGCCACGGTGTCCAACATGGTGCGGCGCCTGGCCGCCCGGGGATTCTTGAACTACGAGAAATACAGGGGTTTCAGCCTCACTTCCGAGGGGCGGGCCGTGGCGGTGCGCATCAAGGCGCGACACAAGACGCTCACGGAACTATTGGGGCTGCTCGGCCTGGAGGCGGACACCATTGAAGAGGAAGTGGAGGACATTGAACATCACCTGCGTCCCCAAACGCTCGAGGTGCTGGAAAAGCTGGTCTGTTACTGGAAAGCTCGTCCGGAGCACTTGCAGGCCTTCATAAAATTCGCGAGAAAAAAATGAGGGACCGGTCGCTTGCCGCTCATTCGGATTGTGGCACCCCTTCAGGGTGCGGGATCATTTTTTGAATGATTTCCTAGGGCGCTGCCCTAGGCTAGTGTGCTGCTGCGCCTTTGGCGCGCCGGAAGTACCCGTCAGCGAGCCGAAACCCAAGTCGATCTCAGGCCCAATAACGATAATCGATTGCTGGAAAAATGTTGTCCTGCCCTTCGATCCCGGCCAGCCAGGCCTCGTCCACAGAGGTGGTGGTGAGTTGCTCGTGCAGCGCGATAAAACGAAGCAGATGATCTTTAACGCGTCGGGTCGCGTAATCCGGGTTCGTGCCGGTGCGAAGGATGAAGGGCCAGTCGCTCGATTGGGCCAGGAGCAATTCGCGTCCAGCCTGTTGCAGAGCGCGCAAGGTTAGGCCGTCCGCCACGGGATGCCGCCGCGCCAGCGCGGTCATTCTTTCCGCGGCAATATCAAGATGCGGATAAATCCACTCGTTTTTCTCGTTGAGCCACACTCGCAGATAACCTTCCTCCCCCCAACTTGAGGCGGCTGGCGTCGCGATTTGATGCCGGGGAAATTGTCGGAGAAAGCCGGAGGGCGTGATCGGAACCAGCTTCTCGCGGGAACTGGCGGCGGCGGTAAAAAAGGCGTCCAGGAATTCGGGTCCTTCGTACCACCAATGTCCGAACAGTTCCGCGTCATAAGGTGCGATCAGCACCGGAGCCTGCTCCATCACCCCGGAGATTTCTTCGATGTGGCGGATGCGCGCGGCGAGAAAGTGACGGGCGTGCTCGCTGGCGCGCTGAAGGCCGGCTTCACGATTGTAGATCGCTTTTTCTCCCTCCGGCCCGGTGATGCGGTGATATTTCACCCCCGTAAAAGTGCGTTGTCCGCCGATCGGCATGTAGGGTTGGAGGTAATCGAGATCGAGATCAAAGGCGATGTCGCGATAAAAGTCTCGGTAATCCGGATCGCCCGGGTAGCCTCCGTCCCGGCTCCAGACCTGTTTCGAGGAGTCAATATCCCGCCCGAAGGCCGCCACTCCCTGCGGGGTAAAGACCGGGGCGAACACGCCATATCGCGGTCTCGGCGTTGCTTGGAGAATTCCATGGGTGTCGGTAATGAACCATCGGATATTGGCCTCCGCCAGAATCTCCTCGACCCCGGGCGCGTAGGCGCACTCCGCCAACCAGATGCCTCGGGGCTCGCGTCCGAAGCAAGACCGGTAATGGTCTCGCGCCACCAGGATTTGGGCGCGTATCGACTCCGGGTGTCTCGCGAGCAAAGGCAGCACCGCATGAGTCGCCGGGCAGGTCAGGATTTCCAACAGGTCAATGTCTTGAAAATGCCGAAAGGCGGCGACCAGATTCTGCTCCCACCGGAACCACAATTGCCGAACCTGTTGGAAACGTTCGAGGTAATGCCACGAAACCTTGTTTAGCGCCGGTTCCCAATGGGTCCGGTGTGTTTCTTTTTCCGCGAGTTCGATCAGCCCGTCCAGACGCCGGATGTAGCGCCCGCACAACAACGGATCGAGCAGCATCGAGCAGAGGGTCGGACTTAGCGTCAGGCTGAAGGCCGCCGCCACACCCTGCCGCTCCCATTTTTCCAACATCTCGAGCAACGGAACGTAGGTTTCCGTGATCGCCTCGTACAGCCAGTCTTCCTCGAGAAATTTATCGTGCTCGGGATGCCGCACGAACGGCAGATGCGCGTGCAGGACCAAGGCTAAATATCCCGGTTGGCCCGCCCTGAGACCGTCGCTTTGAGCCCCGGCCTCATTCGAGTTAGTCATCAAAATCCTTCGTCAGCTTCCTGGCGATCGCATGGCTCTTGATCCAGAGCACGATCCCTAAAAAAAAGGGGGTGCTCTTCAGCGTCAGCGAAAGAGCGCCTTCGCCGCTCGATTGTTTCTCGACGGCGAAAAAAACGTAAGACGACAAATAAAGCAGACTGGTAAAGACCAAACCAAAGGCCGCCAACCGAACGACGAACAATACCACCTTCGTGTATGGGTTCACGTCACTGTCCTTTTCCGGATTGAACCTCAACCGTCCCTTCGGGACGCGGCATGATGCGAACAAGAACCCGGCGTTGGAAACGCCGGGCTATTCTCAAACGTCCCTCCGGGACAAAGACACGAAGCTGGCGGTAAAACGATTTAGCCACGGCGATCAAGCCACGTTTTCGGGTTGCGGCTTTTTCAGACGCGCGTCCTGGGGATGGGCGTCCACCCGGCCCTTGTATTCTGTCCCTCTCTCGAACCGCAGCCTCGCCCGTCTCGTTTCCACTCCGTCGGCTGAAGTCGCGGCTACCGGCAATTCATACTGGCCGTCTGGCAAAATGAAACGAAAACTGAACGTTCCGTCCGGCCTGAGCTTTACCTTGCGGCCTCCGATATCGACCTGGGCGTCCGGTTCCGTCGCGCCATAGATCACAAGCTCCGCGTTGATATTGAACCAAAACCCCCGGGCCGGGGGAAACGTATCGCCTCCGGCGGGGCTCGACGGCAGCGCTGTTTCGAGACTCGAAACTTTCGCTCCGGGAAAGCTCGGGGCGGGACGCGCCGCCAGAGCTCCTGAAGAAATCTCCTCCGCCAATTGTCGCCGAATAACTTCGGTTATCTCGAGCGAACCCATCCAGACCCGGCGCGACGGATCCAGCGAGATCACGCGCGTCAAGGCCCGTTCTTGGACCGGCGTCCATTCAATCGCGCTGGCAACCACACGGCTCTCGGGGAGCGACGGGTAGCCGTCTTCCTTGAGTTCTTCCAAGGCCTTGGCCAAAGGCGGTTGCTCTCGCGCCGCCGTCTTGACCAGCGCTAAAAGCTGTTGCAGCGGCACATCCAAGGGGATAACCGCAAATCTCGCGGTGTTATCTTCGGACATCTCTTCCGGCGGCGTCAGCGTCGCATCCGAGACGGCGATGCGATGCCAGTCGCCGTCGCCTCCGTAATAGCCGATGTCGCCGATGTACTGTGTTCCCGCCTGGTCCACGGGGACAAACCAATGGGTGGAATCCGGCAGGAGGTCAATGTGTTGGGCGGGCGCGCTCTCCAGACTGTTCTTGTGAATTCGCAATCCGAGGCG
>Ga0206863_1301_pt1 | contig 13219 bp, 10 predicted proteins | sample Alteio_BWOrgCont_41_FD_152634 | JGI IMG/M metagenome (GOLD analysis project Ga0206863, IMG submission 152634) | Enriched cells from forest soil in Barre Woods Harvard Forest LTER site, Petersham, Massachusetts, United States -... | ecosystem: Environmental > Terrestrial > Soil > Temperate forest >...
CTATAAAAAACCAACTTGTCAGAGGAAAAGACTGTGTCCCGACGCACTTGCGTGCGTTCGGGGCGAGCGGTCTTTCGCTTTTACTGACAAGTTGGGCGTTAGACTTAAAAATGCTTGCCCCTTTTTTATTTTTAAAGGGGGAGGAAGGGCATCTTATAATCGAACAACTAAAAAAACTAGTCCAAACAATAGAGGGAAGTAGATGAGCCCCGAAGAAAAGAATGTTTTTAATGAACAATTTAGTCTTTGGGTTGACTCAATCGTTAGTTACGATCATTCAATTGGGGTAAGAAATGATTTTAGAGCAAAACTTGATCTGATTGAAAGAGCCATACAGTTAGCTAGATTTAATTTAGGTGAGAATGAAAATCAGTTAGGGTATAGGGATTTTCTTAAACTAAGCATACGTTTTGGTAATGAGAAGATCATATTCCTTTCAACTGCTGAGCCGGTTACTAATGTTTTAATTGAACCGCATAAGCCTCCAGAACTTCAAATCCCATTAGCGGTACATCTTCTTGTTAACCATGGTAAAAATAAGTCCATATACAACATTATTGAATCTTTTATTGATGAAATTAGAACGCACTTAACACCTCTTGATTTTGAAAAGACTCAAACAGGGGTGATCCGATGCTTTACGAATACACGTTTTGCAGCTAAGGGGTTACGCGATCAAGGGTTGTTAAAATTTACGCGGGGGGAAGCCTATAGAACGTGGGAACTGTCCTTTATTGGTATTCTTGTTGCAGGGTTCTTATATTATGAAGATTGGCGGGATATAAATTTCGATGACAATCGATTTGACCCTTGGAAAACGATATATAATGTTATTCAGCTAATCGGGAAAGTGTCTGAGGATGATTTTGTTAGAATACTTGCCGCGTTGTGTGATCAGGCCAAGGCTGAAGAGGAGTATTTTATTTCATTTAAGGATAAGGTGAAATCAATTTTACCTTTGATTAAACGATATGCTTGCACAGTTCATGATGAAAAGGAAGGGTTACAGAAAAGAAATAATATTGCTGGAATAATTGCTAAGATCGAAGCGATGCCTGTGATAGAAAAATTTCTCAGGGATTTTAGATGTGAACAAGAAATGGTTGATTTTAATTTAAAAATAAGAAGATTCCTAAAGAATAGTTGAACAGAAAAGATAATATTTTGGATATACATAGGAGGATAGGTAAGCATGATTCTTAAAAATATTCTAACTTTAGTAGTCAGTCTTTCCTTTTTGTCAGCACCAGCTATCTCTTTTGCTGATAAGGGGCAGCATCCAATTGACAAGGCAGAAGAACAATGTTTAAGTAAAAATTCTACAACGGCAGGAATGTGTAATTGTACTTATGCTGCGCAGGTTAAATGGGATGAAGAGATGAACAAGTATTACTTGCTTTTAATAAAGAAACTAAATAAAGAAGAGGGCTTGAAATTAAAAGAAGCCCAAAGAGCTTGGATTAAGTTTAGGGACAAAGAATTTGAATTTATCAATACAAGGTATCTTGAGCCTTTTGAGGGAGCGCTGTATCAAACTATTGCAGCGGACGAAGCTATGGAGGTAGTAAAAGCCAGAGCTTTAGATTTACAAACTCATTATGATATATTGAAAGATCAATAATTCTTGATAATCAATACGGTTGGATTGGGTTTGTGCTATTGAATCAAAGGACATTTAATCAGCCCCCTGTGATTTAATGAATTGCAGGGTTTTTTTATTTTGGTACAATGGCAAGATAATGGAAAAAGAGGCCCAAGCAAGAATAAAAATAAATAGGAAGCTGGAAGAATCCGGCTGGCGGTTCGATGCCGATAAAAATGGCTCGGCCAATATTAGGCTTGAAGCTGGTGTTAAATTTTCTGATTTAGGCGATGACTTTGAAAATGCCGAAACTCATGATAAACGCCGAGGTGCGATCGATTTCCTTTTGCTTGATAAAGATGGCCGTGCTCTTGTAGTCGTTGAGGCGAAAAAAGAATCCATTGATCCACTCTCGGCTAAAGAACAAGCCAGAAATTATGCCCGCAATGTAAACGCCCGGTTCATCATCCTTTCAAACGGGAACATTCATTATCTTTGGGATACCAAACACGGGAATCCTGAAACCATCTCCCGATTTCCGACCCAGGACTCGATAACGCAATATCAATCATACACTCCAAACCCCAATGAGTTGGCTGATACGTCGGTTGATGAAAATTATATTATGGAATCGCAGTTGCCCGGATTTGCTCGAGACCCGGCGTTTCAGGATGAGGCGCAGCGGACAACCTTCCTTAGGAATAATAATCTTAAACAAATGCGCCCATATCAGGTGCAGGCAATCAAGAGTTTGCAGTCCGCCGCTCGGGAGGGCAAAGCCCGCTTTCTTTTTGAAATGGCAACAGGAACAGGTAAGACGCTTATATCTGCGGCTGTTATTAAGCTTTTTTTAAAATCAGGTAACGCTCGGCGAGTCTTGTTTTTGGTCGATCGTCTTGAATTAGAAGAACAGGCCCAAAAGGCATTTAAGGCTTACCTTGGGCGTGACTATACTTCGATGATTTACAAGGATAATCGGGACTCATGGGCTAACGCTCAGATCGTCGTTTCAACTATTCAGACATTCCTTGCTGGAGATCGGTATAGAAAAGAATTTTCACCGACTGATTTTGAGCTTGTTATTTCTGATGAAGCTCACCGCTCTATTGGCGGAAACAGCCGTGCCGTATTTGAATATTTTGTTGGCTATAAGCTTGGGCTTACTGCTACACCAAAAGACTATCTGAAGGGTTTTGATGTGGATGGCCCGGACACAGAGCGTGAGTTTGAGCGGCGACAGCTTCTGGATACGTATAAAACATTTGGTTGCCCTTCCGGTGAGCCGACATTTCGGTTTTCATTATTAGATGGCGTCCCAAAATATTTAGTCAATCCGCTTGTCGTAGATATTCGCACTGAAATCACAACGCAGCTCCTTGCGGATCAGGGTTACTCAGTCCACACTTCAAACGAGGATGGCGAGGAAGTAACAGAAGTTTATAAAGCCAAGGATTTTGAGCGAAAGTTCTTTAATGAAGAAACCAACGTCGCCATGTGCAGGGCGTTTCTTGAGAATGGGCTATTTGATCCGATTGCGAAAGAGCTCGGTATTCAGCTTTACGGGAAATCATTGGTTTTCTGCGTTTCACAAAGTCACGCCGCCCGCATTACCAATATTTTGAATAAATTGGCCTTTGAGAAATGGCCGGGGCAGTATGGTGAGTCTGATTTTGCCATACAGGTCACATCCCTCGTGCAAGGTGCGCAACAGATGACCATAAACTTTGCCAATAATCTTCTTAGCGGCAAGGTGAAAAGTCCGGAAGGATATGATACTTGCAAGACGCGTGTCTGCGTGACGGTCGGCATGATGACCACCGGTTATGATTGTCAGGACATCCTTAATCTCGCATTAATGCGTCCGGTTTTTAGTCCCTCGGAGTTTGTCCAGATTAAAGGCCGGGGGACTCGTAAGTACCTTTTCGAATACATAGACTATTCGGCAAAAGAAACACGTACGGTATCCAAAGAGCGATTTAAATTCTTTGATTTCTTTGCGGTCTGTGAGTATTTTGAACAGGACTTTCCATACGATGAAAAGATTGCTCTTCCTCCGACCGGTTCTACAGGCGGCGGTGGAGGAGAGGGTGGCGGGATTGAAATAATCAATTTGGCTGCCCCAGATACTGTTGAGACCATTGAAGAAACACCAATAGGCGTACAAGGGATGCGGATTGACCGCGAAGGTTTTAAAAGCGCTGTGGCAGAAGATGTGGTTGGTAATCCGACATTAAAAAACCTCTGGGATAATGGTGATATTGCCGGCGCAGAAGAATATACAAAGAAACACATTTTTGACAAACCTAAGTTTTTTCTTAATCTGGAAAAGATTCGTAAGGCATTTCATATTGATCGTCGCATTTCTATTAGAGAGTTTCTTTTAGTTGCGTTTGGGCAGAAAGATGGCTTTGAGATGAAAGATGACCTCCTTGAGTCAGAATGGCTTAAGTTTCAGGCCGTTCATCCCGTTGATATGGCGCATTACGCCGCAGTCAAAAGCTTCTTTAAGGCATATATCGTTGATGACGAAGTTCGGGAGATCGTTAAGAATAATACTCCTGCGCAGTTTAATTTCTGTCCGTCTTTTGGATTTGACGAATATCGGAAACTGAATGGTTATAAAATAGTCGTGCCGAGCTACGTTAAGGACTATGTGTCCTTGAACACCTTTATGACTTAAAAAGGAGTATATGCTTACACAAGAAACCAAGCGCCATATTGATGCCGCCCGCCAAGTGCTGGTTGGTGTTGTGCCGAATCCATCCTCGCAAATAGACCAGATTACTAATGCGTTGATTTATAAGTTTATGGATGACATGGATCAATCAGCTATCAAGGCTGGAGGTGATCCATCATTTTTTGTGGGTAATCTTGAGCACTACGCATGGACGCGTCTTATGGATTCCCGTTTGGGCAATCAAGAGCGCATGAACCTTTATTCGGAAGCGCTGATAAAGTTCTCTGAGGCAAAACAGCTCCCCGATCTTTTCAGGGGTATTTTTAAATCCGCTTTTTTGCCCTACCGTTCACCGGAAGTGCTTGGGCTTTTCTTAAAGGAAATTGAGTATTTTGATTACTCCCATTCTGAAGAGTTGGGCAATGCCTATGAGTATTTGCTTTCTATCATGGGTAGTCAAGGTGATGCTGGCCAGTTTCGCACACCCCGACATATCATTGACTTTATCGTTGAGGCAGTAAATCCGACTAAAGACGATAAAGTACTTGATCCTGCCTGCGGTACAGCCGGATTCTTAGTAAGCGCCTACAAGCATATTTTAGAACAACACGATGGCAAGAACCCTGATGGCTCAAAGAATGATGAAAAGCCGCTAACGCCAGACCAGCGTAAAGCGATTATGAATAATTTTGAAGGGTATGATGTTGACCCAGGAATGGTGCGTATTTCTCAGGTCAATATGTATCTGCATCAATTCAGGAACCCAAAAATATTCAACTACAATACGCTTTCACAAGATGAGCGCTGGGCAGATAAATTTGATGTGATCCTCGCAAATCCACCGTTTATGTCACCAAAAGGCGGTGTAAGTACGCATAATAAATTCAGCGTCCCATCCAGCCGGTCAGAAGTTCTTTTTGTGGACTACATAATGAATCACCTTCGCCCCAAAGGCCGGGCGGGCATCATTGTTCCTGAAGGGATTATTTTTCAATCTGGCTCAGCTCATAAACAGCTTCGAAAGAATCTGGTTGAAGATGGCCTCTACGCCGTGGTTAGTTTACCGTCAGGTGTATTTCAGCCCTATAGCGGAGTTAAGACGAGTATTTTATTGTTTAATAACGAGCTTGCAAGGCAAAACGCAGAGATTCTTTTTATAAAGATTGAGAATGACGGTTTTGATTTGGGCGCAAGTAAGCGACCGATTAATAAAAACGATTTGCCGCAAGCCTTGGAAATCATTAAAGCATGGAAAGATTGCAAGAAGTTGGTAAGCAAGCTTGCGGTTTATGTTGAAAAAACAAAGGTTGTCGAAAGCGGTGATTATAACCTTTCTGGAGATCGTTACCGCGTAACGACGGATTACACCAACGCTAAATGGCCGATGGTGGATCTGGGGGAAGTTTGTGAAATCAAAAAAGGTTCAGCAATTACACAGAAAGATGTAATAGGGGGTAATGTGCCAGTAATCGCTGGGGGACAACAACCCGCTTATTATCATAATGAGTCAAATAGAACAGGAAAGACTATTACTGTAAGCGCATCTGGCGCATATGCTGGATTTGTAAACTATTTTAAGATTCCGATATTTGCCTCTGATTGTTCGACCATTCAAGTAAAAAATGATGCCAAAGTGCTGATAGAATTTGTTTATCAGATTCTCAAAGGTAAGCAGAATGATATTTATAAATTTCAAAGAGGCGGAGGGCAACCTCACGTTTATCCTAAAGATTTAGAGCCAATCAAAATCCCTCTCCCGCCGCTTGAAGTTCAAGATCAGATCGTGACCGAGTTAGACGGCTATCAAAACATCATATTCGGGGCCCGGCAGATTGCTGACAACTGGAAGCCTAAAATCGGAATAGATTCAACTTGGAATAAAGTGCCTATCGGTAGTATTGCAAAGGTGCATGGTGGTTTTGCTTTTAAAAGTGAAGATATGATCGAGAAAGATGGGGTACAAATTATCAAGATCGGGAATGTTAAAGATCAAAAGTTTGATTATAAAAACAACCCTTCTTTCATCAGTGCAAGTTCTTACAATGACTATTCTGATTATCAACTAAAGGTTGGTGATATTTTGATATCTATGACAGGCACTGCTGGAAAAAGGGATTATGGAAATGTTTGTATAGTTGATGTTGATGGAAAATATCTATTAAATCAAAGAGTGGGAAGAATAGTCCCAACTTCTAAGGTAATCGCCAAATACTTATTTTTTATTCTTAATCAGGAAGGAACGAAAGATCAATTTTATTTGAATGCAACTGGTGGCGTCAGACAAGGCAATATTAGCAATAAACAAATAGAATCAATTGAAATCCCATTTCCATCTCTCGAAATTCAAAAGAAAATCGTTGAAAAGATTGAGGCCGAACAGTCATTGGTTGAGTCAGCCAAGAAATTGATTGAGATTTACGAGCAGAAGACAAAGGACGTTCTTTCAAAGTTGTGGAGCGAATAGTTATGGATAAAAAGAATAAATATCAGCTCTTAATTAGTACACTTGATTCGCTAATTGACGAGGCTCCTGATCCATCGAAGAAATACGATACTTCTGATGAAGAGAAAACCAATCAAGCCCGGGCACGAGCACTAATCCATTTATTTCTTAGAACGAGATTTGGAATGATCGATTTTTCTCACGCGGAGAAACTTATTACTGACGACGATGGCGATGGTGGTCTTGATGCTTATTTTATAGACCAAGACAGTAAGTATATCTATTTGATCCAGTCAAAATTTCGCACGAAAGAGGAAAATTTCGAGAAGAAATCGGTTGATGGTTACGAGCTATTCAAAATGGAATTGGGGCGGATCACTAAAGGGTATGACACCGATTCAAAAGGTAACAAATTTAATGGTAAAGTCTTAGGGTTTCAAAGGGAAATTAAAGAGATATCGGGTACAATTGGTAAATATAAATGGTGTCTTGTTTTTCTCGGCAACGTTCCCGCAAATTTGAATTCCTCCAAGCTTAATGAGGTTTCCGGGAATGTTTGTGATGAAGTTGAGATCATCAACGGTAAAGATACGTATAACAAGCTTTTATTACCGTATTTGCAATCAGATTTTTATAACAAGCGGGAATTTGTTTTAAAAATCAGGATTAACCAGAATCAGTCCAACAGAATCAATTATTCCGTCAAAATCAATGGACAAGCGGTAAACATTAATTTGTCTTTTATCCCGACCTTTGAGGTAGCGCAGATGATGCGTGAATATAAGAATTCCCTATTGAAATATAATCCACGTTGCTATGTAGGGATTAAGAAGGGCGGCGTGAACCAGCAAATACAGAGTTCCATCTCGAATACCACTTCAAATGAGTTCTCTCTATTAAATAATGGGATCACTGTAATATGCACGGATTTTCAGTATACCGAGCGGAATGCCGAGCCGAACACCGCAACACTTTTAGTCACAAACCCGCAAATTGTAAATGGTGGACAAACTGCTTTTACATTGGCAAAGATATTGGATGTCGGAAACCCCAGTATTTTTGACAGTAAAGAAGTTTTAGTGAAGTTTATATCCTTAAATCAAGAACAGTCCCCAGAACAGGTTGCGCTTATAGAAAAGATATCTGAGGCAACCAACAATCAAACACCAGTTTATTTATCGGATAGAATGTCCAATGACGACAAATTGGTAGACTTGCAAAAATATTTATTTGAAACCCATGGGTTGCTATTGGAGAGAAAGACAGGGGAATTTTATGAGGCAACAGAAAAAAGGATTGTCGCGAAGGAAGCGATAGTAACCAAAGAGTTATTAATGAGGCTGATTTTCGTGATGAACGGTAAGGTTGCTGAGGCTAGGAGCTATGCGGGCGAGAAACTTTTTGAACACTATCCCCTCAAAAATATAAAGTCAGACGAATTTGAGAAAGTTTTTATGATTGTAAATATTTATAGGATGGTAGACGGATTGGAACAAAGAACAAAAAAACACGATAAGAAATTTAGAACAGATGAATTTGGGTCTGGCTTAAAATATGGGAAATTTGCAATCACTGGAGCAATTTTCAGCAGGTTAGAGAAGGATGGGGATAGCGAATTAGCTTTAACAGTGCAGAGTGTTATTGCAAAGTGGAAAGACTTTGAAACTACTGCATCGAACCTCCCGCACAATAAAGATTATTATGAAGAGGGATTTCGTTTTGATAATTACTATAAAGGAAAAACTATAAATAGAGATTTAATTGATTATTTTGATTGAATTGGAAGCTTAAGTCTTAGGCTTAGCTGATTAAACAGGGTATTCACAATAATTTGACATTTTAGAGAATGAATGATACGCTAAAGACTCCAAAATAGTCATTCAAATGGTTGTTTCTGAGCTTACGAAATGCTATACTTTAGCAAGGGGACTTGTATGCAAACTACTCATAATAAGAAACATATAACAAAAAATAAGTCTTTAAATCGTTTTTTTAAAAGGCTTAATGGGGCAGCTGTGTTTTCTGAACCCAAAGAAAAGTTAACGGATAAGAAAATTGACAGAATTTTTCGTTGTGTTCATTTGAGTTCAAAAATAACTGTAAAGAAATCAACGAAGTGACTTCCTCTAGTATCGCTACCGTTCGCAATATTTTAAGAGATCCTCTTCCCGGCAAGTTATTTGTAGACACAAACTTCTTTAAGTCTATGATTTTTGCAAATAATCCCGCTAAAGAGAGTGCTTGTAAATATTTTCTGAAGAGGCTTAGAGATGAAACGGAGAATAATCCCAAGTTTTTAATTGGCTTTAATACCGTTATATATTACGAAATGTATATTGCTTTAGCTCATCATCAATTAAAAAAGCATGGGATGAGTAAAAATATTATGATATCTGATCCCCAAAAACTCAAACCCTATATTGCTACTATAAAAAGACAGTATGATTTATTTTTGGAAATATTAAAAGGTTTAAGAAAGGTGGAAATTAGCTTAAAGGATGGCAAATTAATGGAAAAAATATTAGAGACACAAACAAACTATCGTCTTCAATATGCTGATGCGTTTCATTTGGGTACGATGTTTTTTGCTAATGAAAAAGACTTTGCCTCTTTTGATGTTGCTGATTTTAAGCAAATTCCAGGTATAAATTTATGGTGCGCATATTAGGAGCCAATAAAACTTAATGACAAAATTTGACTAAATTATTACAATAATATTGAGGCATGGCTATGAATAATGAAAATCAATTTGATATGGAAGAGTTCGGTAGAAAATCTGAGGAATATTATAATCAGATAAAAGCTACACTTGAAAATAAATATAAGGGAAAGTATGTTGCTTTAGATTTTGAAACAAAAAAATATTGGCTTGGCGAAACTGCAACAGAAGCTCTTACTAAAGCGAGAGAAAACTCTCCCCCACAGAAATTATTTTATCTAATTCAGATTGGCTCACCAGCACCTTTTAATATCCAATCCATAACAATCCGTCAACACCCAAAATATGATTTTGCACGGTCTCATTGATGATAAAAATCAGCTTTGGGTAACAATCACCGTAGCTGGAAATCAAAAACAAACAGAAGCCCGTGCGATATTGGACACTGGTTTTACAGGCGAAATATTGCTCCCCCTTAGTATAGCATCAACCCTTGATTTAATTCCTGCCGGTGTAGGTAAATGTGAATTAGCTGACGGTTCCATATCTAAACAAAAGATTTTTGTAGCTTCTATAAATTGGGGAACGCAAACACGGCTAGTAACAGTGAGTGTGATGGATAATATAAAGGATGTTTTAATAGGAGGGGGGCTATTGCATGGCTATGTACTTACAGTCGATTTTAAGCAAAAGCAACTCATCATTAAAGAGCCTGGTACTGATGATCCTCAAATAGTAGTTGTGGCAAAACAAATAAGGAAAAAGAAAATAAAAAGAAGATAGGTTATGAATTTAGTTTGGACGAAATGTGAAGGCGCACAGTGGTGTCCTTTTTTGACATTAAATTTACAGCATCCTTATTTTAATGGATTTGATGGAGTTTATATAATTTGGCATGGACAACCGAATCCAGCGGTCGTTTATGTTGGGCAGGGCAATATTAGAGAAAGGATAACTGAGCATCGACAAAACCAAGCAATTTTAGCCTATCAGATTCATGGGTTGTATGTGACATGTGCAAAAGTGGATGTTCAATATAGGAATGGAATTGAAAGATTCTTAGCTGATACTTGGAATCCAAAAGTGGGGGACAATCATCCACAAGCTACTCCAATAGCAGTTAATTCTCCTTGGTAGAAGTAATCAAGCGTAGTATATACAAAAAATACTAGGTGTTCTTAATAACCCCCGATAATGCTTCCAATATCCTAAATTCTAGTTGGGATTTTTCAAAAAATTGGTAATTTTAGACTGGTATTACTGCTTTTAGGTTAAAAGTTCTCTGTATTATCCGGTTGGGGCTACCAGCTATCACAACCTTAGTCAAGGTATCGCAATTTCTCTCGTAGTTTCTCAAAGCTCCGCTAGCTTGCTTTTAATATAGATAAGTGGCATACTTTGATTATGCGGAGCTATATTTCATTTTTTATTTTATCTCTATTTTTTATTAATACCATTGGCCCTCTGCCTCAAGCCCAAGCAGATGATTTCCGTCTGCCTGCTCCTGGTGTGATGGTGCGCCTAAGTCCAGAATTTAACCCTCCGATTTTAAAGGGGATCAAAGTCCATCCCGAGAATCCGTTCAAGTTTGATTTCATTCTTGATAAAGGGGACAGCCAGTTATCCAGCAATGTATTAAAAGACGAATCCAGAAAATTGATTAAATATTTCCTTGCCTCTTTAACCACACCTGAAAAAGATCTTTGGGTTAACCTTTCCCCTTACGAAAAAGACCGCATTATTCCTAACAGCTTTGGCTTAACGGAAATGGGGCGTGACCTGTTGGCTGAAGATTATATGCTCAAACAAATAACCGCATCTTTGATTTATCCCGAAGGGGAGACGGGCAAAAGATTTTGGAAACGTATTTATGAAGAAACAGCAAGAAAATTTGGCACGACGAATATTTCTGTTAACACATTCAACAAAGTTTGGATAGTGCCTGATAAGGCAGTGGTGTATGAGAACGCTAAAGTCGGGGCAGCCTATGTGGTTGAAAGCAAATTAAAAGTTATGCTTGAGGAAGATTATTTGTCTTTGTTCAAACACCAAGCAAGTAAAGCGTTGAATGTAAAAGTACCCCAGATAAACAACGGTTTGACAAGCGAAAATACCAACGCTCTGGGCAGCCAAATCGTCCGCGAAATCATCATTCCCGAATTAACCAAGGAAGTCAATGAAGACAAGAATTTCTTTCAACTCCGTCAAGTCTACAACTCGCTTATTTTAGCAATTTGGTATAAGAAGAAAATCAAGGGGAGTATTTTAACAGAGGTATATGCGGATAAAGATAAGGTGGTAGGTATCAACATTGATAATCCAAAAGAAACGCAAAGAATTTATCAGAGGTATTTACAAGCTTTTAAGAAAGGGGTCTATAACTATATTAAAGAGGATGCGGATCCCTTAACTCAAGCAACCATCCCGCGGAAATATTTCTCAGGAGGGATGGGTTTTACAACCGAGGAATTTTCAGAAACTTTTACAAATAAAAGCAATTTTTTAGCAACAACAAACTTCTCAGACTTCGCCATGATTAGCGCTGAGGTAAGCGCTTTGGAAAATTCAGATAAAGCCATGCGGACACCTGCAGAAAGAAAAGGAATTTTGGATGATTTAGAGAAGACTTTTCCGACTTTAATTCGTAATAATAGGCATACTTTATCTGACGAGCAACTAGATAGTCTTATTGTAATATTAAATGGCTACAAAGGTAAATTCCTTAAAATGAGCGGCACGCAAATTGCCGACTATATATATAGGTGCACTATATATACAAACTTTTATTACGGAGTTACAAAAAAAGACGGTCCTGCTGCAGAAATATTAAGTCACCAATTTCTTAAAGATTATATAGAACTAATACTTGCTGATGGTTCATTTTTAAATATTGGCGCTAAATTAGGGAAACGCCCACCGAGTATTCAATTAAAAACTGAAATGACCAGAAGATTATCTGAATTTATAGATATTGAGAAAGAAAATGTTATAGAAAGTAGAATAATGTTAGATTATCTTGATGAAAGAATAAAAGAACTTGAAGAAAAGGAAATAGAACATGCGCGTATTAAAAAAGAAAATGAAGAAAAAGCTCTCCGTCAATTAGAGGAAGAAAGGCAAAGAAAAAAAGATCAATTAATAAGTCCCGTTACCTTTTTAATAAAACAAGCAATTAGTATAGGTGCTGTCTTTGGTAGATTCATTCCAGGAATACAGCAACAGACTCAAAGAGAAGATCAATTGCCTCAACAAACGTCCCCTTCAACAGAACCAACAGTAACAATTCCAATCGAAATAACACCGGTAGAAATAATTTCAAAAGAATTAACTCCAATTTCAACAAAGGTTGAGCCCGAAAAGGCTGCTCCAATAATCCCTGCCGCATCAGAAGTTAAAAAAGCCAAAAAAAGAAAAACAGATCCTAATGAAGAGAATAGGCGTGTTTATATTCCCCAAGGAGAGGAATTACGAATCATGTTAGAGAAATCAAGAACTCCAGAAGATTTTATTAGAACCGTAGCAGGATTATCTAGAAACGGACACCTAGCTAAAGAATTCTGGGATGGTGGACCTTTAACAGAAAAATTAAAAGTTTATTATAAAAAAAGGAATAAAAATCCAGAGCCGAAACCTACTGTCCCAACAATGCAAACCGCTCCTAAAAAAGCAGCTCGAAGAATGCCCATTTATATTTATAAGCCTAATTCTGATTATTTTAGAAAGAATATTCTTAGAAATAGGAAACGAGACATCATTGCCATCGTAAATAATGAGTTTGCATATGGCGAACCTGAGATGTATCAAGATTTTCCGGGGATATATCGTCTTAGACAGCAAGTAAAAGGATTTAGTGAAGTC
>Ga0206863_1302_pt1 | contig 13198 bp, 7 predicted proteins | sample Alteio_BWOrgCont_41_FD_152634 | JGI IMG/M metagenome (GOLD analysis project Ga0206863, IMG submission 152634) | Enriched cells from forest soil in Barre Woods Harvard Forest LTER site, Petersham, Massachusetts, United States -... | ecosystem: Environmental > Terrestrial > Soil > Temperate forest > O...
CCCATACGTCGTGTTCGGGTTTGAGAACTGTGCATGGTTCAGCGCATTGAAGAATTCTGCCCGAAATTGAAGACTTGTATCTTCGTACGGCCAGTGTGTCTTTACTGTTCGCATTGCTGCCCAGTCAAGGTTGGATTGCCCAGGACCATCTGCGATTCCTGTCGAGCTGTTACCGAATGTAGTCCCAACTCCGTCGGCACCGACAATGGGCGGTGTTGTAAAACAGGAAGAATTGAAATAGGCTCCCAACTTGCTCTCCATCGATGCATTCTTGACGATGTTTGATTTGTTGCATCGTGGCGTTAATTGAGCCCGATCCTCGCTTATCCCAAGAATGTTCGTCGCGTTAGCGTAGTTGATGGTAAGCGCAGTTCCTGACTGTAGAGTCACAACCCCTGACGTCGACCACCCACCCAACACTGTCTTTGCCCATGGCTGTTGAGGTGAAGGCAATTCATACACGAGGCTCAACACGAAACGATGTGTCCGGTTAAAACTTGTTCTGCCCCAACGTTGTCGGATCGAATCCTGGTCTCCAAGGGTAAGTGAGTTTCCGGCCGAGGTTCCGTTGATGTTGTTGCCATCGCTGTCTAAGCTCTTGGAGAAAGTGTAAGAACTAAGCAATTGGAGGCCTCGACTCAGCCGCCTATTCAAGCTGGCTTCCAGGCCGTTGTACCAGGACGTACCAGCAGATTCAACCATCGTTAGCGCATCCGGCGAGACTCCTTGAACAGGTACACGGAGACCAACGTTAGCTACCGTATTTGTGACCACTCCACGGATCGGGTCGCCGGGCGACGCGAAGGCCGCTTGGTTCAGCGAGCGCAATCTAAGCAAATGAGTGCCGCGCGTTCCGACATATCCAACTTCCAGGAGCCAGTTCTTGGAGAACTCCAGTTGCCAATTCACTCCAAATTGTTGAATGAGCGAGGGACGGAAACCCGGAGATACAGAGGCAATTGTAAGGTTGCTGGTTGGGGAATAGGCAGGAAAGTCAGGAAAGAAGGCGGGCGTGGGAAAGGGCTCAGGAAAGGGGTGGCCAAAGGTAGCTGCGGCATTCGTTCGTCCGACGTTTATCCGTGCCAATGAGAATGGTGGTCCCGTTATGTTTTGATAAAAAGCCTGCCCGGTCGGTTGTGAAAAGAAAAAACCATAGCCTGCTCTTAGCGCGAAACCCGTCGCACGAGTCAACGGCTGCCAGGCAAAGCCGATCCTGGGAGCAATACTGTTCTGTCCCTCGTCAAAATTCGCGGCGTCGTTGTCTGCGCGAATGACTCCAGCCGGCACATTGCCTTGATAGTTCTTTGCAACCAAATATCCCGCTACGCTGCCATTTGCTGGAGGATTTGGATCGGCGTGGCTAATGTCGAAACTAGAGTTCCGCCCTAGCTCATCTGCGAATTGACCCAGCCTCTCGTATCTCACCCCAGCCTCGATCGTGAAGGTGCTTCCTGTTCGGTAGTGATCTCCAAGATAGAGAGAGCCATTCCAGTTACGGTACTTGCGATTCAAGAGTCCATAATCGTCGATGGACTCATAGACATTGCTAAAAAGGTTCGTACCGTTCTGTTCGGCATTCAGTCCGAGAAGGAAGTCGGGCCAACTGAGAAAATTGACAAAAGATCCGAGTCCAATGAGGTTCGCGTCATCATGAATCCGCGACAACGAACCGCCAAGCTGTAACCAATGTCGTGAATGCGAATAGTTAAGCGTGTCGGAAAAAAATATACGCTGTTGATCAAAGGTTCGGGGAAAACCACTAGCAAGATTGATCGAACCGACTATTCCTAAGCTGGGCAATCCATTCTCATTACTCATCGCCCCCGCCGAAACGCCCAGATCGGACCATTGAAACGGAGCCTGTGCAGAACTGGAGCCCAAAGTGCTGGTATATCCGAACCGCGCTTCGTTCAGCAATTGCGGTCGAGCAAACCATACGTAGGACGCCGAAAATACGCGAAAATTGTTGTCGATCTCGCTGGGAAATCCATGAACGTTGCCCGTTCCATTGAGGCCATTTCCTGGGAATGTGACATTCATTGCACCATCGGATTGCATCCAGCGCAAAGAAACGCGCGAACTTGGTGAAAGGTTCGCATCGAAATTCGCAAGGATCTGATCTTCATCGAAATGGCACGGATCGCTGATGGTGCTTATGCCCTGACTCGGAAGCGGCAAAGATGTATTCTCCGAGTTCGGATTTGGAATCAGATACGAACCATCTGATAGTTTGAAATTTAGTAGTTCAAGCGCCACTGGATTAATGTTTGCCCCGTCCGAGCTGATTGCAACGCCTCCGAGTTGGCCAGTCATTCCGGCAAACATGGCTCCTATTGCCTTAGCAGAACGGTCATCAGTAAGAGGGGGCATGACTATCGTGGACGAACAAGAGATCCTGGCTTGTCCTGAGGCAAGGCCATTTGTTTGTCGGGTGCCTTGATATGAGCCGAAGTAGTAAAACCTGTCGCGCCGAATTGGCCCTCCGATCGTCAGTCCAAACTGGTTTTGCTTCAAGTCTGGACGAGGCTGTCCGGAACGGTTGAAGAAGAAATCGTTCGCATTCAGCAGGTTATTGCGAAAGAACTCAAATGCAGTTCCGTGAAGGCTATTCGTGCCGCTTTTGGTGATGAGACTTACGTTCGCGCCAGCATGCTCACCGAAGGAAACATCATAGAGTCCAGTCTGCACTCTAAATTCCTCGATCGCATCAGGGTTGGGGATCGGAATTCCGCCACTTGCAATGCTGCTGCCCTGTGTGTCATTCACCGGAATCCCGTCAAATTCATAACTATTGTCATAAGTACGTGCTCCGTGCGCAAAAATACCATCGTTTGACGGGTCAATTTGCGACAGCCCCCCGCTACCCGCTCCTAGTTGTCCTGCATTGTTGACGCCACTCAAAATGCCGGGTGATAGGTTGACGATCTGCGTAAAGTTGCGTGTCACCAACGGTAGATTTTGGATTGTTCTTGCATCCACCACGCGGCCCAGCGAGATGTCGGTTTGGATTTGTGAAGCGTTCGCTTTCACTTCTATGTGTTGTGTGACGCCTACGACCTTCATAGGAATAGTCAACTGAACGCTCTCGGTCACAAACACTTTCGCAGTGATTGATTGTGCCTGTCCGAATCCGTCCCTTTGCGCCGTAACCTCATATGTTCCCGGCGGCAACAATGGAAAGAGAAAGCGACCTTCGGCATCGCACTGGGTCGACCGACTGATCGTTAAATCTTCATCTCTGATCTCGACGGTGGCGTTGGGAAGACTTGCTCCCGAAGCATCGACGACTATTCCCAACAAGGCGCCCGTCGAAGAAGTCTGCGCAAAGACATGACTATTCAGAAAAAGAATCAGACAGATCAGAGTTTGAAGAGAAATTGAGCATCGGCCAAGCCTGGGTCTCGTGAATAATGATGGATCGCCCGTGCACCTGGAACTGATGAGGAATTTGCTGAGTTCGCTGCGACCGATCGATAGGCCCAAGACCGATGCTCCTTTGATGTGGAGTCAGTACGTCGATTGACCAACAATTCGCGAATATATGAACTCAACTGCTATGAATGCTTTCCCGCTCGGGCGCAATTGTACCAACCCTGTGTGAAGATAAGGGATTTCATCACCGCAATATTGTTTTCGTTTTGGCACGCCATCAATGGTTCTGACAGACAAAGGACGTACCGCGATCTATAAGTAGGGTGAAGTAAAAAAGTCTTTTCCAAAACGGATGCGAACGCCTTCAGTTACCTCTCACCTGTAGCTCACCAGTACCCCGTACTTTTTTTCTCGCATGACTAGGCACTTCTACCAGTGTCCAGACTCTGCATGGAGCCCTAGAATTTGTCACGACACTGAGCACAGCACCTGGCAAGAGCGGATTCTCGAATGAACAACATACGGGCGAGGTGCTTACCACAGTGGCAGATTTACCAGTGCGCAGCGTCAGTTTTGCCAATAGTGGCGATGTCTTCGCAAAGCCTATAGTCACGTGCGTTGGAGTAACTCACTTGAGGTTCAAGACCTATGAAAGATATTCGACTCGTACTGCCTTCACTCGGTTGCATCCTTGCTTTCGCGCTCATAGGGGCCGCTGGGTGTAACGACAAGTCTGCGCCTTCAACCGCGCCCGCCACTGAGACACAAGCCCCGCCGAAGATGAAGATGACCACGGACATTCCGCCTGAAATCACCACACCCGATTCCGTCGAAACCCGGATTGGAACACTCAAGTTCTTCGATGGTTTCCCGGACGACAAGACTACCCAGCTGGTTTACGACAACCTCGATTTCCAGCGTGGCGTGCAGGCGTTCCTGCGCGGCATCCCAGGCGCCTCAATTCAGGCCTTCGTGCCGGCGGCTAAGAAGTTCGGCGGCACGGACGGTAACGTGATGATCTTCGAGGACCTGATGGACTCGAAGGCGCTCTGGCTGACGGCGAACAATTCGAGTGTTTACTTCTTCACCTGGATCGACACCACCAACGGGCCGATCGTGATGGAGACTCCACCCAATGTCCTGGGCATTTTCGACGATCACTGGTTCCGATGGACCGGCGACTATGGCAACGCTGGCCCAGACAAGGGCCAGGGCGGCAAGTTCTTGATCCTTCCTCCCGGCTACAAAGGCGAGGTGCCCAAAGGCTACTTCGTTGTGCGTCCGGCAACCTACGGCGTCTGGGCACCAGGACGCGGAATGTTGGTGAATGGCGATCCGAAGCCGGCGGTGGAGAGCATCAAGAAGCTCCTAAAAATCTACCCACTGGCGCAAGCTGCTAATCCGCCGGTCACGAAGTTTACGAACATGAGCGGCGTTCCGCACAGTACGATCCACGCGAATAATTTTCACTTCTACGAGGAAATTCACGAAGTCCTCGAGATGGAACCGAATGAGGCGTTGGACCCTGAGACGTTGGGCCTGTTCGCTTCCATTGGACTCCAGAAGGGCAAACCCTTCGCACCAGACGAGCGCATGAAGAAGATCCTCATCGAGTCCGCTGCGGTCGGAAATGCGACGGCGCGCGCCCTCACCTTCCGCAGCCGCGACGAGGGAACCTACATCTATCCAGGCAGCTCCTGGTGGATTCCATCTGGCTACGGCTCGGGATATGAGTTTCTGCTCGAACCCGGCGTGTTTGACTTAGACCGGCGCTCCGCTATGTTCTACTGGGCCACGGGCATCACGCCTGCGATGTTTGCCAAAATGGTCGGTCGCGGCTCCCAATATGCCGCCGCCTTTACCGACAGTTCACATCATGGGCTCGACGGCAGCAAGACGTACAAGGTGCATCTGCCTCCTAACATTCCGGCGAAGGACAACTGGTCCTTCACTCTCTACGACAACCAGACTCGCTCGAATCTGCAGACCGACCAGCGCTTCCCAAGCGTCAACAGCTTCGACAAGGGCCTCGTGAATAATCCGGACGGTTCAACCGATGTCTGGTTCGGCCCGAAGCTGCCGCAGGGAGCATCCGAGGCGAATTGGGTACAGACCATCCCCGGCAAAGGTTGGAACATGATCTTCCGCCTCTATGGTCCGCTCCAGCCCTGGTTCGACAAGACCTGGCGCGTAGGTGAGGTTGAGTTGGTGAACTGAACGAAACCATTTACCTCCGGAGGGAAATAATGAAACCTAGAACTTACCTAGCGGTGGTCGCACTTGCCGGCGCACTGGGCCTGACCACCACCCAAGCACAAACCGCGCCGAAGACGGACATTCCGCCGGAAGTCCTGAAGTCTATCTCGATCCCCGACAAAGTCGATACGCCGATCGGTAAGCTAGATTTCTCTGATGGCGTGCCGGCCGGCAGCACCGTTAAAACCCTCTATGACAATCTCGACCGCTCGCGTGGGTTCGTCGTCTATCTCGATAACCTCGGAGCGGTGGCGATCCACGCATTTCTTGCTGGCCTTGCCGCGCAGGGTGCGGACGCGCCCAACAAGATTGCCATTTTCGCGCAATTGATGGATTCCCAAGCGGTCGTCTTGACAGCTAATACCTCGACGCTCTACGCCTTCTCCCGGACCGACCTTGCAAAAGACGGACCGACCGTGATCGAGGTGCCGCCGGGTATGCTTGGTTTTCTCGATGACGATTGGGAGCGATTCGTCGGCGACATTGGCGTTACTGGGCCGGACAAGGGCAAAGGTGGCAAATATCTCGTGCTGCCCGCCGGCTACGATGGCACAGGCCCCGATGGATATTTCATACTGAAGCCTCGAACCAACAAAAACTTTCTTTTCTTGCGTGGCTCGATTGATAAGGGCCTGCAAGTTGGTGCCGAAAACATGACCTCGGGGATTCGGATATACCCGCTGAGGGACGCGGCGAACCCCGCGCCGACCACGTTCATCCAATTGTCCGGCAAGTCCTTCAACACCCTGTTTCCGAACACCCTTGACTACTACGAGCACCTAAATCAGGTCGTTCAGGACGAGCCCATCGATGCGATTGATCCCGCGCAACGTGGCGCCATCGCCACTATCGGCATCGTCAAAGGCAAGCCTTTCGCGCCCGACGAACGAATGAAAAAGCTGCTGACTGAGGCCGCCACAATCGGAAGTGCGACTGCGCGCGCCATCACCTTCGATCCACGGATGGATGGAGTGTATCTCTATCCCGGCACCGACAGTGTATGGTCGGCGTTCTTCGCGAACAGGAACGCCACGTTCGAGTCGGACGGAACAATGCAGCTTGACGCGGCTGTACTGTATTACTTCAATGCTGGCGGTGTGACGCCGTCCATGGCGAAAACGGCTGTAGGAGTAGGTTCCGATTACGCGGGAGCCTATCTTGATAGCAAGAAACAGCCATTCGATGGCTCCAAAACCTACAAGCTCCATCTGCCGCCCGATGTGCCGGTAAACAACTTCTGGGCGGTCACGATGTACGACACGCAGACGCGCTCAATGTTGCAGACCGGCCAGCGCTTTACGACAGTCGGAAGCCAGACTAAGGGAATAGAGAAGAACGCGGATGGCTCGTTCGACATTTATTTCGCGCCAAAAGCCCCGGCAGGCAAGGAGAACAACTGGCTGCAGACGGTTCCGGGCAAGAGCTGGTTTGTGATCCTTCGCATGTACGGTCCACTGGAGCCTTGGCTCAACAAGACCTGGCGGCCGAGTGAGATCGCGCTGGTGAAGTGAATGGGACAGTCAATCTGTAGGGGAAACAGACAATGAATATCAAAACTTACTTAGCCGCATTCGCGTTTTCTGGCGTATTGGGTTTGACCGTCACCAACGCGCAGACGCCGCCAAAGATGAAGATGACAACGCCTATTCCGCCCTCGATCACTACGCCTGATTCCGTGGACACGCCCATCGGCACACTGAAGTTTTTCGACGGCTTTCCGGACGACGCCACGGTCCAGAAGGTCTATGACAACCTCGACTTCTCGCGCGGAGTGCAGGCATTCATGAGTGGCATGCCTGGTACGTCGCTGGTCGGTATGCGCACAGGTTTTCAAAAGCTGGGTGCCATCAATGGCACCATTTTGATCTTTGAGGACCGCCTCGACTCCAAATCGCTTTTTCTCACCGGGAACACCGACTCCGTCTATTTCAGCACCTGGCTAAATTTGAAGGACGGCCCCTTGGTGATTGAATCGCCTCCCAAGGTACTCGCGTTCCTGGACGACTCCTGGTTTCAGTATGTCTCCGATATCGGGAACGCCGGTCCTGATAAAGGTCAGGGCGGCAAGTATCTCGTGCTTCCGCCGGGCTACAAAGGCGAAGTGCCGGAGGGTTACTTTGTCGCCCGCTCGCGCACTTATAACCTCTGGCTTATGGGCCGGGGATTCATGGTAAATGGCGATCTCAAACCGGCCGTTGAGGGTATCAAGAAGAACCTGCGCATCTATCCGCTGGCGCAGGCAAAGAATCCGCCCGAAACGAAGTTCATCAATGGCTCAGGCGTCGAGCTCAACACGGTTCACGCAAATGACTTTAGCTACTTTGAAGAGTTGAACGAGGTCGTGCAGGAGGAGCCCAGCGAGGCGCTGGATCCTGAAAGACTGGGGTTGTTCGCCTCCATCGGCATCGAGAAGGGCAAGCCCTTTGAGCCCGATGCGCGCATGAAGAAGATTCTGACCGACGCGGCGGCTGTGGGAAACGCCACCTCCCGGGCCATTCTCTTCCGTACTCGCATGAAAGAGGCCCACTTCTATCCAGACAGCGCCTGGGTCACAACATTCGCCGGCGGCTATGAGTTCTTATCCCAGCCCGGCGTGCGAAATCTCGATGCACGAACGATGTTTCATTACTATGCCACCGGCATCACCCCCGCCATGGCCTTGAAGATGGTGGGCATCGGCTCGCAATACGCTGCGGCGTTCGTGGACTCCGAAGGCAAGCCGCTGGATGGCAGCAAGACCTACAAGATTCATCTGCCGCCCAACATCCCGGCAAAGGACTTCTGGTCGTTCGTCGTCTATGACAATCAAACACGCTCCATGCTGCAGACCGATGAACAGTTCCCCAGCATCGGCAGCCAGACAAAGGGTATTGCCGTGAACCCTGATACCTCGGTAGATGTGTGGTTCGGCCCCACCGCGCCGAAGGGTCATGAGGCCAACTGGGTACAGACTGTTCCCGGCAAGGGCTGGAATGTCCTCCTGCGTCTGTACGGGCCGTTGCAGCCGTGGTTTGACAAGACTTGGAAGCCCGGTGAGTTTGAGCTCGTGAATTAAATACTGGTTAAGAACCAGATGCAGTACGACCGAATATGCAAATAATTTGGAGGATCGACAACTATGAAAGCCATCACAGGGCTAACCCTTGCCACCGGGATCGCCGCTGTTCTCCTAGCGCTCTCGTTCAGTTCGTCGAGTGCCCAGACAGCCATCACCCCGGTTGAAGCCCGCGCCATTGCCAAGGAAGCTTATGTGTATGGCTTCCCGCTAGTGGATAGCTATCGTCTCCAATATGCCTATTTTGTGGACCGCGCGAATCCTGAATTTAAAGCGCCCTGGAACCAGATCGCCAACATTCCGCGCGTCTATACGTCTGCTGACAGGGTGGCTCAGACACCCAACTCAGATACGCCCTATTCATGGCTTGGCCTGGACCTTCGGGCCGAACCTATCGTGCTCACTGTTCCGCCGATTGCAAAGGATCGCTACTTTACGATCCAGCTCATCGACTGGTACACCTTCAACTTCGACTACATCGGAACGCGCGCGACCGGCAACGATGGCGGCACCTTCATGATTGCCGGGCCAGACTGGAAGGGTGAGACGCCCGCTGGCGTAAAAAAGGTGTTCCGAGCGGACACCGAGTTTATCCTGGCGTTCTACCGGACACAGCTCTTCAATCCGGACGACCTCGACAACGTCAAGAAAATCCAGGCTGACTATAAAGTGCAGACGCTGTCGGCCTATCTGGGACAGCCCTCCAAAACAGCCCCCACGATTGATTTCGTCAAACCGCTGACAACAGATCAGGAGAAAACGTCGCTTGAGTACTTCAATGTCCTCAACTTCGTCCTTCAGTTCTGCCCGACTGATCCTTCTGAGACAGAACTCATGGCTCGCTTTGCCAAGATCGGAGTGGGCGCAGGCAAGACGTTTGAAGCAAGTAAGCTCTCCCCCGAAACGAAGAAGGCAATTGAGCAAGGCATGGCTGACGCGTGGGTGGATTTTGCGAACTTGCGGAAAGAAGTCCAAGCAGGGAAAGTGACTTCGGGAGATATGTTCGGGACTCGGGCAGAGTTGAAGAACAACTACCTGTACCGCATGGCTGGGGCCATATTGGGGATTTATGCCAACTCGAAGGAGGAGGCAATGTACCCGGTTCTCAAGGCCGAGCCCGCTGGTCAGGCGCTTACCGGCGCGAATCGGTACACGGTGCACTTCGCAGCTGGTCAACTACCACCAGTCAACGCTTTCTGGTCGATGACGATGTACGATCTGCCGGACAGCCTGCTCGTCGCCAATCCAATCAATCGTTACTTGCTCAACTCGCCTATGCTCCCGCAGTTCGTCAAGGATTCGGATGGAGGGATCACGTTCTATGTACAGAACGAGTCACCGGGGAAAGATAAGGAACCCAATTGGCTGCCTGCGCCCAAAGGCCCGTTTGCCGTTTACATGCGCCTCTACTGGCCGAAAGAAGAGGCGCTGAATGGTAGCTGGACCGAACCTCCATTGCGAGTGGTCGAATAAACGCGCCAGGCTACATTCGAGGGAGTCCGAAGAAAAAGGACTCGCGGCGAGGTTGAGCTGGTGGAGTAAATAACCCGCTAGGAATCGGTGGCAGTGGGGTCGCTGATGTCTCGGCTTTCCCGCTGTACGAGATTGACGAAGCCTTTGTGTTTGTTTCGCCGATAGTGAAGAAATGACGGAGTCAATTCATGAAGAAACTATGCCAACTCGGACTTCTGTGGAGCGGGATGTGTTTTTGCGCTTTCGCCCTTTCTGCTCAGGACTCGCCCCAGACAGTTCAGACGTCTCCTGCTCCAGCTGGGGCCGCAGCATCTGCAGGAGACTTGGCCAAGGCCACGCAGAATCCGGTCGCGAGCTTAATCAGTGTTCCGATTCAGAACAACTCGAATTTTGCCGTCGGTCCCTATAACCGAACGCAGGACGTGCTCAATATTCAACCTGTGATTCCCGCTAGCATCAGCGAAAACTGGATGCTGATCTCGCGCATCATTCAGCCGATCGTCTGGCAACCTACCGCCGCCGCGACCACTGGGGGACAATTTGGAATTGGGGATATGAACCCGACCTTCTTCCTTTCCCCGGCAAAACCCGGCAAACTGATCTGGGGTCTCGGTCCCGCGATTGTCCTTCCTACAGCTACGAGTGCGGTTCTCGGTCAGGGGAAATTGAGCTTTGGCCCTTCCATGGTCGTCCTGGTACAGCCGGGACCTTGGACGATCGGATTTTTGGTCAACAACGTGTGGTCCGTTGCCGGTTCCGGACATCGCCCATCGGTGAACCAGATGGCACTGCAATACTTCATCACTTATAACTTGAAAAAGGGCTGGAATATCAATAGTGGCCCGATCGTTACAGCGAACTGGCATAACGGGGCTGGGGGCGACGCTGCAGAAGGTGATGACACTCCTCCGGGAGGCAGGTGGACAATCCCTTTCGGTGGCGGCGTCGGACGCGTTATGCGCCTCGGACCACAACCGGTGAATCTCTCAGCAAACTTCTACGGAAATGCGGTGCATCCTCCGGGAGCATCCTCCTGGGGTATGCGTCTCCAGATTGCACTGCTCTATCCCAAGAAGCCCAAGGGGTAAAGCTTTCCCTTGACTCGGTCTGATCAAGAGCGTGTGCCCGATGTATGCATGGCAAATCAAGATCATGTGCAAGTTTCTCCCTAAGCTGTTAGGTATAACTGCCAACTGACAGCACAAGGTTCTGCGGGTAAGTTGGTTTGAATTGATCTTTGTGTGGGTTTGCGGAGGCGCTTCATACCGCACCCCGAAGGAGAGACTTTGCGATTCAATCATCTTCGAGTAATCACTGTCCTACTAGTTCTTGCTGGATGCCTGCCGTTTAACGCATTTGCCCAAAACGGAGATAGCAAGCCACTTTCAGATCTGCCCCGACAATTTGCAGCAACCGCAGTTGGTCAAGGCGGCGTCACGGCTGGTAAGAGCTTCGGGGCAAACGTCTACATCACAGGATGGACAACCAACCAGCAAGTGAAAGACTACATCAGCACGCTTAAAGAGAAAGGCCCGGATGGGCTGGTGAGGGCGATGGAGAAAACCGACGACGTGGGACGGCTCTCTCCTACGGGATTTGTGGGCAGCGGCTTTCGCTTTGCGCGGTACAGACCTACAGCGAACGGCGGTCTGCACATCGTGATGGTGACGAACCGTCCCATGTCGTTTGGCGAGGTATACCGCGGAAACCGCTCGACTGACTACCAATTCGGCATCGTTGTCCTTAACGTCGATAAAGATGGCAAGGGTACCGGAACGCTGGCGCCTGTCTGCAAGATCAAGTTCAACAAGAAGAACGAACTCGAAATAGAAAACTTCGGGCAGAAACCGTTTCGACTCGTGAATGTGTACCTGCAGAAATAGACGGCTTATCGCTTGGAGGTAACTCTGATCGTGGCGGATTTTGGATGTGAATACAGACCGTTTGTCTGCGACGCTATCCCAAGGCATTCTCTTGCGTAACGTTACAGTCAACAGTAACTGATTGAAAAAATGCGGCGAATCATGAAACTTGCGTGGTCGATAGCAGCCGTGGCATCTTCGCTGCAGGGCCTTAAGGCCCAGGACCTCGCGCCGCGCGCTTATTTCATCGGGCCGCTTCGCTCCAATGCGATCACGCTGACGGAGTCTTTCTTCAATGGCAGTATCGACTATAACGGCGTAATTCCTATCAGCGACGCCAAGGGAACCTACCATATACCGACGCTCAGCTACTACCACTCGTTCGGCTTCTTTGGTCGCTCGGCCAATGTTGTCGCTTCTTTGCCGTATGGAGTAGGCAATTTCCGGGGGACAGTGGGAACGGAAATGCAGGTATACCGTTCTGGGCTTCTCGATTCGGTCTATCGCATTTCGGTCAACCTTGTCGGCGGTCCGGCGATGCCCGTGGAGAAGTTCGTGCAGTGGAAGCAGAAGAAACTTCTGGGAGTCAGCCTCAAGGTGATCGCTCCAACAGGTCAATACGATCCAACAAAGTTGATCAACTGGGGTACCAACCGCTGGTCCTTCAAGCCAGAACTCGGCTACTCACAAGCCTGGGGAAAGTGGGTCCTCGACGCGTACTCGGGAGTTTGGCTCTTCACGAAAAATCCTGAGTTCTTCTCCCGCAACATCACCTATCCCGGATCCAGGTCGCAATCACAAAAACCGATTGCAGCCTTTGAAGGACACATTAGCTATGGCTTCAAACCGCGGTTGTGGGTCTCGCTCGATGGCAACTACTGGTTCGGTGGAAAAACAAGTCTGGACGGCGTAGAGAACTCGCTCACACAACAGTCTAATTCTAGAATTGGGGCCACGGCGTCGGTCCCCCTCTCTAAACACCAGTCTATAAAAATGAGCTATAGCAACGGCACCTATATCCGATTTGGCGGCAACTACCAGAACCTCTCGGTTGCCTGGCAATATTCATGGTTGGGCGACCAAACTAGACGTGGTTGTAACCAACCCCAAAGGCCAGATATTCAGTTTGAACGGGCGGCTAAGTGGGATAAGTGAAGATCACTGCGTGACTCAGGAAGAA
>Ga0206863_1305_pt1 | contig 13136 bp, 11 predicted proteins | sample Alteio_BWOrgCont_41_FD_152634 | JGI IMG/M metagenome (GOLD analysis project Ga0206863, IMG submission 152634) | Enriched cells from forest soil in Barre Woods Harvard Forest LTER site, Petersham, Massachusetts, United States -... | ecosystem: Environmental > Terrestrial > Soil > Temperate forest >...
TCTCGGTTAACGGGTTGATATCCGGATAAGAGACGTACCCATCCTTATCTGCATCCGGATGCGAAGGATCGAAGCGACGCAAAGTGCTTGTCGGATCCTGCACAACGGCCGAAACCTCCACGCCGCCAACCTGCGGCTCAGATTGTGCGAGCAATTGTCCGGCAAAGGTTGTCGGCTCGGCGGAGGAAGAGGAAAAGACCACATGCTGCCTCCGGTAAGGACCTCCATCCGGCGTCCTCGTCGTCTCGGCATTCGCCATATTTGCCGCGACCACTTCCGCCCGAATGCGTTCCGCCTTCAATGCGGACCCACTCACTTCCATCACTCCAAACAGATTCATCGTTCCCTCCTTTTACTGTGCGTCGTTTACTTGCCGTCCACATGAATGGCATCCATCACGCGCGCCGATTCCCGCTTCATCAGCTCCACTCCCGTGCGGAATTGCAGCTGTGCCTCGGCCATATTCATGCTTTCGCGATCCATCGAAACGTTGTTGCCATCTGGTCGTTCAATCAGTCCATCGACCAGCCCGACCCGGGCAGCACTGGGAGAAAACGGCTTGCGCGCCACGCCATTCTTCGTCTGGCCAGCTTCCAGTTCCCCAATCGATCTCTCCATCTCGCCGGCAAAGTCAAAGCCCTGTGCCTTGTAGCCCGGCGTATCGATATTCGCCATATTTTGTGCGGTCATCTTCAGCTCAAGACTCGACAGGTCGAGATACCTTCCCAGTGCATCGCTCATCGGAGTTGAAATTTGCATCGCTCACCTTCTTCCGCGTTCTGCCGATGGTCCAAGGCAGAGATAGAACTCTGCTTCTTATCTCTGCAGAAAATGGGCCAACATTTCGCCTTCGTGGATTGGAAAACTCTTAGAAATCGCCCGCCTGTTCGCCAAACTCAATCTCATCGGAATCAATCTCCGGCCTGCCCTCCGCCAGAATCCATGCGCGTTCGAGCACATGCTCCAGCTCGCGCACATTGCCTGGCCAGCGATAGGCTCCCAGCTTCTCCATCGCTGCGGGAGTGATCGACTTCGCCGGACTGGTTGCAGCCATCGCATTCAGGAAATGCTGCACCAGAAGCGGTACATCCTCTTTGTGGGAGACCAGGGCCGGTGTCCGGATGAGAAAAACGGCAAGCCTGTAGTAAAGGTCTGCGCGAAACGCTCCTTCCGCGGCCAGCGCGGCCAGCGAACGATGCGTAGCTGCAACAATCCGCACATCGACCCGTACCGGCTCATTGTCGCCCACACGCTGCAGTTCGCCGCACTCCACAAAGCGCAGCAGCTTCGCCTGCAGCGGCAACGGCATCTCGCCGATTTCGTCGAGAAAGAGCGTCCCTCCCTGCGCCGCCTCAATGCGCCCGACACGCCCCTGCACTGCGCCCGTGAAAGCGCCGCGCGTGTGTCCAAACAATTCGGCCTCAAGCAACGCCTCCGGAATGGCCGCACAATTCAAGGCAACAAACGGACGGGAGGAGCGCGCACTCAGCCGATGCAACGCCCGCGCCACCAGTTCTTTTCCCGTACCCGTAGGCCCCTGCACCAGCACGGCCGTGCTGCGCTGCGCGACCAGGCGGATGCGGCGACTCACTTCGAGCATCGCCTGATGGTTGCCGATGAATTCCGGAAGCCTGCATGCGGAATCAGCCATGGACGGCTTTCCAGCGGGCGAAGCAGCCACATGCGTAGCTCCGGATACTTTCGCGGCTTCCGCCTTCGGTGCTTCTTCCGGCCAGTCGATGACAGGGGCGCTGTTCCAGATCGCGCCATCGTCATCCTGTCCCCGCCGCAGAGCATAAAGAATCTCATTCCGGCGCGGGCTGCGCACGGTAGTCGTCGCGCTCACACCATCCACGGTGACAAGATCGACCGACGGATACAATTTTTCGAACTCGGCAATAAACTCCCTCACCTCGAGATCCGGCAGCCACGAGTCGAGAATCACAGCCTCAGCCGGCGCGGCATCAAGATGCGCCATCGCTTCTGCTCCGCCTGCTGCCTCGCGCACCTTCCAGTGCAGACCGGTCAGCGTTTCCTTTACCCGCTGGCGGAAAGAAAGGTCGGCACTGGCAAGGACCGCCGTCCGTGCCGGCGCAGGTTTCGAACTAAAAACGGGTTGCACACTTCTCGTCAGCTGAGTGGAGGAGGTTGCCATTGCGTGTCCAGCCTTTCTTATTCGTGTTTGTCCTTACGCGCGCATGCCGATTGAATATCCCTGCCCGCGCACCGTTTTGATCAAAGGATTTGCGCTCGTATCCTTCAATTTGCGGCGCAGGTAGTTCACATATACGTCGACAACATTGGTGCCGCCGGCAGGATTCATCTCCCACACCTGTTCCAGCAGATCCGATCGCGAAATCGACCGGCCACGCCCAAGCAGCAGGCACTCGAGCAATGCAAATTCCTTATTCGTAAGCTGCACAGATTCTCCCGCACGCTTTACGGAGCGATTCACCCGGTTTACTTCGAGATCCGCATATCGCAACACCAGGCTCACCTCGCGCCTGCGCCGGGTCAGAGCCCGGCAGCGCGCACGCAATTCCTGCAGGGAAAACGGCTTCAGCATGCAGTCGTCCGCGCCCAGATCCAGGCAGCGAATTCTGGTTTCCATCTCACTCCTTCCCGTCAAAATCAGGATGGGAAGCTGGTCGTCGCAGGAACGTAGCTTTTGCAGAACTTCCATCCCATCCATGCGCGGAAGGTTCAAGTCAAGAATCGTTAAATCCGGCATGTCGATCAAAAAGGTATCGACTGCAACCTGACCATCGATGGCAAGCGTCACCTGGTGCCCATCTGCTTCCAGTCCCCTCCTCAGAAACATCCCCAGGGCACGGTCGTCTTCCGCAATCAACAAACGCATCCTTTGCTCCTTGCACCACCACCTTCTCCTGTCGCACAGGTGGAACACAATCAAAGCTTGAGGGGGAAATTGAGGCCGGTACTGAAATGGAAATGGCTGGATGAATGTGGCCTGAAACGGGAATCGTGAAAGGAAATGTGGCCTGCGATATTGACAACGCATCGAATCCAGCCGCACAGCGCAGATTTGTTAATATTTGAGAATCACCCCAAAATAAATAAGCTGCGATTCGCTTTTTATTCGCTACAATAGGCGTATGGCGGTGACTCGGCGGCAAAAAGAAGTGCTGGATTTTATCTCCAGCTTTGTGCAGCGCAACGGCTACTCCCCTTCGTTCGAAGAGATAGCGCGGGGATTAAGCCTCAAATCGCTGGCGACCGTGCACAAGCACATCACCAACCTGCAAAATAAGGGACTGCTGCAGCGCGCACACAATCGCAGCCGGTCTATCGATGTCATGCCGGCCCGCAGCAAATCGCGGACCACAGAGCGACTGCCGCTCATGGGCCGCATTGCCGCTGGCTTTCCCGTCGAAGCCTCGGAGACATCGGAGACCATTTCGCTCACAGATATCATCGGCAATCGCGATGTCTTTGTCCTTCAGGTCCGCGGCGATTCCATGCGCGATGAACACATCGTCGACGGTGATTACGTCCTGGTCGAGAAAACGCGCACGGCCCGCGAAGGCGAGATTATCGTGGCGCTGGTGAATGGCTCCGAAACGACATTGAAGCGTTATTACCTTGAAGGCTCGATGATTCGCCTTCAACCATCCAATGTAGAAATGGACCCGATTTACGTGCCTGCCGCGCAGGTAGCCATCCAGGGCCGCGCACTCGGGGTGCTCCGCAAATACGCATAAAGAAAAGGCCCGGCAAAATGCCGGGCCTTTTACCCTTCAAACAATCCTGAATTACCCAATCACGCGTATGATGCTGCGCGCAATCGTGTCCTTCGGAACATAGCCAACAATCTGGTCGGCCACTTTTCCGCCCTTGAAGAGCAGCAGCGCAGGAATGCCGCGAATGCCATAGCGCATTGGTGTGGCCTGGTTGCGATCCACATCCATCTTCATCACCTTCAGTTTGCCGCTATATTCAGAAGCCACTTCGTCAACGATTGGCGACAGTGCCTTACACGGCCCGCACCACGCTGCCCAGAAATCAACCAGAACAGGCTGATCCGACTGAAGCACCTCCTGCTCAAAACTCGCGTCGTTTACCTCTACTACTGCCAGACCTGCCATGCTCCTCCTTCGTAATTTCAGACTCAGTTTGAGTCTATAAGATCGTATCTTTTGATGATAAATGATGCGAAAAAGTCGCAAATCGACGCTTCGGTCAATGGTCCAGATTTTCCTTCAGAAAACAAAAGCGCCCGGACTCCATTAAGAGTCGCGGGCGCTAGAGCAGCCCTCCCCCAGAACTGCCCACGGATGGGAAGTTAATCGTTTACGCTGCCTCGTGTAAAGAAAACTTAGGTAATCCAAAGTAACCTTGAATCATGAAGTTACAGTCTGCGGCTCGACCCGGCAGAGAGCCGCATTCGCCTGCATGCTGCATTCGATCATCTCCACCGGCTCGCCCTCCAGTCGCTCCAAAACCAGCGCTTTTGCCGCCTCCGTCCGGAACCCGGGCTGCACCAGCAACAACACCGAGGGCCCGGCGCCACTCAAGGTAACGCTCAGAATGTCGTCTTTTCCCGACAAGGGAAGAAGCTTTTTCAATAATGGACACACTTCTTCACGATAGGGTTGGTGCAGCCGGTCTTCGACCCCTGTCGCCAGCAATTCTCCATGTCCGGTGGCAAAAGCCGCAGTCAGCAGTGCTACTCGTTGCAGATTAGCCACAACATCGGCCCGGCTGAACGTCTCCGGAACGACCTTCCGGGAGAGCGTCGTCGGCAGAGGCTTCTGCGGCATCACAATCAGCGCCTGCCACGACGCGCGCGGTGTCAGCGAAACGGCTTCCACCTCATCGCCCTTCCAGCATGCAACGGTGAATCCGCCCAGCCAGCATGCCGCAGTATTGTCAGGATGCCCCTCCAGACGAGACGCCTCTGTCAGAATGCGGCTTCGATCCCAACCGAGCCGACCAAAATGCGAAGCCAGCGCTACAGCCGCCAGTCGCGTCGCGGCTGACGATCCGCAGCCCATCCCCAGCGGAATACCGTTGCGCACATCAAGCGCCAACGGGACTTCCTTTGCGCCATATTTCTCCAGCGTCTTTTTATAGGTGTACAGCAGCAGATTCCGCTCCAACGACCCGCACACGTCTGTATTGCGTCCGCTGGCCCGGATCGAATAATCCCTGGCCGCTACCGCATCGATTTCCAGATAGAGCGTCAGCGCCAACGCCAGCGCATCGAATCCCGGACCAAGATTGGCCGAAGTAGCCGGCAGCCGCAAATGCAGTCGATCCTTGCTCATTGGCCAGCCGCCCTTTCGAGCTCGCGCAATACCAGATCGACCGATGCATCCAGCTCCACGGCATTCCTTCGCGTCACCTCAATCTCAGGACGCAGCTCGCCAATCTCCTCCGGCTTCAATAAATCGCCGCGATGATACGCAATCGTGTAGTCGGAATCCTTCAGCGTATGTCCCGTCAGCAGCAGAACGACTCTTTCACCGGACTGCACTTTGCCCTGCTGCACTAACTTTTTCAATCCAGCCAGCGTCACAGCCGATGCCGGCTCGCAGCCAATGCCTTCCGCACCAATCTCAGCCTTTGCCAGCGCGATTTCAGCCTCGCCTACCTGCTCGCAATAGCCGCCCGTCTGCTGAATCACGCGTACCGCCTTTTTCCACGATGCGGGGTTGCCGATACGAATCGCCGTAGCGCGGGTCGTCGCTTCGACCGGCTCCAGCGTCTTGCCACAGCTCTCCTGCATCGAGCGAAACAGCGGGTTTGCTTTCTCTGCCTGGATGACGGAGATCTTCGGCAGCTGCGTCGTTAACCCAAGGTGTTTCATCTCGAGAAAAGCTTTGCCCAGCGCGGAGCTGTTGGCAAGATTGCCGCCCGGCACAATGAGATGGTCCGGAACCTCCCAATCGAACGCCTCCGCAATCTCGAGCGCCGGTGTCTTCTGGCCCTCCAGCCGATACGGATTCACGGAATTCAGCAAGTACACAGGCGCGCGCTTCACGACCTCGGTAAGCACCCGGACGCAGCCATCGAAATCCGTCCGCAGCTGCAGGGTAAGAGCCCCATAATCCATCGCCTGCGAAAGCTTTCCCCAGGCAATTTTTCCCTCAGGAATCAGCACGAGACTGCGCATGCCTGCACGGGCGGCGTAGGCTGCCATCGCCGCCGAGGTGTTGCCCGTCGATGCGCAAGCCACCCAGTCAAACCCAAGTTCATGTGCAACAGAAAGCGCCGTCGTCATGCCCGCATCTTTGAATGACCCCGTCGGATTCATCCCCTGGTGCTTGGCAAAAAGCTGCTCGATACCAGTCGATTCCGCGACCTTCCGCAGTTGGTAGAGCGGCGTATTTCCCTCGCGCAGCGTGACGATGTTCGATTCATCGCGCAAAACGTGCAGCATCTCGCGAAAGCGCCACACGCCGCTCTGATCGGCCTCCGCGTTCGAGCCGCAGCGTTCTTTCCATAGCCAGCGCATGGCGCTTGCATTCGGCTTGCGAATCTCCGCCTGGCTGCCTGCGCTCCATGATGGATAGACCACTTCGTAAAGGTCTCCACACTCCACGCAGCGGAAGTTCTCTTTCAGCTCGGGCTGTTCGATCACACGCGCACACCCTGTGCAGCGCAATTGATGGCCTGAATTTTCCATGAATACTGTTAGCGTAGCATTTGCAGGCTCGAACCGGTTAACAGCTTCGTTACAAGGTTCGAATGGCTACCACAGCCACATTTGGATCAGGCGCCTGTGAAGGCAATTCCACAGCGAGGCTCTGCTCTGATTGATGAAATTTCAGCGGCTGCCCATTCGCGAGCAACCGAGCGGAAACGACCTTCGCGCCCAATCCCTGAATGCTTAGCGGCGACGAAGGCCAATCGAAGATGTGAACATAGACGGTCTCCCTCTTCACCGTGGTCCGTATCCCGTTCACGCCCTGAATGGGACCATACGTCGTGCCGTAGATCGATTCCCCGTTGACCGCAAGCCAATCGCCGATAGCGCGCAGCCGATCCTGAAATTCCGGTTGAATCACGCCATCCGGTTGAGGCCCCACATTCAGCAGGAAATTGCCTCCGCGGCTCGCCACCTCCACCAGGCCTCGAATCAAAAACTGGGCCGACTTATAGTCGTGATCGTGCATGTTGTATGCCCATGTGTTGTTGATCGTCATGCACGTCTCCCAAAGCTGAAAGTCTTCCCGCTTGGGAACTCCCGGCTTTAGCTCTTTCTGGATGTTCTGGTCCGTGGCAAAGAAGTGCACCTCTTTCGTCGGAATCGCTTTGGGAATAAATTGTTCGGGCGTCACATAGTCGCCGGGCACTCCAATGCGATCGTTCACCAGCGTCCCCGGCTGCAGATTCCGTATCAGCTTCAAAACTCGCTCGCCATCGTACTTTTCCTGGTGATACAAGCCATCAAACCAGATCAAGGCGGCCGGCCCATATTTCGTCAGCAGCTCCGTCAGCTGCAGCTGCATGTAGTTAAGATAAATAGGCCACTCCGGCCGCTCCGGCTCGCCATTCCAGTTTTCCCGCGCCAGTTTTGACGTGTCACGAAAGTCAGGATGATGCGTATCCGGAGGCGAGTAATAGAAGCCCAGGCGCATGTCTCTCTTGTCACAAGCCTCAGCCAACTGCTTCACAATGTCCTTGCCATACGGAGTGTTCGTAATCTTGTAGTCCGTATAGGAGGAGTCAAACATGCAAAAGCCATCATGATGTTTCGTCGTAAACACCATGTATTCCTGGCCTGCGGAGCGCGCCAGGTCAACAAACGCATCGGGATCAAATTTTGTGGGGTTAAAGCGCTTCGGTAATGCGCGGTAGTCCGCTTCGCTAATCCCACCCGGCGTAGGCTTCATGATCGGCCACGAGGCTTCCACGCTGGCAAGCGAGTATGGCCCCCAGTGAATGAACATGCCGAACTTTGCATCGCGGTACCACGCCGTTCGCTGGCTCTCGTCTTCCGAGGCAAATGCAAAATGAGGAAGTAGAGAAAGCGATGACGCCGCCATCGTTGCTTTTAGAAATTGCCGCCGGTTCCATTCCTGAGCGCTCATATCTCGTAAACCCTAAAGCGCTGCCAATTTTTCTGTCAAGGATGTTCTTCGATTTAATATGAATAAATTAGGAATGTTGTGGCCTGTCCTCCTCAGGAACAGTTTTGATTGCAACCCATGGTTGATATATTTGAGCGCTTATTCATATAATCTCTTGCTAAGATTGCAATCTGTTTTACACAGGAAAGAACAGAGCCCCTATGTTGATTAAAGCTGTCAGCACACGCGATGCACGGTTTCAGCTCGAGCCCGGAGCTGGCTCGGACGCAGTTCACTCGTCGCCGGAATACTCCTTCGCCGTAACCTATCTCACACTCGATACCGGATTGCGCGGCACCGGACTGGTGCTCACCATGGGCGAAGGGAACGACCTGGTCTGCAGCGCCATCGAAAAGCTAGCCGCACGCCTGATCGGAACCGATATCGAAGAATTGATGGCCGACTTCGGCGCAAGATTCCGCGCCCTCGCAGACGATCCCCACCTGCGCTGGCTTGGCCCGCACAAAGGAGTCGTGCATCTTGCGCTCGCGTCCATCACCAACGCCTGCTTCGATCTCTGGGCGAAAACAAGAAAGATGCCGCTGTGGAGCCTGCTACTCAGCCTGTCGCCCACCGAAGTTGTAAACCTGCTCGACCTCAGCTATCTCGAAGAGATCCTGGACAAGCAGACAGCCTTGCAGATGCTCTCAAACGAGCAGCAAAACCGTTCTTCTCGCACAGAAATTCTGGAACGAGGCTACCCGGGATACGACACCAGCGTCGGCTGGTATCACTATGACGACGATCAGATTCGCGACAACGTGCAGCGCAGCCTCGATCAGGGATTTGGAGCTTTCAAGTTGAAAGTAGGAGGCTCTCTGCAGCGCGATCTGCAACGCGCGCAAGGCCTGCGAAATATTGTGGGATCCACCGCGACCATCATGCTCGACGCAAATCAGCAATGGTCCTTGCCTGCTGCCATCGTCGCGTGCAAGGAACTCGCAAGCATCGATCCCTATTGGATCGAAGAGCCCACGCATCCCGACGACATCCTCGCCCACAAAAAGCTGGCGGCACAAATCGCTCCCCTGGCTCTTGCTCTCGGCGAACATGTTCCCAACCGCGTCGTCTTCAAGAATTACCTGGAGACCGGCTGCGTAGGCTTCCTGCAGCCGGATTGCACACGTCTCGGCGGCGTGAGCGAGTTCCTGACAGTTAGCCTGTTAGCGCGAAAGTACGGCGTGCCCGTGGTTCCCCATGTCGGCGATATGGGACAGATTCATCAGCATCTTGTTCTCTTCAATCACATTGCCCTGGGGAATCCGGAAGTATTTCTCGAACACATCCCTCACCTGAACCACTACTTCGTTCATCCAGCCGAGGTCACCGGGGGACGCTATCGAACACCGCAGGAACCGGGAAGCAGCTCTGATCTGCTATGAGCAGCAATGTCTTCGGGATCGTTCTTGCACTGCTGGGCGGCGTGTTGGTTGGAAATTGCATGCTGCCCCTGAAGCGCATTCGCACGTGGCCGTGGGAGTGCACCTGGCTGGTATTCAGTTTTGTTTCTCTCCTTCTCGTGCCATGCCTGATGGCATTCCTCATCGTTCCTGAATGGCCGGGCCTCTACACGTCACTCACTTTTTCCGCATTACTCCCTTCCCTGCTATTTGGCTTCGGCTGGGGAATCGCCCAGGTCCTCTTCGGCATATCCGTTGTCCGCCTGGGCATGGCGCTCGCCTTCACCATTGTTGTCGGACTCGGCACGGTCTTTGGCACACTGGTTCCTCTCGTCGTTCTGCATAAAAATGAGCTGGCAAGCAGCGATTCCCGCGCACTGATCACCGGCTGCGCCTTGATGATCTTCGGAGTCATCCTCTCCGGCTATGCCGGTAAGTTACGCGAGCAGCCTCAACGCGAGACAAGCCAAGGGTACTTATCCGGATTGGCCATCGCCATCGTATCGGGCGTGTTGTCCTCCATGCTCAATCTTTCGCTCGCTTTCGGAGGCCCCATCGCTCAAGCCGCTGTTCACCACGGCGCGCAGACTTCAACCGCAGTCTTTGCCGTGTGGCCTGTCGCCCTCGCCAGCGGTCTTATTCCTAACATCGGTTACGCCATCTATCTTTTGTATAAGAACCGGAGCTGGAAGCTATTTACGCATGCACCGCAGGATGCCTTCCTCAGCTTACTGATGGGTTTGCTCTGGATCGGCGCTGTCTTAATCTACGGACTTTCCACTCGCTATCTTGGCAGGCTGGGCGACTCGGCAGGCTGGGCAATCTACCAGATCGTGATGGTGCTCACAGCGAATACCGCAGGTATCGTAACGGGCGAATGGAAGTCTGCCTCCCGCCGTTCTTATCTTGCGCTGGCCTCAGGAGTGCTGATACTCGTTCTTGCCACTGTTACCACAGCCATTTCTACGCGATAACCTCATGGTAGTCTCGGAAGGATAGAAAGAGTTACAGGATGAATGGCGCCAACACTGTTCAGGATGATAGCTCGTTACTGATCAAACAGAGCCTCGCCGCAAAGCTACGCGAGGAAATCATGCGTGGACATCTCGCTCCAGGACAGCGCATTATCGAAGGTCACTGGGCGCGAAAATTCGGTGTAGCGCAAACATCCGTAAGAGAAGCCATCAACCTTCTCATCAGCGAGGGCTTTGCCACCAAGGCATCCGGTCGCAGCGCCCGGGTCACCTCTTATTCTGAAGCCGACATCGCTCAAATCTACGAACTTCGCGGTGCACTCGAAGGGCTTGCTGCCAATTTAACCACGCAGCGTCAGCCTGATCTGGAGCCGCTCGAAACTGCGCTGAAAGAGATGCGGAAGGCCACGAAAGGTACAGACATCCGTCACCTTATCGAGGCCGATCTGAATTTTCATCTCATCATGTGCGAGCTTTGCGGAAACCGCTTCCTCTATGCGCAGATACGCACCTTGCTGGTACCGCTTTTTGCCTTCGTCGCCATGCGTGTCGTGCAGAGCCATCAAACAGCACAGGCCTGGGAATCCGATCTGGAACGCCACAAACGCATGATCGATTTGATCCGCGAAGGCGACCCTCTCGCAGCCGAGTTCGCAGTCCGCGGCAGCATGCAGCAGTTCGCCATGCGCGCCTACACCATCTGGCAAAGGAAAGAGATCTAAGACTATTGCGATTTCTCCAGCAGATCCAATGCATGGAGCGCCTGCGCAATATCCGGATCGTTCGGCGTGAGCTTCTGCGCCTCCAGCAATTCCGCTCTGCCATGGCTAAAGTCTCCGGCGCGGCAATAAATCAGGCCTAGATCTTTATGCAGCACGGGGAGTGCGCTGCAGGACTCACAGATGCTCAACCCCTCTTTGAGTTGCGAAATCGCCTGTGGCCAGTCATGTGCATCGGCAGACGCCAGTGCGAAGTTACCAAGCGTGGAGGCGCGGTCCGTGATGTGTTCATCGGCCTGCAATTTTTCAAACCGAACTTCGAAGCTCTTAGCCTCTTCAGGATTTGAACTCTTCAAAAGGCGCGCAAGGTTGTAAAGCGCCTCACTGTATTGAGGACGAACCTCAATCGCCTTCCGCCATTGTTGGATCGCCCCTGCGGTATCTCCTTTGCGTAATAGCTCCTGACCTAGCCTGAACAAGGCTTCCACATAGTCTGGCTTTGCTGCGACAGCTTTCTCAAACTCACTGATAGCCTCGTCCGTTTGGTCGGCCTGTCGGGAAATCAAACCGAGCAAGTACCACGCTTCCGCCGTATTCGGGTCGAGCCGCGTAGCTGCTTCCAGTTCCGGCTTCGCTTCAGCACTGCGTTGCAGGTCAAGCAGAACACGCCCCTTGTTGTAATGCGCCGGCGAGCTATTAGGATCGAGCTGCACGGCCGCAGAAAATTCAGCCAGCGCACCTTTCAGGTCAAACTGATCGGCTAAAGCAATCCCCACATTCAAATGCGCTACTGCCGATTTTGGATTGAGCTCAATCACCTTGCGAAAAACAGGCAATGCCTCAGGACCACGGTTCAGGCGAACAAGCACCATCGCGTACACACTCAATGCACCCGCATTCTTCGGATCAAGCTGCACAGCACTGCTCAGCGCCTTTTCAGCCTCGAAGTAGCGCCCCTGTCCAGCCAGGATGAGTCCAAGGTTGGCAAACGCCCGCCCATTTTGAGGATTGTTCTCCGTCGCCACGCGGAACAACTTTTCCGCTTCCTGATGTTTGCCCAGCTGGCCATAGAGCACGCCTAAATTGTTTTGCGCTTCCGCATATTGCGGATCGAGCGAGATCGCAGTCTTCAACTGCTTCTCCGCATCCTGCACCTGGCCAGCCTGCAGATCGAGAAAGCCGAGCTGATTGTGAACTGGCGCCAGCGTCGCATCCAGCTCCTGCGCCTTTTCCAGCGCCTGCCGTTCTGCTGTAAAGTCAGACAGGCGATCGAGCGCGAGTGCAAGGTCATAGTAGGTGCGCGCGTTCTTCGGATCATTCACCAGCGCCGCGCGGTACAAGGCAACTGCCTTTTGTGCATCGCCCGACTGCAAATCTTCATTCGCCTGATTTGCACTCACCTGGGCAACATCCTGTTTTACATCGGCAGCTTTTTTTTGTTGAAGAGTCTCCAATTCCTGGTGCGCCTGATCCTGCTGTCCCAGTGTGCGCAGCACCGATGCCAATTGAAAACGCGCCTCGCTGGACTCCGGATTCAGCTGCAGCGCCTTTTCGAGTTCCGGCTTCGCTTCCGCGGGCCTTCCAAGGCGTGCAAGCACGAAACCAAGGCTATAGTGTGCTTCCGCATGATTCGGATTCAGGGCAACCGCCTGGTGCAAAGCCCTCTCCGCATCTGCATAGTTCCCTAACCCGCGTTCAATCACCCCGGTAAAGTACAGCGCCTCAAAATCATGCGGATGCTTCTCGAGATAGGCGTGGATAACCGGTGCAGCCTTGTCATACAGCAGAAGCGCCGTCAAAGATTTCGCATAAGAAAGCTGAATCGAATCGTTTGTGGGATCGAGTTTCAGCGCAGCCTCGAACTCTTTTGCGGCTTCGCTGAATCGCTTCTGCTGCGTGTAGACAATGCCAAGATTATTGTGAGCCTGGGCGTTGGTTGGATGCTCT
>Ga0206863_1307_pt1 | contig 13065 bp, 4 predicted proteins | sample Alteio_BWOrgCont_41_FD_152634 | JGI IMG/M metagenome (GOLD analysis project Ga0206863, IMG submission 152634) | Enriched cells from forest soil in Barre Woods Harvard Forest LTER site, Petersham, Massachusetts, United States -... | ecosystem: Environmental > Terrestrial > Soil > Temperate forest > O...
GAGATATGTATCGACTCCACCTTCATAACGCGTCTGAAAGAGATCCAAAGATTGCTCGGCCGATGCCGTGGCTTCATGCTGCTGCTGCGCCTCATTTGAAAGGACACGAAGGGCTGCCAGGTTGTCTTCTACCTGTTGAAACGCCGTGAGCACCGTTTGCCGGTAATTTGCCACAGTGGCGTCATACTGGGCCACGGTGATGTTTTTAGCAGAGCGGCGGCGTCCGGCGTCGAAAAGAGTTTCTGAAAATGCGGGGCCTACAGCCCAGAAACGGCTCGGCCAGTTGAACCAGTTCAGTGCGGATGTTCCTTGAAAACCAGCAATCGCGCTAAGAGAAAGTGTGGGATAGTAGGCTGCTTGCGCGATCCCGATCTGTTCATTCGCGGAAGCCATTCTGCGTTCATCCCCAGCGATGTCAGGACGGCGCTCAAGCAGAACAGCAGGCATCACTCCAGGAATCTGCGGGATGACAGGGGCCTGAAAATTGAGAGGAACCGGAGCCAATGTCAATTCTGCAGGAGGCTTGCCGATCAGGACAGCGATAGCATGTTCGTATTGCGTACGCTGTACTTCGAGGTCAGTCAATTGCACACGCGCCTGATCAAGCTGCGTTTGGGCCTGCGTTACGTCTGACTGCGGTGCGGCTCCGCCTTCGAATCGATCCTGCGTGAGTTGTAGCGCGCTTTGGTATGCCGTCACCGTGTCCTCGAGCAGTTTCGTTTGCGCGTCAGCCCAACGCAATCCGAAATAATCCATGGCGAGCTCTGCGTGCAGGCTGAGACGCGCGTTTTCCAGATCGGTATCGCTCGCCTGTGCCTGTTCGCGCGCCGCTGTCACGCTACGCCGGATGCGTCCCCATAAGTCGATCTCATAGTTGAGATCAACGGGCAGACTGAAATCTCCTGAGCCATTATTGGCAAGATTGCTGGGGAAATAGGGCTGATTTGCCGAATCGCGAACGGCGCTGATGCTCGGGCTTACCCCGATCGTAGGTGCTTCGTTCGCGCGTGCGTAGCCAATCTGCGCGCGCGCGGCGCGAAAATTGGCTTCCGCTGCTTTGAGCGTTTGATTGGCGGTGTCAACCTGGACTTCGAGCGCATTCAACTGCGCATCGTCAAACATGGTCCACCAGTCTCCCTTTAGTCTGGTATCGCTTGGCTGGCCGGGTTTCCATCCATCCTGTTCTGCGAATGAAGCAGGCGGTGCTTCTTTAAACGTCGGAGCTACGATCGCGGCCGGCGTCTTGTATTTCGGTCCAACCATGCAGCCGGAGAGCAACAGCAGCGCCAGTGCGGCGGTTAGAGTTGCGGCCCTCTTCATTGAGCGTCTCCTTGTTCAACCTGGACACGCTCTCCCTGCGCGAGAGAATCGGATGGATTGAGAATCACCTGATCCTGCGGAGTGACCCCAGAGGTGACCTCAACCGTGGCGCCATAGTCGTGACCGACCTGTACTGGTACCAGTTGCACGCGCCCGTCCCGCACTACGCCAACACGCAGCCCTTCCGCACGGAAGAGCAAAACGTTGGAAGGCAATGTCATCGATGCATTCGAAGATGGAAGGGGAAGATGGACGAAGGCATACTGGCCTGGCAGCAGCTTATGGTTCTGGTTAAGAACATCCACCTCCACGTTCAATGTCCGGCTGGAAATATCGATTGCGTCGGAATTGCGGACGATGGTTCCGGTGAATTTCTCATTAGGAGCAGCATCGGACGTCACCACGATATGGTCGCCGTTGTGCACAGCATTGGCATAAACCTCGGGTACAGGAACGAAGAGACGTAGCTTATCCGTCGAAGCCATGTGAAACAGTTCTGCTCTCGGTGAATTGCTGTCGCCTGCCTGAATCAGTGATCCAATGTCGACATTACGGGCCGTGATAACGCCATCGAACGGGGCGTAGACCCTCTCAAAGCCTTGCAATTGCTGCAGACGCCGTACATTGGCCTCCGCCGAGGACAGCGCAGACTGCCGCGCGCTGAAGTCGCTTGTTGCCTGGTCCGCTTCCTGCTTGGAGACAGCATTTTTCGCGAGCAGCTTCTTCCAGCGCTCTGCGGTAATCTGCGCGATCTGCTGGTTTGCCTGCGCGGTCGCCAGATCGGATTGTGCCTGCTGAACCTGCTGATCGAGTTCCGGAGTTTCAATTTCGGCCAATACCTGTCCTTGGTGCACGTGTGTGCCGATGTCGGCATACCAGTGCTTCAAGTACCCATTGGTGCGCGCGTAGATTGGTGTGTCGATGAAGGCCTGGGTATTCGCAGGCAGTGTAATCTCGAGTGCGTTTGCGCCACGACTGGGGGTGGTTACCGCAACGGAGAGAATAGCGTCCTGCTTAGTGCTCGACGTCAGCTTTTCTTCTGCGTGGACACGTGAATGAATGCCAGTGACGACGAGACCGCCGAGCAAAAGCGCCACGACGATGGCACCGATGATAGGACCGCGCCCCAGCTTGCTGTTCGGATCGAGTACAACCGAAGGTGCAGAGTGGTCTTTATGCGCAGACTGGTCCTTCTCCTCGAAGAGTTCGCTCTCTCGTGCGTCTCTCATTCCTTCATCATGCATTTCGTCTGTGTGTTGCATCGTCCCTCGCCCTCTATGTATTTCTTCTTTTGCTCATCTGAAGTCAGTGCAGAAAACGCTCGCAGCATCTATGCGTGCTGTGGCCGTTGCGCGCCTTCCTGCTGCGCTAAGGTAGCGTCCTCTTTTTTCGATCCGTGAAGCATCCCGAAGACAGCAGGCACGAAGACAAGTGTGGCCACAGTTGCGCAGAGCAAGCCACCGATGACAGCGCGTCCTAGTGGTGCATTTTGCTCGCCGCCATCGCCGAGTCCCAAAGCCATTGGCACCATGCCGATGATCATCGCGAGTGCCGTCATGCAGACAGGACGGAACCGCGTGGCCCCTGCCTCGATTGCCGCCAGAATCGGATCGCCGTGTTCCGCCAGACGGATCTTTGCGAAAGACACAACAAGAATGCTGTTGGCTGTGGCGACGCCCATACACATGATCGCGCCCATCAATGCGGGGACGCTGAGAGACGTGTGTGTCAGGAAAAGGAAGATGACGATGCCGGCCAGCGCTGCGGGAAGCGCCGTGATGATGATGAACGGATCAAGCCATGATTGAAAGTTCACTACGATGAGCATGTAGACCAGCACAATCGCAAAAACCAGGCCGCCAAGAAGCGAGACGTATGAGCTGCGCATGGTTTGCACCTGGCCACGCAAGGAAATAAACATGCCGCGTGGCAGCGTCTTCTCATGTTGATGAACAATCGCTTCAACGTTCTTCGCGACAGCACCTAAATCTCGATCCTGCACTGCGCCATAAATGTCGACGACGCGACGGATATTGTAGTGCGAGACAATGGCCATCTCCTGCCCGCGCTCGATGGACGTCAGATCGCCCAGCACTTCCGGCGTCGCGTGAGGAACCGATCCAGCGAGAGTGGAGTTAACTGGAATGTTCTGAAGATCCTGCAATGTATCCATGCGGTATTGCGGAGTCTGCGCGACCAGATTGTAGTTCACGCCGTTCTTGTAGTTCAGATAGAACATAGGTGTGATCTGGAAGCTGCCGCTGAGACTGTTCAACATGCTCTGCGCCACATCCAGGGTCGTATAGCCGCCCTGCTGCGCTTTTGTGCGATCCAGATCTACATTCAGAGTCGGATAGTCCAGCGGCTGCTCAATGCGGAGATCAGTCAGGCCCGGTACCTGCCGTAATTGCTGGAGAAGCGCGGTCGCTTCCTTGGTGCTCGCAGCTACATCGTTGCTCTGGAGTTGTATGTCGATCGGAGCAGGCAAACCGAAATTGAGAATCTGTGTCGTAATGTCGGCGGGCAGGAAATAAAAAAGCGTTCCAGGAAATTCGCGCGGGAGTTTCTTGCGCAGCTCGCGAATATAGTCCGCCGTCGGATGATGGTTTTCATTCAATGTAACCATGATGTCGCCATCCGATGCACCGATGATGCCGGAGGTGCTGTGCATGGTGTTCATCGGACTGTAGGGAAGGCCAAGATTGTCCAGGATATTGTTGAGTTCGCTGCCGGGAATCTTGCTCCGAATTGAGGTCTCGACCAGATCTGCCAGGCGGGCAGTCTCCTCAATGCGCATTCCCGTTTTCCCGCGGACATGAAGAATAAATTCGCCTGAGTCTGTATTAGGGAAGAAGTCTTGACCAAGAAACGGCAGTAATAGAAAAGCAGTGAGGCAAACGAGCAGAAAGCCCGGCACAAAAACTTTGCGCGAGAAAACGAGCCGTGTAAGCAGGACTTGATAAGCAGCGCGTACACGCTCGAAACTGCGTTCAAATCCACGCTGGAAGCGTACGAAAGGGTTGCGCGTTGGACCATGCTCTTTGGCGCGGAGCAGGTACATGGCGAGAGTTGGCACGAGCGTGCGCGATAGAACATAGGAGGCGATCATGGCAAACATGACCGCCTCCGCCAGCGGCGCGAAGAGATAACGCGCCACGCCTTGGAGAAAGAACATAGGCAGAAAGACAATACAAATGCAAAGCGTGGAGACGAGCGCCGGCACTGCGATCTGAGCAGCCCCATCGAGAATCGCCTCACGCAGCTCATAACCGTTTTCGAGAAAACGCTCGATGTTCTCAATCGTAACCGTCGCATCATCGACCAGGATGCCGACAGCGAGCGCAAGACCGCCCAGCGTCATCGTATTGATGGTTTCGCCGATCAAACTCAGGATAATGACCGAGGAGAGAATCGAGAGAGGAATGGAAACGGCGATGATGAGCGTAGAGCGCCAGCTGCCTAGAAAAAGCAGAATCATCAGGCCGGTAAGAGCGGCGGCAATCACAGCTTCACGAATCACGCCGGAAACGGCTGCGCGCACGAAGACGCTCTGATCGCCCAGGGGTGTCATCTTCAGGTTTGGAGGAACGGTCTGTGCTACGCGCGGAAGCATATGCAGGATGCCCTGCACAACGCTCAACGTCGATGCGTTACCGGCTTTGAGCACGCTGATTAGGACGCCACGGTGACCGTCCTGCCGTACGATATTTGTTTGAAATGCGGCGCCACTGCTGACGGTAGCGACATCGCGAAGATAAACAATCGCGCCGTTCACCTGCTTAATCGGCATCATGCTCAGCCCGTCGATCGTACGAGGGGCCGCATTGGTGCGGATGTCATACTCGTCCACTCCAATCTTCGCCGTCCCTGAAGGCATGACTACGTTTTGCGCGTTCATTGCGGCAAGAATGTCGCCCGGCGAGACACCCTTTGACTGCATCTTTGCCTGATCCATGCTGACGCTGATCTGCGGCTGCTTACCGCCATAGGGTGTGGGAAGCACGGCGCCAGGCACGGTCACCAACTGAGGACGAACAAAGTTGACGCTTAAATCAGCAAGCTGCTGCTCGTCGAGCCCCTTACCGGAAATCCCCAATTGAAGAATAGGGACACTCGATGCGCTGAAATTGATGATCTCAGGCGGTAGCGTGCCAGGCGGAAGCTGGCGCAGTACAAACTGCGAAGCAGCTGTGACCTGTGCGTTTGCCGTATCGAGGCTGGCGCCGGGCTGCAGAAAGACTTTGACGACCGAGACGCCGTTGTAGGTAGTCGATTCCGTATGCTCGATATTGTCTACAAGAGTGGTGAGGACCTTTTCATACGGAGTGGTAAGCCGTCCTTCCATCTCTTCTGGATCCAAGCCCGTATACTGCCAGGCGACTGCCACGACCGGGATATTAATGTTAGGAAAGATGTCGGTTGGCGTGCGCAAGATCACCACTGGGCTCATGATCATGATCAGCAGAGCCAGGATGATAAAGGTATAGGGGCGATCCAGCGCTAATTTAACGATCCACAAGCGAAAAGGCCTCCTTCCGAAAGGCCGTCGATGCAAACCATCGGAAAAACCGCTACCCTTACATTGATTCGCATTTAATATGGTGGATTCGCTCTTTATTCCGTGGATGGCTATCGGAATAACCGATAGAAATTTCAAGTAGAATCCAAATGCGTGGAACTAAGACACCTGCGTTACTTTATTGCCGTAGCGGAGAATGGCGGTTTTGCAAAGGCCGCGTTATTTCTTCACGTCGCACAGTCTGCGATCAGCGAGCAGATTCGTGATCTTGAGGGGGAATTAGGTGTAGCGCTGTTCGACCGAAAGAACCGGCGGATTCGTCTGACCGACCACGGGGAGCAATTTCTTGAGGATGCGCATGCCGTTCTTGCTTCCGCCGACAAGGCAATCTCAAATGTGCAGAAGTCGCTTCGCGGAGAGATCGGCACACTGACTATCGGATTTTTCGTCGGCGGCACTGGAACATTCTTTCCGGGCCTTATTAAGGAGTTTCGTCATCGATTTAAGAATGTCCAGGTCTCCTTGGTAGAGATGGCACCGGGTATGCAACACCGCGCATTGCAAAGCGGGGTGATCGACATCGGGTTTACCCGTCCGGTGCAGCCCGTCGACGCAGCTGTTCTTCGCTCTGAGCATTTCCAGACGGAACCGATCTGTGCGGTCCTGCTCAAGAGCCATCGTCTGGCAAAGAAACGCAGTCTCTTCATACGCGAACTTGCCGACGAGCCATTCGTCCTGAATGACAGAAAATATTCACCTGCGGTATTCGATAAGGTGATTACCCTCTGCACTGAGGCAGGGTTTTCCCCACGAATTGGAGCGACAGCAACCGTCGGACCTGGCGTGATCGCCCTTGTAGAAGCTGGAGAGGGCGTGGCGATTCTTCCCCGAGGATCGCGAGCACTTGGCAGTGAGGAATTGGTATTCATTCCTCTGGCCGACAGGGCAGCGTACGCAGATCTGGTGATCGCCTGGTGTCCGCAGCATGAGAGCCCAGTACTGCGTTCTTTTCTCGAACTCGCGCGAAAGAAACGGAAAAAGTCTACAGCAGTATCTGGCTAGCCGTACAAGTAGGGTTCCCGTTGAGACCCGATCTGTAAGGGCTTTGGAATCGCGGAACCATGCATCGTATCTCGGGACCGAAATTTCCTCATCGATCGCATTTACCATGAACAAAGAATCTTCATGACTGACTCTAAATCTCTCCCTTCTGAAATTCTTCTTCATATAGCGCAAACTCTTAATCTCCCGATGCGCGGCCTGATCGCTGTGATCGAGTTGCTGGATGATGGAGGAACCGTTCCGTTCATTGCGCGTTACCGTAAAGAGGCGACCGGCAATCTGGATGAGGTTCAGATCCGCGACATCGAAGAGAAGCTGGCCTACTTCCGCGACCTGGTGGAGCGTCGCGCGACCATCCTGTCCTCTATCGCGGAACAGGGCAAGCTCACCGACGAACTCAAATTACGGATCGAAGCCACTCTCGACAAGAGCGAGCTCGAAGATCTCTATCTGCCCTACAAGCCCAAACGGCGTACCAAAGCAACGATGGCTCGCGAAAAAGGGCTGGAGCCACTCGCACTCTATTTGTGGTCGCAGCAGGCCGCCGTAGAGCCACTGGAGCGTTTCGTCACCAGCTTTGTGAATGCCGAAGTCGGCGTCGCCACAATAGAAGAAGCATTGGAAGGCGCACGACACATCGTTGCCGAATGGATCAGCGAAGATGCCGACCTGCGCAAAGCGTTACGCCAGCTTATGTTCGATGAAGGCATCGTCATCAGCCGCAAGGTGATGGATGCGGTCGATGAGCAGGAAAAATTCAAGATGTATTACGAGTACAAGGAGCCGGTTAAAACGATCCCGTCGCATCGCATGCTGGCCATTCGTCGCGGCGAGGGCGAAAATATACTCTACTTCCTGATCGAGCTCGAACCGCAGCGGCCACTTGCGGTCATCAGGCGGCATGTTTTGCGCCAATCCGGCGATTGGACGCGCCAGCTCGAGCTTGCCATCGAAGACTCGTGGCAGCGTCTGCTGAATTCATCCATCCAGGCGGAGATTCGCTTTGAGTTGAAAAAGCGTTCGGATACAGAGGCGATTCAGGTCTTTCGCGATAATCTCTACAACCTGCTGCTGGCTGCACCAGCAGGGCCAATCTCCGTTCTTGGCATTGATCCGGGCCTGCGCACAGGCTGCAAGATTGCTGTCGTCGATGAAACGGGGAAGCTTCTGGCCCACGACGTGATTTATCCGCATACCTCGAAGAACGGTGTTGTCGAGGCATCGAAGAAGATCGAAGCGCTGCTGCAGCAGCACGCTGTCCGCGCCATCGCGATCGGCAACGGTACCGCATCCCGCGAAACGGATGCCTTTGTCCGCGACTTTCTACGCGAGAAGAACATCCAGGACATTTTCTCCGTCACCGTGAGCGAGTCGGGCGCAAGCGTCTATTCTGCCTCGGACATTGCGCGGCAGGAGTTTCCCGATCTTGATCTGACCGTGCGCGGCGCCATTTCTATTGCACGCCGCCTGCAGGACCCGCTCTCGGAACTGGTGAAAGTCGATCCGAAATCGATTGGAGTAGGCCAGTACCAGCATGATGTTGACCAGCGCCAGCTGCAAGAGTCGCTCGAAACCGTCATCGAAAGTTGCGTGAACCGCGTCGGCGTAGACCTCAACACCTCTTCATGGACTCTGCTGCTCTATGTTGCCGGCATTACGGAACGCACCGCGCTCAATATTGTGAACTATCGCAATGAAAAGGGCCGGTTTCGTTCACGGAAGCAGGTCCTGGAGGTTTCCGGCATTGGCCCGAAAAGTTTTGAACAGGCCGCGGGCTTTCTGCGCATCCGCAACGGCGATAACCCTCTGGACATGACAGCAGTGCATCCCGAGTCGTATCCCGTGGTGGAACAGATTGCACAATCGCTACAAACGCCAGTGGACGAGATCATCCGCAGTCCGCATTTGCTGGAAAAGGTTGACCGCAATCAGCTGTCCGCAGGCGCTTACACACTGAACGACATTCTGGAGGAGTTACGCAAGCCAGGCCGCGACCCACGCGATACATTTGTCGCTCCCAGCTTTCACGAGCACGTACGCGAAATCTCAGATGTACAAGTAGGGATGGTGCTGGAAGGCGTGGTAACGAATGTGACGAAGTTCGGCGCGTTTGTCGATATCGGAGTACATCAGGACGGTCTCGTCCATATCAGTGAGCTATCGAACCGCTTCATCAAGGAACCATCCGAGGCAGTGAAGACAGGGCAGATTGTCAAAGTGAAGGTTTTGAGCGTCGATACAAAGACCAAACGAATTGCGTTGTCGATGAAGGCATTGATGGAACCTGCGGCACGCCCTGTGCCAAAACCCAACACACCCGCGCCAAAACCGCAGGCCACGATCAATGAAAAGCTGGCCACACTTTCAATGAAATGGAAGGTACGTTAAAAAGGAACCTTGTTTGGAGGCACGGCTGAAAACGTGCCCCCAAACAATCAGACTTTAGCGGTGCTTGCGGTCGGTTTTTTAACGCCGTCGCTGCTCAATAATCTCAGATATGCATCCAGGTTATATCCTGCCGTTCCTGCTGCGAGGCAAGCTTTCGAGATTGCGGCTTCGACCCGACTGAGTGTATGCGACGGGTCTGCATCCTGTTGCGCGATCTCAATGAGCGCAGGCAGCTGAACCCAGCTAAGCATCTCTTCGAACTGTTCTTTGTTGAAGTAGGTTTTGTCAGAAGAGATATTGACGCCTGTGAGCCATCGAACGTCCGGATCGGCCCAGAACGCTTCGGAATGCATCAACGGCTCGGTGGGCAATTCAGGAGACACGCCTGCGTGAACCAGCAGGACCCGCACCCGTGCCGCCGCTTGCCACGTATCTTCACCCTCCATTCCCATGGATGAGAAGATTTCCGCGAGACCCGATCTCATATGCAACTTGTCGTATAGCTCGGCCCAATTGTCCTGCGTTGGAAAGCTGCGCAATACAATCCACGCCAGAACCGGTCCCCAGGCTTGTTCCGATGATGTTCCTGGTTCGTTGCCTGGCAGCATATAGCGAACTGCGGCCGGCCATGCAGTAGAGAAAGCCTGCTCCAAACGGGGCAGTTGCAGGGCAGCCGCAGTTATCGCTTCACATGTCTTCCTGTAATGATCGTTCGCATTGGCCGGGTCGCCATGATCTGCGCCTGTCATACCTCTGGAGACATCGGTCTTTACGCCATCCGCTTGCGAGGCAGCATGGCTTTCCATCCGATCTCTATCTTCGGCGGGAAGATGTTCGAGCGCGCGCTCAAAGCAGAGATAGCTTTTCTCCACAAACGTCTGCAGTCGGGGATCGACGACCGCGCGGCTTAGATTGGACACGACGATTTCAGATGCTTGCTCTTTAAAAGTTTTTTCGCTGGAGCTGATTCCGTCTGCTGTTGCCTTCTTTGCGACAGCAACTGGCTTCTTCATGGTTCTGCTGAGATGTTTCGCCGCTAATTCAGCAGCGATTTCCGTAAAGAGATGAACGTTGCCGACGCTGATTGCCTGATGCAGAGCTTCATGCAAGGGACGCAAACGCAGCTTTGTAAGCGCCTCATCGACACTGTGGACGCCTTCTCCGTGCAGACCGTCGCAGAGCGCATCCCAGGGATATTCCGCGGACGGCCGAAGCTCACGCCAGTCGAGCAAAACCACATATTGAAAGCCGCGCAGTTCGAGGCTTAGGCCGTGGTGATGGAAATCCGTAGCGCGGCGAAGATATTCGAGTCCTCGCGCGATGTCACGATACGCAATGACGATCGAATCCTCTACCGGCAATGCGAGCCCATCCGTCAGGCTCCTTTGCTGCAGAGCGCCGCTTGCCTTTTCCATAGAAGCCGCCGAGACGTGGATTGTACCTCGCGTGCTCCCGTATCGGTTGTTGTAGAGAATGACCGCGCGCTGATTGTGCAAGCGGTTTGAATACGCGAAAACATTCTCATCGACCGTTCCATGCTCCGTCCAGAAGTCATACAGCACAAAGCTGGTGCTTTCGGCAAAGAGTTGGCGGTTCTTCAAAAGAGGAGCGATGTCATGCTGATGGCGCGCGATCAGGCCCTCGTTCGCGTGTTCGTCCATGCGCGCCCGCTTGAACTCCATGCCATAGCGCTCGGTGAAGCCCTCAATCTGTCCGTGGCCGAACATAGGCAGGCCGGGCAGCGTTGCGAGCAGCGTGCAGACGCCGAAATACTTGTCTCCGGTCCCGAACTGATCGATGGCTGTGCGCTCGTCAGGATTGCTCATAAAGTTGACGTAGCGCTTCAGGATGTCCGGATCGAACTCAATCGTCTTCTTCAAATATGAGCGGTATTTGGCATTCTCTTCATCGCGCAGCATGTTCATGAAGGCGCTGTTATAGACGCGATGCATACCTAGGGTGCGAACGAAATACCCTTCGAGCAGCCAGAATGCCTCTGCTAACAGAAGCGTCCCGGGAACTTCTGCCGCTACACGATCCACAACCTCGCGCCAGAATTCATGCGGCATCAGAGCATCGAATTCTTCCTGCGACATGGCATTTTCGGCGCGCGACGGGATGGATCCACCGGCACCCGGCAAGGGGAACCAGAGCCGCTGGACATGGCGTTTGGCCAGCACCATGGCGGCGTCGAAACGGATGATCGGGAACTGCCGGGCGACGTGCAGAATTGTCTGGATGACGTGCTCGCGTACCTCGGCTTTGGAGTAGTCAAGCTGGGCCGTGTCGTTCCATGCAAATGTCGTTCCATCGTTACCGTGGTAGACATAGCGCGTTGTCCCATCGCCGTGATGGCGCAGGCGGAAGACTACAGCGGCGTCCGTCTGGTCGTAGTAGTGATCTTCGATCTTGATCTCGACTCGGCTGTCGGTTGAAAGGTCGGGGCCGGTAAAACTGTATACGGGGAATGGGCTCTCCCAACGGTAGATAAACCAGTCGGGGTGGTCGATGACCCACTCCGAGTCGATGCCCATGTGGTTCGGCACCATGTCGCTGGCGAGCCTGAGGCGGAAAGAGGCAGCGCGATCCCGCAGGTTTTCGTAGGCCGCTGCTCCGCCGAGGTCTTCGGCGATGTGATATTCCTTCAACGAGTACGCAGACGCCACAGCATCGCCGTGGCCGCGCAGTCGCTTGATCGTCCGTGACGCGATGCTTCGCTCCCAGAGGCCGATGAGCCAGAGTCCGGTAATGCCTCTGTCCGCCAGCAGCTTCAGTTCCTCGTCGGGAATGTGATCCAGGCGATGGATATGCCGTCCGTACTTCTTCGACAGCTGCTCCAGCCATACATAGGTGCTCTTCGCGATCAGCACTACGTTCGGCATCCAGGCCTGATCGGCACTGAAGGCTTCGTACTCGTTCAGAGGCGCCTGATAGTCGGCGGCGTAGCGGCGATGCCCGACTCCGCCCGGGCCGACGAAATCCTCATCGAAGCCGACAAACTCGTCGCCGATGAAGCCTGCGTTGCCCCAGGTTGGCGCGCCGTGCCGGTACCAATCCGGTCCCGGTGGATGGAAACGCATCCAGATGGCCAGGTCTTCTTCGCGGAGAACGTCAATTGCCAGCAGAACGCGGCGCAGATCCTCACCCAGATACTTCGACCAGTGCACGCGGATGAAGTCGAGCTGACCGGTGAGCGAATCCGGCGAGGCGAGCATCGGCGCACGCAGGGCATCGAATAGGTTTCCTACCTCCGGCGCAACGGGTGGCCGCGTGACAAGGTAGTCGGGAAGAGCGGCGGTCACGTCCTTGTAGAGCGTCTGTCGTTGCAGCTCCTTGTCCTCAAACAGTTCGCGGAATGGCGTGAATGCGGGATTGAGATTCGCCAGCCACAGCAACATAAGCTCTTCGAGGGCTGCTTCGCGATTTGGCAGTCCTTCGGTTGTGCCTTTCAGCCATTCGGCTGCGGTCTGCTCGCCTCGATAGACGGATACGTTCGGAAACTGGTCGGCGAAAGCGAGCAGCAGCCGTTCCATGTTGGCCGGCTCTACCTTTGCTGCGAACCAACGGATCGCCTCAGAGAGAACAGACGGGTCAATTTCCTTGCGATAGCGGGCGACCAGCGCATGATTCAGCTCATCGATCATGCCCATTGCGAACAACGCGCCTGCGTTGACCGTGTTTTCCGGGTCGGCTTGCGAGCCGCGAGCGTCATTGAGCTGGCTTGCCAATTTCCGGCTTGCCGCTACATTTCCGAAAACTACATTCCCGGTGTAGCT
>Ga0206863_1308_pt1 | contig 13060 bp, 6 predicted proteins | sample Alteio_BWOrgCont_41_FD_152634 | JGI IMG/M metagenome (GOLD analysis project Ga0206863, IMG submission 152634) | Enriched cells from forest soil in Barre Woods Harvard Forest LTER site, Petersham, Massachusetts, United States -... | ecosystem: Environmental > Terrestrial > Soil > Temperate forest > O...
TTGGCGTCTGAAATGTTTTTGGCGGTTGACGCCTCTGTCTCCACAGATGCTGCCATTCCATGGAGCTTTGCCAGGTCTTTCTTGCCAAGATGCGATGTCTGCGCACGTGCGATCGCATTGTTGAGAGTTGCGATTCGCTTCGGAGGCAGTGCCTGCGAGCGCCCCAACTGATCCAGGTAAGCTCGTGCAACGATCAGTTGAGAGGGCCATGTAATTTTTGGCTGGTTCTGCACGTTGAGCTCGCTGAACTGAACCAGGTTTGCCGCATCGATTTCGTTCTGCGTCAGAAATTTGCTTGGCACCAGCTTGAACACGTCGAGGCCACGGGCAATCTCCGACCCATAGATATAGCCGTTATACCAATATGCAGACCAGTCTCCGCCCAGAATGACTGTCTTGGCGTCGATGGGTCCGCGATCGAAGTAAGCGATCTCGTACGGATGCGTCGTGTCCGTGAAGTCCATCACCGAAATGCCGCCTTGATACCAGGCCTGAACTTCGATATCGCGTCCGGGGATTGGGACGAGCGATCCGTTGTGGGCCACACAATTTTCCGTTTCGGACTGGGCAGCTGGCATCTTGTAATAGCTTGCAAGCGAAAGCTTGTCATCTTTCAGATTGAAGATCGCGTCCGCTCCCCACTTGTTAGGATCTGTTGGGCGGCAGCGCGGCTGCAGTCCGCCGCCCCACTCATCCGTGAAGACTACCTTGGTTCCGTCGTTCGAGAATGAGGCGGAGTGCCAATAGGAATAGTTCGGGTCGTTCACCGCATCCACACGTTTTGGATGCACAGGATCTTTGATGTCGAGCAGAATGCCGTTTCCCGAACATGCACCGGCGGCGAGGCCGATAGCCGAATACACCGTGATGTCATGGCATTGGTTGGTGTCAGCAGGCTTTTCTGCGCCCTTGTCATGACTTCCGCCATTGTTTAGTCCGTTTAGAGCACCCGTTCGCGGATCAATGAATACGCGGGGACTTGAAACGACCTTCGCTTGCTCCGGTGCCGTGAGCGGGACCTTGATCACGTCGATACGGAAAAGAGAGGTGTTCGGGTTTTTATCCGGAGCCTCTCCCGAGCAGCCGGCCAGCTCCTCCGGTTGCCGCACAAACGATGTTCCTGAGACGTAGATGTAGACATTGTCTTTATCGTTAGGATCTACGACTAGCGTATGCGTGTGTGAGCCGCGGCAGGTTTGCACCGCCGCTACCTGCTTCGGGTTTCTGATATCCGAAATATCGAAAATTCTCACACCGCGAAAACGCTCTGGGCTCGCGGTCGGTAGCCGGTGTTCTTTTTCATGTCCGGGCTCTGGCGGAGGCAGCGGTGGGAACCCTTGCGTTCCGCAGTCGAGGCGACCGTTCGGCATCTCCACCGACATAAACAGCAGATTTTTATATACCGAGACATCACCTTGTCCACCTGGGCAGACTAGAGAGGTAATCAGTGATATTTTCGCCGGGTTCGAAATGTCGTAGAAGTTCACGCCATAGAAGTTGCCCTGGAACAGATGCGTTCCCTGAAAAGCAAAATCTGAATTCGCAAATGCAAGCTGCGCAATGACGAGCCGCATGGGTTTCGGAATTTTGGCGATGTTACTTATACCGAGGATACCCAAGGTCTTCTGAACGGCTGGATCGTCTGGTTGTGTGGACGGCAACTGGAACGCGTCGGCTTTTTTCAGGAAGGCAATGTGTTCCATACCCATTGCGGCCTCGCCAGCATCGTAAAGCCCGGGCTTCAGACCCACGCGCGGATCGTTCGTTGTTGAGCCAGTCATTCCCGGTGGCAGCGGCGTAGGCGGTTGTGGTGCGAACGGGTCTTCTTCTGCTTGTGCCGCTGGGGCAGGTTTCGCAGCCCGAGCAGGCGGCGTCTGCGCCTTTAGTCCATCGACACTGGAATACATTACGGCCACGGCAAAAGCGACACCAGCCAATCGAAAAGCAAGCGCCCGCGTACGGTTCATCGTTTCTCCTCTAACATGTTTTCCATAATCTTGATTTCAGCCCGCTGTGTATTGTCTGCGTCGGTCGCAAAGTCGAACAGTTCGGCGTCCTGGCCAGCACCTGGGATATCGAATAAATCCTTCACCATAATCAACGCTCCGTTGTGGTGCTGAATCATTCCCGTTAAAAACTTCCGGTCAAACTCGGTACCCCTGGCCTGTCTCAATGCGTCCATCTGTTCTGGTGTCAGCATTCCCGGCATACGCATCGGTTCGCCATCTTTCTTCATATCAGGCATTCCAGGCATCGACATCGATATTGGTTCTCCGCGAGCGGCGAGCCACCGTTTCATGAATTTGATCTCGTCCGATTGCGAAAGGCTGATACGAGCACCGAGAGCGCGGATATCTTTGTTCTCCGTATGTGACGTGATCAGCGCGGTCATTTCCACTGCCTGCGCATGATGCATGATCATGCCCTGCATGAAATCAATATCAGCCTGCGAACGTTGCGGTACCACCGCAGATGTAGAAGGTGGGAGCTTCCTGCTTGGAGTTCCTGGCGCGCCGGGTTGGACCACTGAGACCGAGCCCGATGCCGTCTGTTGCGCGTAGACTATCGGAGCCTGCAAGCCGCAAAGCACCGCCAGAGTATAACCAAAGAACGCCAGAGCTAACATTCCGAGGGTGTACAATTTTCCACTACGAACCACAAGATCAACCCTCAACATCCACATTTGACCGAGCATATTCGCTGCTGACACCCTATCACGACATTTCACAAACGTTTCTTTTTACATTTTGCAAACAACTTTCTTTTTTGGATATAGCACAATGGACCGCAATGTGCCTCCCCGGCTAGAGGGTGGCGTGGGAACGAGTTGCGAGATGTTCGCTGCGGTAAATTCAGCTCTCAAAAGATATACCCCAGGCCTTCATCACCTGCTCAAGGGTGGCGTTAGGCGGGCAGAACTACCATTCCCAAAGATGCTTTGGGGAAGGCCGGTCTTGACCCATCTCCGGCTATGGGATCGGGTGGTGTGGGGGGAAAGTGTTCTGCGTTGGATTACCGAGTATCTGAAGCCTGGCGATATCTTTTTTGATGTGGGGGCACACCACGGGTGGATGTCGATGGTTGCCGCGCGCCGGACGGGACGCAGTGGCAGAGTGGTGGCTTTCGAGCCGTCGCCTTCATCGGTTGATTTTTTGCGCTACCACAAGCGAATGAACCGTCTGACGCAGATGGAGATCGTGCCCAAAGCGGTTACCAGGGTAGACGCAGCGGCAACGCCGTTCATCGTGGTAGGAAGTGGCGACGCGGTAATGAACTCATTGATTGAGCTTGACGAGGTAAAGAGTGATCCGCGAGGCAACTCTGTGATCCAAGTGGAAGCCATTACGCTGGACTCTTACTCGCAGCAGACGGGTCTTACACCGGCCATGATCAAAATCGATACTGAGGGTGCGGAGCTGTGGGTATGTGAAGGAGCCAGACGCCTTCTAGCAGAGAGCCATCCGACACTCATCATTGCGACTCATCCGTCGTGGCTTCCGGAGGGCCAGAAGATAGAGGATCTGTTTGCGATGTTGAGCGGTTATGGCTACCGCATCGTCGCCTCTGAGACTATGCGGTACAAAGAGACTGACTTTGGAGACTACCTGTGCATTGCTGAGTAGCAGGTAATGACCGGATGCAGCTGTGAGCCAGTGCATCCGGTCAAAATCATGGCCGAGTCTGCCTCAATCGACGCAACGCTGCAATCATAGCGTCGATGTCTTCGTAATTGTTGTAAAGCGCAAGCGATGGCCGCACCGTGCTTTCGACTCCAAAGCGTCGCAGAGTAGGCTGAGCACAATGATGCCCCGATCGAACAGCGATCCCTTCCCGGTTGAGCGCGGCACCCACTTCTTCCGTTTTGAATCCGTCCAGCACAAAAGAAAGCACACCCGCCTTCTCCTTTGCCGTACCGATGATGCGAAGACCTGGAATCGTAAGAAGCAATTTCGTCGCATAGATGAGCAGATCGTGCTCATGCCGCGCGATGTTTTCCATGCCAATCTGTTCGAGGTAGTCGATTGCTGCGCCGAGTCCGACCGCATCAGCAATGCTTCCCGTCCCTGCTTCGAACCGTCCCGGTGGAGGCTGATACACCGTTTTTTCAAACGTGACATCGACAATCATGTTCCCACCGCCCTGCCATGGCGGTGAATCCGCAAGTGCATCCGGCTTGCCGTAAAGGACGCCTATGCCTGTCGGAGCAAAGACCTTGTGTCCGGAAAAGACATAAAAGTCGCAATCGATCGATTGCACATCGATGCGCATGTGAGAAACTGCCTGGGCTCCATCAACCAGGGCGCGTGCACCATAACGATGCGCCATCTGCACCATTTTGTGCACGGGCGTAATCGTCCCTAATGCGTTCGAAACCTGTGTGATGGAAACGAGCCGAGTTTTCGGATTCAGCAGCTTCTCAAATTCGTCGAGCAGAATTTGACCGTCATCATCTACTGGAGCTATACGCAGGCGCGCTCCCTTTTCTGCCGCCAGCATCTGCCACGGAACGATGTTCGCGTGGTGTTCAATCCACGTAAGGACGATTTCGTCCTCTTTCTGGATGTGACGATTGCCCCAGCTCTTGGCGACAAGATTGATCGCCTCGGTCGCGCCGCGAGCAAAGACAATCTCCTTCGTTGACGTTGCATTTATGAAGCCCGCTACCTTCTGACGAGCATCTTCATAAGCATCGGTGGCACGCGCAGCCAATTCGTGTGCCGCGCGGTGAATGTTTGAGTTCTCGTGCTCGTAAAAGTATGAAATGCGATCGATTACACTCTGCGGCTTCTGTGTAGTGGCCGCGTTATCGAGCCAGATGAGCGGATGCCCATTCACACGCTCATTCAGGATAGGAAAGTCGCGGCGGACAGAAGCAACGTCGAACTGCTGGCGTGGCAACCTCAAATCCAGAGGCTGGGTTGGGGTGGATTGGATGCCATTCTGTGGCAAATTCGGGCTGCTTGCTGGAGGAAGAACCGCATTTTCCAGGAAGTAAAACGAGGGCTGGGCAGTATGGGCTACTTCAGCAGTGGGTAACTCCGCCAGCGAAGAAATTGAGGGTAGCCCTGCTTCGAAGGAAGGAAACTTCAGCTCGAACGGGGGCAACGGAATGGAAAATGGTGATTGGGCCTGTTCAGGCGAGAAGGCAAAGCGGCTCGATGCATCGAGCACCTTCGGAATCTCGATAACAGGTAAAACAGCAAGGGACGCCAGCGAAAACTCCTCGGGAAGACCCGATGGGGCCGCACCACTGATCGCCTTCTGCAAATCAGCCTCGTTGGGTAATGCGTTCGCAGAAGGTATCGCTGGCAGACCCGGAGCGGGCGCGCCGAACTGAGGGAGTCGCGTCTCAAAAGAAGGAACATCGCGCGGCTGGGCTACTGGCGTCTGGACCGGAGATGCCCCCTGCAGCGGCAGGGCCTTGAAAAACTCATTCGCCATCTGCGTGAGTGTGGCTACGTCCGGCAGATATGCCGCACGAGTACCTTGTTCGCTCACAGCGCTCGGCTGCACTGCCTCGTCGAAGGACCATGTCTCTCCGCTACGATCATTTGTAGTCATGGTAGTGATTGACCTCGACATTTTCGAGCACGCCTAACGCATCTTCTGTGAGCACTGCCGCTGAGCAGTATAAGGAGATGAGATACGAAGCAATCGAATTGCGATCAATGCCCATGAAACGAACTGAGAGCCCCGGCGTCTGCTCGCCCGGCAGGCCCGGCTGAAAGAGTCCAATCACACCTTGCCGCTTCTCCCCAGTGCGCAGCAGAAGAATATTTGTCTTTCCGCCATCATCGATAGCGAGCTTGTCACTGGGAACGAGCGGTACTCCACGCCATGTAAGAAACTGCGAACCGAAGAGAGTTACCGTCGGAGGAGGCACGCCACGCCGCGTACATTCTCGTCCGAATGCGGCAATGGCACGGGGGTGAGCGAGGAAGAATGCTGGCTCCTTCCAGACTCGCGCCAACAACTCATCCAGATCGTCCGGAGTAGGTGACGCCTTACGCGTGCCCACACGATACGGCTTGGCTACATTGTGGAGCAAGCCATAGTCTGCATTGTTAATCAGTTCACTCTCCTGGCGCTCTTTCACTTTTTCCACGGTAAGACGCAGCTGTTCGCGAATCTGGTCATGCGGATGGCTGTAAAGATCAGAGATGCGAGTATGAACATCGACAATCGTCGAAATCGCGCTCAGCGTGTATTCACGCGGCTTTTCGACATAGTCAACGAATGTCTCGGGCAATTTTCGTTCATCGCGAGTGCCGCATGCGACTTCGATGTCTGCATCATTCTTCACCTGGTTGACTCGATAGGTTCCCGATTCGACCGGAACCCATGACAGCAATTGCACTAGCCATCGTGGTGTGATGGCTGCCAGCTGTGGTGCTGTTTTTGTTGTATTTGCTAGCTGACGCGCTGCTGCATCGCCTAACGCGCGGCGATTTTCGGTTGTAGGCACGTGATGACTCCTTGAAATGGTCTGGCCTACAAATTTTATGCTCTCGATGCCAAAGGCACAATTTTAGTTTTTATACTGGTTGCCAAGAATTTCTACTTGGAGCAGCAGAGTGTTTGTGGATGAGAAAGCATGTTTGAACTGGAAGGGTGGCGGAGAATTGTGTCAAGTCACAATTCTCCATCCCTGGCCTGGATGTTAAGCAACTAGCTTGAGACCGTAACGGTGAAAGCCAACATTTGACTCATACCTATCTTTCGCCACTAGGCCTTCTTTAAGACTGAGTGGCGATCTGAGAGGCTGAACGCTGTTGCCAATGACCTCGAGTGAAATCTGGAAACGGCTCCGGAGCGCTTCCGTGCCCTACAGACAGGCGGCTGAGCGGTCCGGGTGCCGACCAGGTCGCCGCATCGTATACATCCATGTCAGGGACCAGTCCTTCGCGCATGCACTGCAACAGGCGATAGAGCATGATGTAGTCCATGCCACCATGGCCGCCCACTTTTTGTGCGATGCTGCCTTCTTCTTTCCATAGAGGATGCTCGTACTGCTTATATGGATCGATGCTGCCCCACTTTTCTCCGCCTTCCTGGCCATCGAAATAAATCCGCGGAGGGTAATCCGCGAAGACGCCCTTCGCTCCGGCGATGGTATTGATCCGGTCATAAGGGTGCGGATTTGAAACATCATGCTTCACCGTGATCGTCAACCCCTTTGCTGTCTTGATGAGCGATGTGTTCATATCGCCGGCAATATAGTGCTCCGTCCACTTGGGATCCGATGATGGCACGTGCGCTTTGCGATAGGCCTCAAGCCCACGCTGCGGCGTGCTCATCGATACGATGTAGTCGAATCTATCGCCACGCTGAATACCCATGTAGTTTGCTACCGGACCCAGCCCATGCGTCGGATACAGGTTTCCATCGCGCTCGGTGCTTATTGTGCGTCGCCACAGTCCTTCACCTTTATTCGAAAAAAGCTCCTCGCGTAGATCGTGTAGGTAGGCGCCTTCCCCATACAGCAAATCACCAAATAATCCTGCATGCACCATGCGCAGCACCAGGGTTTCGTTATAACCGTAGCAGCAGTTCTCAAGCATGGTGCAGTGCCTGCGGGTCTGTTCTGACGTATCGACAAGCTTCCAGCAGTCTTCAATTGTTGTTGCGGCAGGCACTTCGACAGCAGTGTGCTTGCCGTGCTTCATCGAGGCAACTGCCATCTCTACATGCCAATTCCACGGAGTAGCAATTAACACAAAATTCAGGTCTTCGCGTGCTACCAGTGATTCGAAGTCATGATCGCCTTTCGTATAGAGTGTTGGCGACTTCTGTCCGGCTTTCTCAATCAGCGACTGCGCATGCTCGGCTTTCTCCTGTACAACATCGCAAATTGCCACTACCTGCGCATCCGCTGCCAACAGATTTCCAAGCAGGCTGGTGCCTCGTCCGCCCACGCCGATAATCCCGATCTTCGGATTTACGCGCTCATACGGCACATCGACCATCGACGCTTTTTGGTCCTTCGTCTCTGCCACAGCCTGATTTTCTCCTATGGCCGAGTGTGAAAGCCCCAGTCCGACCGCACTCATCGTACCAAGGCGAAGAAAGTCACGACGTGAAACATCGTCCAGTATTCTTTGCATTTTTTCTGTCATCGCACATCCCGCATTTTAGAGATTGACCTTCATTAATAAAGCTTTATCCATGTTGAATTCTGCCGTTGCGTGGTTGCCGAGCACTGCCGTCTCGTTGTGTATTGCAGTCCCCTGAAGCTCCGAATGAGTTCCTCAACGCGTTCCCTGTATGGTGCCGTTTTCCAAAAATGACGCCTGTTCTGACAATCCAGCGAACAGTTCCAGCAGGCTGGAAAGTCATGTCCGCCATAATAATCGACTATTATCGAAATAAAAAATAATAAAACGCTTGTCGAAAAGAAACCAGTGTGACTATACTGCGGCTACTCGACCAATGTATAGAAAAATCTTGTTTCGATTTATATCTTTTCGGAGGCTCTATATGTTTTCACCGCGATACAAACGATCCGACCGATGCTGTTTTCCTTGGATCAACCGCCGCAACTTGCTTCTTGCCGTCAGTATTTTCTCGCTCATTTTTATCTCCTGCTGCGACTTGAGCGCTCAAACCCTCAACGCAACCCTGCGTGGAACAGTGACGGATTCCTCGGGCGCTGCGGTTGCCGGAGCAGAGATCACACTTCTCGAGCCGACAACGGGACAGACCGTGCGTAAAGCATCTTCGCAGGCAAGCGGAGACTTCGAATTCGATGAACTCAAGCCGGGCACGTATGAACTGCGTTGCGGCGCTACCGGATTCAAGGTGTTCGTAGCCCAGAACGTCATTCTCGACAGCGGCCAAATCCGGCGACTCGATCCGCAGCTAGCTCTTGGTCAGGCAGTGGAAGAGGTAACGGTATCTGCTGGCGCATCGGTTATTTCCACCGAGTCCGCCACCATCTCGGATATGTTCACGGCGAAACAACATGATCAATCGCCACAAGTAACGATCTATCCAAGCACGTGGTACCAGCTGACTACGCTGGCCGGCGTGCAAGGAGGCACGTATCCTCCAGTAGCCGATGGACAGGAGCAACAGCAACAGACACAAACGTTCGATGGTATTCCAAATGATCTCCAGGGCATACAGAACAATAACGCCAACTTTTTTGAACAGGTATCCGCGACAGTGTTCAATGCGCCAGCGGAGAGTCCCGTCCCTGTTCAGCTCAGTCAGGTAACAAAACGCGGACAGAATGCCTTTCATGGAAAAGCCACATACCGTATCTATGATTCCGTCTTCAATTCAAGCGGCTATTTCGATACAAGTAAGACGCCTTATCTCCAGCACGAATGGGATCTCGAAGCGTCAGGACCTATCTGGAAAGACCACACATTCTTTTACGGAGGATGGTTTGCCCAGCGCATCCCATTAGGAACCTTTGTAACTGCGAATGTTCCGACAAACCCATGGCGGAATGGGGTATTTTCGACGACGATTATCGATCCCTCCACCGGCCTGCCGTTCGCCAACAATACCATTCCCGCAAATCGCATCAGTTCCGTTGCTGCTGCTGTTCAGAGTCAATATTTGCCTGCTCCGGATGTCGATATCAACACCCCGGTCAACAACTATGCATTTCACTTCCCTTTCAATAGTGATCTCTATCGCGGAGATTGGCCGATTGTCCGCGTCGATCACAATCTGACGAAGAGCAATTCTTTATTTGTGCGCTGGCTGATGCGCAAGACTCCCTACGTCCTGAACAACGGGCTCCCCGCTCTCATCTGGACCCGAGCGAGAACTCATCAGCAGTGGGCCGCCGGAGATACGCAGATCTTCTCCCCGACCCTGGTCAACAACTTCCGCTTCGGATATTCGAGTGATTACATCGTTGACGGACAAAACGAGGCCGGGCAGACCCCACCCGATGGCAGCAAGGTGCTGACGTCGATCGGACTTCAAGGCGCAAACCCAAGCAATTTGACCGGGCAGGGCTTTCCTGAGATCGATATTACCGGTCTCACGTCGCTCAGCAATGTTTCCGGCGGCGTGAAGGCAGACAACCACATCTATACCGTGAATGACAGCATCGACTGGCAGATCGGCCAGCACGCGGTGAAGTTCGGCGGTAATATACAGCATTACAGTAACTTCTACGGCGTTGTGCCGAACTACGGAACGTTCACCTTCGACGGCTCCATTACCGGTCAGCCATACGCCGATTTTCTGCTTGGGCTGCCGCAGGAAAGCCAGCGAGTCAATCCGCTGGGAAACCAGTCGCAGACGCTGAACGAATATGGTCTGTATGCCGAAGACTCGTTCAAGATTACGCACAAGCTGACCCTGACCTATGGCATTCGCTGGGATTTATATGGCACACCAAGTTCGACTAGCCACCTCATGTACAACTGGGACCCGAGCACCGGCAACATCATCGTCGATCCAAAGGCCTTGTCGCAGGTCAGCCCGCTGTATCCATCCAGCATCACGGTAGTACCGGGCAGCGTGCAGGCGATCGCGGACAAGAGCAATTTCGTTCCCCGCATTGGCGTAGCTTACGCGCTCACCGATCACTCGGTCATTCGGGCTGGATACGGCATCTATACTTCCCGCTTTGGCACCACAGGTGCTTTCAATAACTTCCTGCCCATCAACCCGCAGCTTGGTTCCACTGGTCCATTCTCGATCAGCGAGGCGTACCAGAATGTCGTGAGCCCCGGAACGGCGCCGCTGCTTTCCTTCCCCAACCCCTATCCGTCCAGCACGGCCAGCGCTTCGGTGCCAAGCCAGACCGTTTATGGATATCCCCGCGACGTCAGCCACGGTCATATCCATCAATACAGTCTCAGCTATGAGGAAGAGATTGCGCATATCGGGCTTCGTGCCTCCTATCTCGGCTCCGTCGGCACAGGCTTGAACTATTCGGTGAACGTGAACCTGCCGCAGCCAGGCACGCTTCCGTTCAACTCCACACCAGGCGCATCCAACCCCTGCGGCCCGACTACGACGCCCGCTTGCAGCGTAAGGCCATACCCGCAGTTCTTCGACACCAATCTGCTTCGCTTTGACGGCGGCACGAGATTCAACGCACTCCAGCTTGAGGCGAAACGCAGACTTGGCGGCTTGACCTTTAGCGCCAGCTATTCCTACACCGAGAGCCTGGCAAACTACCTCGACACGGAAAACCCCTATGATGTATTGAGCCACTGGGCCAACGACGGCCAGACGCGCCGGAACTATGTCTCGGCCAACATGATCTGGGCGCTGCCTTTTGGCAAAGGTCAGCGTTTTCTCTCCGACAGCGGTGGTGCCGTCGATCGCATTGTCGGCGGATGGTCTACCAGCGTTGCAACATTTCTTGCTTCAGGATTAGGCTTCTCGCCCGCATTCTCCGGGCCTGATCCATCGAACACGGGGACATTCGGCGGACTGCCTGATCTGGTAGGCGATCCCAATAATATTCCGGGCGGCAAGAACTACTATAACTGGTTCAATACAGCGGCATTTGCCGTTCCACAAGCAGGTCATTTTGGCAATGCGCGACCGAATAGCCTGGAAGGCCAGCATCTCTATCAAACCCATCTTTCTTTAACCAAGTCGGTACCCATAACGGAGCGCATACACTTCAACTTCATGACGCAAATTTCCAATATCTTCAACCATCCACAATTCCTGACACCGAGTGGAAACATCTCTGTGCCCGGGGGCAATCAATTTACCAGTCAGTATGGAGTGTTTGACTCTCTCGAAAGCGGCCAGGTTCGGCAAATCACTTTTCAAGGAGGATTTACCTTCTAGGTCGATGTTATCGGGAAGTATCAATCGCTTAGTGAAATATTCGAGGCAAACGATATAGGCGTCTATAGTTGGAGAATTCTGGCGGACTTCTTTTCAGGCAGGCAAACAGGTATCTGGGCCAGCTTGGAGGAAGTTCGCCAGGTAGATGGTGAGCACCTCATCTCTGGGTAAAGGCCCCAACGTACTTCTGCCATATGCATCTCAATTGCCTTTCATTTAGAAAAGAACGAAACCGGTAAGAGTTCCTGAGAGCTATGCGAGTCATACCCTCTCCCGCGTTACCGGATAAGCATACGTTTTGAATTTGTATGGTGACCCTCCTCCGGCACTTTAACTGCACCCTCCATTCAGAGATCGGCTAATTCCCTCCCGGATGTCATTCTAGTAACGCAAAGCGCCATATTTTTAGATAACAAAGCGACATTCTGGACAAGGCTATGCCGAGATCGAAAGCTATCCTTGCCTAACAAGACGCAGGCAATGCGGGCTCGTGCCTGCGCGGCAAGCTTTTGCTTTGATACACGCCTCAATTAAGAAGAAGGCGTTTCTCTGGCACCCTGTCGCGCTCCCGCATATGAGAGCACTCCTCGTCATGAGCAGATACTCCACGTTTCCAGGCGATGGCGAAAAAGACCAAAAATCGGTACGAGTTGAAGGAAAAGCTCGGTGAAGGTGGCATGGGTGTTGTATGGCGAGCGTTCGACACCGCCCTCAACACGGATGTCGCTCTCAAGATGCTGCTGGACGCCAATGACGCTACAGCACTTCAACTCTTCTACGAGGAGTGTCATAAGCAATCTGCGTTAGCGCATCCGAATATCGTCGAAGTCCGCGATGTAGGCACGTTTGATGAAGACGGCCTACGCCAACCCTACCTGGTAATGCCCCTACTTCGCGGCACTACGCTTGCCGCTATGATTCGCGCATCGCCTCAACCTCTCTCAACGGAGCGCTGTGTCGATATCATTTCCCAGGCATGCCGCGGCTTGCAGGCGGCGCATGATTTTGGTCTTCTGCATCGTGATATCAAACCCAGCAATCTTTTTATACTTGAAGACGATTCGGTTAAGATTATCGACTTCGGCGTGGCCCATCGACTGGATATAAGCCGCACTGTGGGCCGCAAAGGCACTCTGCTCTATATGTCGCCCGAGCAGCTTTCGATGAAGCCGCTTACGCGGGCCTCAGATGTATTTTCGCTGGCCGTGGTCTGCTACGAGGTGCTCACCCGAAAGCAGCCATTCCTTGCTGCGTCCGAGGATGCGGTGGTCGAAGCCATTCG
>Ga0206863_1309_pt1 | contig 13006 bp, 15 predicted proteins | sample Alteio_BWOrgCont_41_FD_152634 | JGI IMG/M metagenome (GOLD analysis project Ga0206863, IMG submission 152634) | Enriched cells from forest soil in Barre Woods Harvard Forest LTER site, Petersham, Massachusetts, United States -... | ecosystem: Environmental > Terrestrial > Soil > Temperate forest >...
TGATGCATGGGCAAAAGACCTACATGGTGATCTCCGCCGATGCGACCAAGGCGATGGTGGCGCAGATGACCAAGACGATGCAGGCGCAAGGGGGCACGTCGCTCTCCTCCACGGCGGCGCCGCCTGTGGCCAGCGGCAAGACGGACAAGATCAACGGGTACAACGCGAGCGAATACACCTTCAGCAATGGCCCGCTCAAGGCAAGTTACTGGATTTCCAGCGATGTTCCGAATGCAAAGGGCGTGGCGGATGCGCTGGCGAAATTCCGCAAGGGAGGCCTCGCCGATATGACCAAGGCATTCGCGCCCGACATGAGCCTGCTGCCCGGGGTGCCGGTGAAGACCGAGGTGGAATTCAATGGCCAGAAGATCGAGACCGAGCTGGTTTCCGCCACCGAGCAGGCGGTGGATCCGAGCGTTTTCAAGGTGCCGGACGGCTACACGGAAATGAAACTGCCCAGCGGCTTGCCGGGGCAATAGAAACCGGGGCTGCAATGACCCCGCAGGTGCGGTTGATCCTCGCCTCCTCCTCACCGAGGAGGAGTGAGTTGATGTCGGCCGCTGGCTATCGATTCGAGGTGCTGACGGCCCCCGTGCACGAGGCGATGCCGGCGCATCTCACCGTGCGCGAGACGGTGCTGCTGAATGCGCTGCGCAAGGGGGCGGCGGTGGCGGCATTGTATCCTGATGCATGCGTGGTGGCGGCGGATACCCTGGTGGCGCTGGAGGGGCGGGCGCTCGGAAAACCAGCCAGCCTCGACGATGCGCGGCGGATGCTCGGGATGCTGGCGGGGCGCACCCACCAGGTGTTCACGGGGGTATCGGTCGAGCAACGCGCCGCCGGCGAGCTGGAGGCAATCGTGGAGGTCTCGCATGTCACCTTTCGCAAAATGGCCGAGGGCGAGATCGAGGACTATTGCCGGCAGGTCCACGTGCTCGACAAGGCGGGCGCCTATGCGGCGCAGGAAGACCCCGTGGGGCTCATTGCCGGCATCGCGGGCTCGCGCACCAATGTTATCGGGCTTCCGATGGAGCGGCTGGGCCGTCTGCTCAGTGAGCGAGGGATTCTCCCGGGAAAAAGATGATCGCCGGACTCCTGAGCGGTCCTTGCATTGCCGCCGGTTTTTTGCGTTTGACGAACGGCTGAATTAAGCGAACATCAGCCCCCCTTTTCCCATGCGTCATACCATCTCAGTGCTGGTCGAGAACAAGTTCGGCGTGCTCACGCGTATCGCGGGCATGTTCAGCGGACGGGGCTTTAATATCGACACGCTCAATGTCGCCCCGACTCTGGACCTGCAGACATCGCGCATGACCATCGTCGTGCGCGGGGATGACGCCGTGCTCGATCAGGTGGTCAAGCAGCTCAACAAGCTGGTGGAGGTCATCGAGATCGAGGACTTCCGCGAGGGGGAATACGTGGATCGCGAGTTGCTGCTGGTGCGTGTAAGCGTGGACTCGAAATCGCGCGCGGAGATCATGCAGATCTGCGACATCTTCCGCGCGAAGATCATCGACGTGCAGCACAAGAATGTCTCCATCGAGATCACCGGCGACGAGAGCAAGATCGACAAATTTCTCATGCTCATGGAGTCCTTCGGCGTGCGCGATCTCACCCGCACAGGCCGCGTCGCGCTCTCGCGCAAGGGGTAGAGCCGCTTTCGATTTCCCAGTTTTTCAAGACAAGATCCCCAACCGTTTTTCATTATGCCCGCAAAAATCTACACCGACAAAGACGCCACGCTCGAACCCCTCAAGGGCAAGACCGCGGCCGTCATCGGGTTTGGCTCCCAAGGCCACGCCCACGCGCTCAACCTCAAGGATAGCGGAGTCAAGGTCATCATCGGCCTTTACCCGGATAGCAAGTCGCGCGCGGTGGCGAAGGAGAAGGGCTTTGAGGTCGTCGATACCGCAGAGGCGGTGAAGCAGGCTGATGTGATTTTCGTCGCGGTGCCGGACACCAAGATCGCTTCCGTGTACGATGCGGATATCGCGCCGCATTTGAAGAAGGGGAAGACGCTGCTCTTCTCCCATGGGTTCGCGATTCACTTCAAGACCGTCGTGCCACCCAAGGATGTCGATGTCATCATGGTGGCGCCCAAGGGCCCCGGCCACATCGTCCGGCGCCAGTTTACCGAGGGCAAAGGCGTCCCCTCCCTCATCGCGATCTATCAAAACCCGAGCAAGAAGGCCAAGAAGACCGCGCTGGCATGGGCCAAGGGAATCGGCGGCACACGCGGCGGTGTCATCGAGACGAGTTTCAAGGAAGAGACCGAGACCGATCTCTTCGGCGAGCAGACAGTGCTGTGCGGCGGCGTGACGGCGCTGATCCAGGCCGGGTATGAGACGCTGGTCGAGGCAGGGTACCAGCCGGAGATGGCGTACTTCGAGTGCCTGCACGAGCTCAAGCTCATCGTCGATCTCATCAATGAGGCGGGCATCAGCGGCATGCGGTTTTCCATCTCCGAGACGGCAAAGTGGGGCGACGTTTCCGTCGGGCCCAAGATCGTCGACAAGACCGTCAAGAAGCGGATGAAAGGCGCGCTCAAGGACATCCAGAGCGGCAAATTTGCGAAGGAGTGGATTAAGGAAACGAAGACCGGCAGGAAGCGCTACACCAAGCTGCTCAAGGCGGGCACTACCCATCCCATCGAGAAAGTCGGCGAGCGCCTCCGCGGCCTGATGCCGTGGATCCAGAAGAAGAACCTGGGCGGCGCGCAGGCGGCTTACTAGCACCGTCTTGGCATGGTTTCAGTAGCCATGGGACGAAATCCCTTGGCGATAGGATTTTCAAGGAGCAGATGCTCCTTGAATGGGGTCCGGGGCAAAGCCCCGTTCAGAATTCTTTTGGGCAAGCCTGCCCCTCAGTCGTCGCCCCCGCGCCGGCCCGCCGAAGTTACCCCCGCGCATCGCTGCCAAACAGCAGGCTTGCCCGCATCGAACAAGCGCAGCGGCGTTCGATGCCTGACTTCCTCAGCACGCGCCCTCCCATCCCAGACTTCCACCCTTGCGGCATTACGAGGCTTCTAAGAAAGTCCCCGCGCATGAGCAATCCCCCACACCTGCCAGGCGCCCCAACGAGCAAGAAGATGATCCTGCCCGCGCTGGTGCTGGCGGGAACCGTGGGATTTATAGGGCTGCATCGGTTTTACGCCGGGCGCCACATCAGTGGCGCCATCCAGCTCGTCCTCTTCGCCGCGGGCTGCATGATGGCCCGGGGAATTTGGGCTGGCGTCAATGCGCTTGAGAACATGGACCAGATGCAATGGCAGGATATGATACTCAACGGCAACATCATGACCGTCGTACACGTTAGCCCGCTCGCATCACTGCTGCTTGGAATTCCGATTTGCTGGGCTGGGCTCGATTGCATTCTCCTTGGCATCCGCCAATTCAAGGACGGCAATGGCATCAAAATGACCCGCTGGGTTTGACGCCGTCCTTCTGCCTGGATCAACTGTCGATCCATCGATAAACGCTGGAGTACCAGCCCAAAATCTGCGTAAATCTGCGTCAATCTGTGGCTAAAACAGCACCGCGGAACATCCCCATACCAGACGAAAAGCTATAACCCAAAACCGGGCAATGGAGTTTGCCCGTCCCGCGTGTGCGGGAAAAACCGCCTGCCCGCCAGCGCTGATGACTCCTGCCCCGCGCACCCGTGCGCGCGATAGGATTTATGTTACGCGATTTTTGGAACACACTTTGCATTGGCGCTGGTGGCGCGATAGGCACCATGCTCCGGTACGGCGTATCCGGCCTCGTAGCCGCGTCATTTGGCGAGCGCTTCCCCACGGGCACGCTCGTCATCAATGTCACGGGTTCGATCATCATCGGCGTCTTTGCCTCGCTCTGCGGGCCGGAAGGCCGCTTGATGGTGCCGCCGCTCGGCCGCCAGTTTTTCATGATCGGCATCTGCGGTGGCTACACGACTTTTTCCTCCTTCAGCCTCCAGACGCTCAATCTCGCGCGCGACGGGCAATGGGGGTATGCTGCGCTCAATATCGGCCTTTCGGTGCTGCTTTGCCTTGGCGGTGTATGGCTCGGCTTCGTCGCCGGGGAAACGCTGAACCGGGGCTCCCTGTAATCACCTTCCCTGCAATCACCTTATGACGCTTCCCTCCTCCGGAGAACTCCTCCGCATTTACATCGGCGAGAGTGACCGCTGGCATCACCAGCCGCTTTACGAGGCCATCGTGTTCAAGGCGCGCGAGGCCGGCCTGGCGGGTGCCACGGTGCTGCGGGGAAACATGGGCTTTGGAGCCAGCAGCAGGCTGCACACGGCAAAAATCCTGCGGCTTTCCATGGACCTGCCGCTCGTCATTGAGATCGTCGAGACGCCGGACAAAATCGCCGCGTTTCTTCCCGTCCTGGATGAAATGGTCACCGAGGGGCTTATTACACTGGAAGCGGTGCGCATCCTCAAGTACCGCGGCGTCGTCCCCACGGAGTAGCCGGCGCGCGGGGCGTCCCTACACCATCCCCGCCACGAGCAGGTAGGCCCATGCGAGGAAGAAAATCAGCGGCATCAGCAGCGGCGCGCTCCATCCGAATCGCATGATCCACCCGTCCCGCCCGATCGCCGGCAACGACGGATCCTGCCGGATCATCTGTGCCAGCAGCCGCCGCCAACGGCGTATTGCAACCGCGCCCCCGATGATCCCCAGCAGGATCAGGATGCAGCTCGCGATCGCCAGCACCGGCACCAGCGGGTAGTAGTAATCATTCCGCACATTGGGGATCGCGTTATCCTTCGATGAGTGCGCGATCGCCAGCGCCGAGAGCAAAAACGCCTGCGACGCAAAGAACCAGCTCAGCCGCGTGCCCATGAGATTATCCTCATGCGCGATCTCATCGCGGATGGCCTTGTAGCTGGAGAAATCGACCGTGCCCGTCTGTGGCGCTGGCATTTCCCGGCAATTCTGTCCGCGCGGGGCGACGCGTCAAGAGGTGTCGAGAGGCAATTGACATGGAGGGGCTATATCATAGCCTTTTTGCATGGCGGGGATCGCGACCAAACTGGGAAAGAACGGGCGAGTGTACGTGCCTGCATCCTTTCGGAGAAAAATGAACCTGAAGCCAGGGGACTCTTTCTCTTGGATACAAGTTTCCGACAACGAATGTCACGTTCGCATAGGCCGGAATCGCAAGAAGGGATCTATCGAATCCATGGAAGGATTCATGAAGCGATTTCAAAAGGGAAAGGGCTGGCCGGCGACTACCGCTGAATGGATGAAGCTGCTGCGAGAGGGCGAAGAGTAAGACGATCTGCGTCGTGGCCGCCTTGACGCACATTTGCTGAGTAGTGTCCTAATTTGAATCCTTCTGTGACTCGAGGATGATGCCGTCGAGCATGGTTGCAACCGCATGTGTGTTCGCCGCGTCCTTCAACTCTGAGAGCGATGCTTCATCTTTGATGACCTTACCGTTCTCCCTGAGCCGGACAATCCATCCCTCGATCTTGGCACCGCTGGCCGAATGCGTGGTCGAAGTGGATACAGGGATATTGCCGTTGTAATCAGTCTGCGTTCCGGCCAAAGAGGTGCTGACGCTTGTCCGGCGGTGCTCGGCGACAGGCAGGGACGCCACGTCAAAAATCTGTTCTATGGAGGTGATGGGCTTTGATCCGTAATCGAAAACCCATTCTTCTCTCGTATTTTTGTCCTCCGCGATAAAGAACCACTCAACGGTGTAGCTCAACGGCTTTGGAGAAGCACCTACCAATCGAAACGTGATCTCGATAACCGCTTGATGGGAGAAATCCAACTTGCGGGTCGTCGTGCCTAAATCGACCGATTGCGGGGTATAACCGGAATCAGGGTCCGGCACCGTGTAGGCCGTGGCGACAATCGTAGAAGAACCACTCTGGTGGAGGCCACTGGCGCTTTTGATATTTTCGACCGTGATGTCGGGGAATCCCGCCTGCGCTCGATACGACAGAGCGAGGACAACGGAAATCAGCCCGAGAAACTTCATGCCCGGACAGTACCATTTGCTGCCCCCGTCTTGCAACGGCACGGCGCTTCCACTAGATTCGGCCTCCCGCCTTATGACAAAAGCCCCGGTCACGATTTACGACACCACCCTGCGCGATGGCACCCAGGGCACCGGCATCTCGTTTTCCGTGCTGGATAAACTGCGCGTGGCCGAGAAGCTCGACGCCTTCGGCATCAATTATATCGAGGGGGGCTGGCCGGGGTCCAATCCCAAGGACATCGCCTTCTTCGAGGAGGCGGCAAAGCGGAAGTGGCAACATGCGCGCATCACCGCATTTGGCATGACCCGCCGCGGGAAGCTCGCGGTGGAGGACGACCCGCAGGTCCAGCTTTTGCTCGATGCCGCCACGCCTGCGGTCTGCATCGTCGGCAAGACCTGGCCGCTGCACGTGACCGAGGTCTTTCAGGTCTCGCTGGATGAAAACATCGCGATGATCTCCGATACCGTGGCCCATTTGAAAAAGCATGGCCGCGAGGTGCTGTACGATGCGGAGCACTTCTTCGACAGCTACAAGGAAGACCCGGAATATTCCATGCGCACCATCCGCGCCGCGCGCGACGCGGGGGCGGACATCGTGGTGCTGTGCGACACCAATGGCGGCTCCATGCCCGACGACGTGGAGCGGGTCACCGCCGCGGCGATCCAGGAGCTTGGCATCCCCGTCGGCATTCACACTCATAACGACTCCGGCCTCGGCGTCGCGAATGCCCTGGCCGCGGTGCGCGTGGGTGCGTCGCAGGTGCAGGGCACCATCAATGGCTACGGCGAGCGGGTCGGCAATTGCAACCTCGTCACCATTATCCCGAATCTTCAGCTCAAGCTCGGCATGCCCGTGGCGCGCGATCTCACCCAGCTCCGCGAGCTCTCTCTCTTTGTCGATGAAATGGCGAACGTCACGCACGATATCCGCGCTCCATTTGTCGGCGGCGCGGCGTTCACCCACAAGGGGGGCCTGCACGTCCACGCCGTGCAAAAACTCGCGCGCACTTACGAGCACATCGACCCGGCCCTCGTGGGCAATCGCCAGAACATCGTCATCTCCGACATGTCCGGCCAGAGCAACATCCTCTCGAAGGCCGCCACGCTTGGGTTTGACTTGAAAAAGGGGACACCCGAGGTCAACGAGATCCTCGCGCGGGTGAAAAAGCTGGAGAGCGAAGGATACGAATTCGAGGCCGCCGAGGCATCCCTGTCACTGCTCATCCAGAAGGTGCTCCAGCATCATCGCCCGATGTGGGAGCTGCTCGAGTACCACACCACCTTCCGCCGGTCCGGCTCCGGCGCGTGCGATACGTGCGAGGCTACGGTGAAGCTGAGCGTCAACGACGTGAGCGAGTACACCGTCTCGGAGGGAGATGGCCCCGTGAACGCGCTGGACGCCGCGCTGCGCAAGGCGTTGCGGCCTTTTTACCCGCAAATCGATGGCGTCCGGCTCGAGGATTACAAGGTGCGCATCATCGGCGGCCAGCTCGGCACCGGCGCCCGCACCCGCGTCCTCATCGTCTCCACGGATGGCCGGAGCAGTTGGGGCACCGTAGGCGTCTCCGGCAATATCATCGAGGCAAGCTGGCTCGCGCTCACCGACAGCCTGGAGTACAAACTGCTCTCGGACGAGAAGGGGTAATGCATGTGGCAGCCACGCTGCCCTAACCGCGCGGCTGGCTAGAGGCCCATCCCAAAATGCAGCGCGAGCACTGCAATGGACGCGGCTACGCAATAGAATCCGAACAGCTTCCACTGGCCTGCCTCCAGCCACTTCGAGAGCAATTTCAACGCGGCCAATCCCGCCAAAAAGCTGAATACCATCCCTATCATACCCGGCAACATCAAATGCCCAATCGGCAAATGCGCCCCTGCCTTGTTCGCCTCCAGTAAGCGCTTCCCTTCAAACGCGATTGCCGCGGGCGTCAATATCACTGCCAGCGCGAAGCTGAATTCCTCGACCCTGCTCCTCGATAATTCCCGAAGCAACCCCGTCGAAATCGTCGAACCCGACCTGGAAAATCCTCTGAACGGAATGCTCAACCCTTGAATAAGCCCAATCAGGATACTGTCTTGGACCTGGATTTCCGAGCCTTCCCCGCGGAATCGACCTTGAGAGCGAATCCCCGAAATCGTGATGAGCACTCCCGCCGCGAACAACGCGGCCCCGACGAGTCCAAGATTCGAAAAGAGTATCTCGATCTCCGCCTTTGGCGCCCCTTTGAGAAAAACCTTCTCGATCACTTCCTTGACCACGATAAACACGACCCCCGTGCAAAACGTCGCGATTACCAGTTGCATCAGGTAATCCATTCGTTTGACGCTCGAGGAAAAATAATCCCGCTTCCAGCTTTTCCAGAAGTACACGATCACCGCGAACATCGTCCCCGTGTGCAGCATGATCAGCAGCATCGTCATCTCCGGGCTCGATGGGTCCAGCTTCATCAGCTTCTCCGCAACGATGACATGCGCCGAACTCGAGATCGGCAGCAGCTCCGCCGCCCCCTGGATCACGGCAAGGATAAGGATTTTAAGGTAAAAATTCACGCTGCGATAAAGCTGGAGCCCGAGCCTAGATCGCGCTGTCCCCGTGTTCCTCAGTCCGGATGCGCACCGCCTCCTCGATGGGGATTACGAATACCTTCCCATCCCCGATTTTCCCCGTCTTCGCCGCATTCACAATCGTATCCACCGCGCGTTGCACGCGGTCGTCCGAGATCACGATCTCAAACTTCACTTTCGGCAGAAAATCGACCGTGTACTCGCTGCCGCGGTAGATCTCGGTGTGCCCCTTTTGCCGGCCAAATCCCTTCACTTCGCTCACGGTCATACCCTCGATGCCGATTTCGGATAGCGCCTCCTTCACGTCTTCCATTTTGAATGGCTTGATGATGGCCTCGATTTTTTTCATAACGCGTCTTGGTGGAGATAGGGATAGCGGCAGCCTTTAGCAAGGCGATTTCCGCCCCGGCGCCGCCGGGTAAAACGCGGGGTCGGGGGGCGGCACAGGCTCAAAGCCCACTCCCGCGGCCCGGGTGCCAGAATATCGGTTCCGTGGAACCTATGGGATGTATTCCCCGCGTCGCTGGCCGGTTACCAGCAGAGGATCGTCAGCTTTTTCGGGCCATGGGCACCGAGGACCAGGATTCGCTCGATATCGCCCGTCCGGCTGGGGCCGGTGATGAAGCTCATGAAGCTCGGGTAGCCTTTCGCGTACTTCCGCTGCAGCAGGGCAAAGGCATCCGGCAGATCCGCCAGCAACTGCTCGCGCCGGGCCAGCACCACGTGATGCGGGGGGAGCACGGAGAGCGCGCGGCCTCCGGCACTGCGGCTGGTGACCACCACGCTGCCGGTTTGCGCGACCAGTGCATCGCATTCCGAGATACCTGCGTCGCACTTTTCCATCTCCCGCACATCGTACCCTGTATCGGTCCAAAGAGTATTGATGCCCAGCGCCGAGACCATTGCGTGCGTCGAGCCGCAGTAGGTGCCATCGCCATGCGCAGCCACGCGGGTCCATCCCTCGGCCATTGCGACTTCCGCCAGCTTCGCCCGGGCCGCGGCTTCATTCTCCAGCAGGTGAAACGCGGACCTGAGCTTCTCCGAGCTGCTCGCGAACAGCCCCACGCGCTCCTCAAAACTCCCTCCCACCAGCGGCAGCCAATGCGACACCGCCTCCGCTGACGCGATGGGGTGGGCGTGCTCCTGCCCGTGATGCCCCGGCCATGGCGAGGGCATCGCCAGCCCCTCCCGGATGCGTTGAAAAATCTTCTCCTTTTCGACGTTCATTTTGCCGCCTCCGCGGCCCGGCGGGCTTCGCGTTTCTTTGCCTGCCAGAGATCGGTGAAGCTCAACGGCGGCATTGCGGGCAAATCCCGCGTTTGAGTCCACGCCCGGGCCGGGTCGAGCGGGCCGCCCTTTACCAGCCCGTGAAACCAATACTGAGCGAAACCCGCGAACGGCAGCAGCCTCTTCATCAGCCCGGGCCGCGTTGCGAGATAACCGAAGAGGCGAAACGCCTGCTTCTCCCACCAGACCGGCTTCTTCGCCACGGCGTTCCGGCGGTTCTGCAGGAGATGATGGTGGAGGTCGATCTTCACCGGGCAGGTCTCCGTGCATGCGCCGCAGAGGGACGAGGCCTGGGAAAGATGTTTCCATTCCTGCAAGCCACGCAGGTGCGGCGTGATCACAGACCCAATCGGCCCCGAGTAAGTCGTGCCGTAGGTGTGGCCGCCGACGTTGCGGTAGATGGGGCAGACGTTGAGGCATGCGCCGCACCGGATGCAATGGAGCGCGTCGCGCTGCTCGGCATCGGCCAGCAGATGCGTGCGGCCGTTGTCGATCAAGACGACGTGATATTCCTCCGGCCCGTCGGATTCGCCCGGCTGGCGCGGACCGGCGTACATCGAGTTGTACCCCGTGAGCGCCTGGCCTGCACCGGCAGTGGCCAGCATAGGCAGGAACAACGCGAGGTCCGAAAGACGGGGAATGATTTTCTCGATGCCGAGCAGCGTAATCATCGTTCGCGGCAGCGCGCCGGTCAGCCGCGCGTTGCCCTCGTTTTCCGTGATGGAGATCATCCCCGTCTCGGCCACGGCGAAATTGGCCCCGGTGATCCCGACGTCGGCCGTGATGTATTTGTCGCGCAGCACCTCCCGTGCGATCATCGTCAGCTCCTCAGGATTGTCGGTCGGCTTGCTGCCCAGTTTCTCGGTAAAGAGCGCGCTGATCTCGCCCCGCGTAAGATGCATCGCTGGAAAGACGATGTGATACGGCGCCTCCTGCCGGAGCTGGACGATGTACTCGCCCAGGTCGCTTTCAACAACACTGTAGCCGGCTTTCTCCAGCGCCTCGTTGAGATGGATCTCCTCCGCCGTCATCGCCTTGGATTTGATGATGGAGCGGGCGCCTTTCTCCTTCAGGATCTCAAGGAAGATTTCGCGGGCCTGCGCTGCCGTGCTGGCCCAGTGGACCTTGGTGCCGCGTTCCTCCAGCCGCGAGGCGAACGCCTCGAGGTGCTCGTCCAGGTGATTGATCGCCTCCCATTTCCGCTCCGCCGCCGCCTGCCGTGCCCCCTGCCAGTCCTGGAACGCCGATTTCTGCAAATCGCGCGCCGTCTCGTACTTGGTCAGCGCGGTGCGGATCAGCCCACGATGCCGCAAATCCGCCGCCACGCGCTTCGCCTGCGCCTTGAATTCCTGCGCGAATGTCGTTGAGCCTTCCATGCTTATTGCCGGGCAAGCACCTCCGCGATATGCAGCGTCTTCAGCGGCTTCCGCTGCCGGTCGACCAAGCCCTGGATTTGCATGAGGCAGCTCGAGTCATTGGAGACGACATATTCAGCTTCCGTCTCCAGCGCGGTCGCGCATTTCATCTCGCCCATCGCCGTGGAGATCGCCGGGAACTTCGCCGAAAACGTCCCGCCGAATCCGCAGCAGGTCTCCGCGTCGCGCATCTCCACCAGTTCCAGCCCCTGCACATGCTCCAGTAGTTTTCGCGGCTGATATTTCACCTTCAGCTCGCGCAGGCCGTGGCAGCCGTCGTGGAATGTCACCTTCGCTGGAAACCTCGCCCCGACATCCGTCACTCCCAGCTTCGTCACCAGAAAATCGGAGAACTCCCATGTCCGCTCGCCGACTGCCACGGCTTCGGCTGCCAGCGCGGTATTCGCAAAGAGATCGCGGTAAAAGACTTTCAGCATTGCCCCGCACGAGCCCGACCCGATCACAATCGCATCCGCAGTGTCCGCCGCCAGCTTCTCCACCACAGGGCCGGCCACCTTGCGCGCCTCATCCCAGTACCCCGCGTTGAACGCAGGCTGCCCGCAGCAAAAAATATCTTCGTGGAAATTGACCGTGTGCCCGAGCCGCTCGAGCACGGTCACGATGCTCATGCCGGCCCGTGGATACAGGGCATTCATGAAACAGGGGACAAACAGGGTGACGCGCATTTTCCGGACGAGCAGGGGAGGGGATGCTCCGCCGGCCTTCATCCATAAAAGGCCAGCGCCATAACCCCGTCAACGCACGTTTCCCTCCCCTGCTTCAAAATCCATCTCCACCCTCGAGCGCGCCCAATTCAACTGCTGCTCCCGCAACCGAAGATAGGTCCTATAAGTCCTATAGGACCTATCCCCCAAAATTCATATCCGTCCAACGATCCGGAAAATCGGAAAAAATCGCATCCACACCCATCTCCGCCATCCGCTCCATGTCGGCCCGTTCATTCGCCGTGAACACAAAAATCTTCCGTCCATCCGCATGCACGCGCGATACCAGCCGTGGCGTCACCTGCGAGAGCGGCACGTGAATCGACCACGCATTGAGCGCGCGGCCGAGTGGCCGAAATAATCGCGCCGATCTTCCAAACAAAACCCCGATCGGCACGCCGCAATTCCGGAGCCGCCGCAGCTCCGTCCGGCGGAACGACGAGATCAGAAAATCCTCCGGCTTCCATCCGCGCTCCAGATACTCCCGCACCACGGCGAGCACCGGCTCTGCCGTCCCCCGTCCCTTGAGCTCGATGTTCACGAGGCCGCGTCGATCCACGAGGTCCAGTACCTCCCGCAGAAAGGGAATCCGCTCTCCCTTGCCGGCATCCAGCGCGCGCAATTGCTCCAGCGTCTTGCGCCGCAGCGGCCCGCGGCCGTTGGTCGTCCGGTTCAGCGTGGAATCGTGAATGACGATCAGCTCTCCCTGGCAAAGATGGACATCGATCTCGACCCCGTCCGCCCCCATCTCCAGGGCGCGGCGGATCGACCTCAGCGTGTTCTCAGGCTCGTGACCGCAGGCTCCTCGGTGGCCGATGCAAAGCAAAGTTTACACCCGGGTTGGCCGGTCTGGACCTCCTACCGGCTATTCGAAGCAATCCGGTCCCCGCCGGCAATCGCCGGGTTCTCCGCCGCCACACGCCCGGACGACTCGAGCGACGCGACCGCCTGCCCCAGTGAGGACACGGAGACTTCCACCCGCGCCCCGACCGGCAGCATATTGAAAAGCGCCACCACATCCCTGGAGCGCATCCGGATG
>Ga0206863_1311_pt1 | contig 12945 bp, 10 predicted proteins | sample Alteio_BWOrgCont_41_FD_152634 | JGI IMG/M metagenome (GOLD analysis project Ga0206863, IMG submission 152634) | Enriched cells from forest soil in Barre Woods Harvard Forest LTER site, Petersham, Massachusetts, United States -... | ecosystem: Environmental > Terrestrial > Soil > Temperate forest >...
CACGCGGCCCACCTTTTCGGCGGGGTTGCCGTGCCGAGCGCCCGCTTCTTCAGCGATCCGCAGGAGGGCCCGCAGGGTATCGAGGGTGTTGTTGTAGCGACTGGCGCAATACTTGGATGAGAACCGTTGAGACCAGGTTTCGATTTCGCCCTGCCCCACCTTCCTCACATCCATCTTTTCGAGCTCCGGCCACGAACGGAAGAGCGCGAGAATCGTCTGTTCCCGGTAGTGGATGGAGTTGGGGGTAATCCGTCGGAGCATGTTGCCGCGTCCGCGCAAGCCAAACCCACTTTGCAGCTTGGCGCGGAAAACGACTGCGCAATCACCAACCGTCATCCGGCCCTGGTCGTTCGCGGCAGCGGCCCGGACGGTCTTTTCTACCTCGCCCGAAAAATCCTTCAACTTCGCCTTTGCGACCTCCAAAAGATCGCTTTTCAAGCTCTTCCATGACTCCTTGCCGTTTCCGTAAACCCGCGCGTAGTATCTGCCCGATTTATGACGCACCAAGTTCTGCACACTCGTTCGGGTCCAAGTCTTACTGGAATCTGCCGATTTCATGTCATGACCGTAGAAAACGACCGTGAAAAGTGCAAGAACGAACTTGCGTAAGTCGATGTTTTTACTCTGTTAAAGGGCCTGTAGCTCAGCGGTTAGAGCAGGGGACTCATAATCCCTTGGTCGTGGGTTCAAATCCCACCGGGCCCACCTTTCCGCAAAATCAGGGCTGCGGAGGGGAATTGCCGCCACCGGTGATGATAATGACGCCTCCACCGCCTTCGTCTATCGCCTGGATGAGGACCCAGCCGGTACCGACCGGAGAAATTAGGGTGCCGGCTCCCGAGACTTCATCGGCAAAGACCACTCCGGAAAAGTGGGCGCTGAAACCTGGAAGCGTCACATTTCCAGAGAACGCGCCGGTGGTATCATTGAGGGTAAGGTCGGAGAGCAGGGGCGAGTGGGAAGCTAGCTCGCGGATGCCTAGCAAGGCGTTCACTTCGGCATAAGTCGTACCGCGTCTGCCGAGACTGATGCTGATAGGAGATGCGATCGAATCATGAACTGAACGGATTTTGGACGGCGGGTCGTAAGTCGCGCCTTGCAGGTCGTAGGGCTCCGCGCCCGCAGCGGTGCCAGCAGTGGAAAGGCTGTAACCGGCGATACCGGAGAAGCCGCTCCGGCTGGCGATGCTTTGGAATTGAGCGACACCATGGATATTGGCGGGATGCGAGCCTTTGATGACGGCGTAGAATGGGAAGGAGCCGGCCGGATCAAAATATGAGGAGGTGGAGAAGACCGCGCCGGAGGGCGCCCGCCCGTTCGCACGGATGAGTCCATCCCGTCCCATGACCAGCGTGGCGAAACCATAGCCTTGGGGCAATGGGACTGTGGTCGTATCGCTGAGAATTGCAGTAAACCGTCCGGCTCCAGGAGGCGGGCTGGCGGTGGTGAATGGAACCCGGTTCGCGACAAATGCCTGTGACCAATTCGCAGTCGAGATCACTCCCGAGAGGCTATCGAATGCAGGATCAAGCGCAAGGCCGATGGATACAGGATGGGAATCCACTTTCAATGCAACAGAAACAGTGCCGGAGAGGATAGATGCATGGAAAGAGCCGGCGTGGTCTCCGAGGAGCAACCTGCCGGTAGCCTCACCGGAAGCGGCGACAGTGACGGTGAGAAGACCCGAATCGGCGAAGCTGGTGGCGCCAGTGCCCACCAGGGTATTGTAACAACCGGCGACAGCAAGATCCGGGTAATCGACCGTGACCGTGGCGGTCGAGGTGTTTCCGAAACCGTCGGCCACGGTATAAGTGAAAGAATCCTTCCCCGAGAACCGGGATCCGGGTGTGTAAGTCACATCGCTCCTAGAGGTGATGGCTACTTTTCCACGGCGGGCTTTGCCCACGGCGACGATATGTAGAGCCGCGGGATCGCCGAAGTCATTCGCGAGGACATTGATCACGCACGGCGCACCGCGTGATGCGAAGGCAAGGTCCGGATTCGCCATGAGCTGACTGGGAGTAACGCCGGAGGTACCAGAGAGTACTTCACTGTCCGTGGTTACAATGATAGACCCGTAGGCCCCCGGGGCGATCGTGTAGATGGGGCTGAATTGCGTGCCGCCCCCATTGGTGGCAACGATACGGAATTGGCACGGTGCGTTTGGATATGGGACCGTGACCTGGACCGGAATGCCGGTGGTGCCCGTGAGGGAGGATTGCACGGGCAGCGTCGTGTTGAGCGGCCCGGGGAAGACGCCAAACTCGAACGCAGCGGAGGTACCCTGGTTATTAGGATTAACAATTCCCGAGAGGGTGAGCGTGCCGATCGAAAGGCTGGCATTGACGCCGGTGATCCCCGGGGGAATTACGAAATTCGACCATGTCTGGTCAGCGCCGGAGGAAAGGAATGCGCCCGTTCTCGTCACCAGGCGAAAATGATGGCTGGTGCCTGGCGGCAGCCCAGTCACGCCAGCCTGGAGTGCCGAGGCCTCACCCACGGCGAATGTCCCAGTGGTGAAGCCGTAGGAGGTCGTCCTGCCATACTCAAACCACGCCGTGGAGTCAGTGCCATTCGAGTAGGCCGTGCCGGTGAGCACGGCAGAGGTGGCAGTGATCTCAATGGCGGAGCCGGTGATGACCGTCGGCGCCTGCGGTGTAACAATCATGACATTGCTATACTCCGAGTTGAGTGTGGGGGAGTCGGCGCTGACGCGGAATTGATAGGTAGTGCCAGGAGTGAGGCCGGAGATCAATTCGCCGACGGCCAGCCCGGCCGGAAAGCCGACAGGTTGCCAGCCCGTGCCGCTCAATTCTTGAATCGAGAAGGTGATCGCTGGAGAGGTAATCTTCCAGGAGATGGAGACGTCGCTCCCACTGGCGACAGTCGCGGAGGCGACAGGACCTTCGAGGAACGATCCCGCGGAGCAATCGGTGTAATGGATCCCATCGTAGCCAAACGTGACGAGGTCATTACTGGTGGAGTTCCACCTCGTAAGAGTGGCGCTCCACGGCATGAATGCCGTCAAGCGCTGTGCAATGGTGTCAAAGACTTCATCGGTGGCAAAAGCAAAGCGGCCATCCGGGGACGTCGCAATGATGTCCGGGTTGATGAACTTGATCGTATTGATCGACCACAGGAGATTGAGATTTGGGTCGAACATGCCGCCATCCCAAAAGACCCGGGTGCCATCCTCCGAAATGACAACCCTGCCGGTATTTGCAGTAAATCCGGTGCCACCCGCAGCCGCTACTTTGATGAATTTCCCAGTGGAGAGATCGTATTTGGCAATCGTACCGCCATTGTTGCCGGCCTCACCGTGGTAGTAATAGCGGCCGGTGGGATCTGCTGCGCCTCCGCCTGTAGCGGTAAAGAATGACGTAAGGGTCGCGCCGTGCACTGTGTCGTAAAGCTGCACCGCGCAATCGCCATCCCCACCCTCAACGATGACGCGGCCCGGTCCAAAAGCGGTGACGCTGTGGGCATCCAATCCTTGCTCAGATCCCACAGCGGGGCTGAAGTTATAGGTGCGCCGTAGGGCGAACGTTGTCTTGTCGATCGCGAGGAGCAGGCCAGGGTACCAGTTGGTCACGTAGATTGCATTATCCGCCGGGTGAATCGCGATATCCGTCACGTCCGTGCCCACCGGGATGACGCGGTTGATACCTTTGGCGGCGGTATCGATTTCGAGCAGAAAAGCCCGGTCGGTGCCGGATGCTGCGGACTCGCTAATGGCATAGTCAAAGTCAGAAGATGTGTCCGACTTGAGAATGGTGCCGGTGAGCGGATCCACCGTAATGCTGACAGGAATGACCAAGGATGAGGCGCTGCCGGAGGTGCTCACGGTTACATTTGCGGTATGAAGCCCGGTGGAGAGCTGGGACGCATCCATCAGTATAGCCAGCGTGCCCGAGGTCGTACCAATGGGCGTGGCGAAGCTGATCCACGGCTGATCTGCCGAGGCGCTCCAGCTCAAGGTCTCCCCGTCGCCCGATGAGAGATGGACATCGGACTCGCACCGGGGATCGCCCACGACGGTGAATGCGGCTACGCTGGTGGAGCTGGCAACCAGGCCGGAGCCTGCCTGGGCGCGCGCATCCCCAGCCGCCAAGGCGAGAGATATAGTCACCAGAACAGAGATGTACCTAAGCATGGACAATTCAAATAAAGCTGAACCTCGAAAACGACCTCGGAGCCGCAAGCCAATGAGGGCAAGAGGATGGACCTCAAGAATTCAACAGCGTCCAAGTGCAGATGTCTAGTTTTTATAAGACTCAACGCCGATTTGTTACACTCACCTCGACCGCGATCTGATTTACGCAGGGGTTTCAGGAGGACTTGCGCGGCAACTCTGGCGCGCTACGATGGTGGCACTCCATGAAATTCCGGACGTATCGCAATACCGATTTGACTGTCAGCGAGGTGGGCTTTGGCCTTTGGACCATCTCGACGGGTTGGTGGGGCAATTATACCGAGGGCGAGGCACTCGCGCTTATGCACAAGGCCTTTGACCTTGGCATCACCCTCTTCGACGCAGCCGATACCTATGGCAATGGCCTTAGCGAGGAATACATCGCGAAAGCTTTCCCCACGCAGCGCGATGAAATCGTCATCGCCACAAAGATCGGTTACGATTTCGTCCACTATGGCGAGGAGCGCGGCCGCGGGCAGCGCGAGATCCCGCAGGACTTCTCGCCCGAGGCCCTCGTCCGCGCCACCGATGCCGCGCTCAAGCGCCTCCGCACGGATCGAATCGATCTCCTCCAGCTCCACAACATCCGCATGGAGCAAGTGTACGACGACGCCATCTGGCGGACGCTCGAGCAATTGCAAACCCAGGGCAAAGTCCGCCACTGCGGCGTGGCGCTCGGGCCCGCCATCGGTTGGCTATACGAAGGCGTCAACGCCATCCGCGAGCGCAATTTCGCCAGCCTCCAGCACATCTACAATATCCTGGAGCAGCACCCTGGCCGCCAGATGCAGCAGGCCGCCGAGGAGGCCGGCAAGGACACCATGTTCCTCATCCGCGTGACCCATTCCTCCGGGATGCTCGAGGGTAAATACACCCCGGACACCAAGTTCCCGCCCAACGACCATCGCAATCACCGCCCCCACTCGTGGTTGCTCAATGGCGTCCAAAAAGTCGAGCAGCTCCGCTTCCTGGAAAACGCGGATCGCTCTCTCGGCCAGGCCGCGCTTCAATGGCTCCTCGCCGACGATCGCGTTGCTTCGACCCTCCCGAATATCTACAACGAGGAGCAGCTTCGTGAATTTGCCGCTGCCCCGGAGTGCCCGCCGCTCACCGCCGATGACATGGCCCGCATCGCCGAGCTCTATGAGGAGAACTTCGGCGTCGAGGAGGAGCCCTCGAAATTCAAGGGTACCATGGAACTCGCCGCCGCAGCCGTCCAGGTCTGACCCCGGCGGCACTGGCTCGTTACCGGCATCTGCATGTTGCGATTCCTTCCAGCGAGGTGCTACAAGCGCGCGTGAAAAGGACCGTTCTCCTATGCCGCGCCGCAGGCCTTGCGCTCGCCGCCCTCCTGCTCGCCGGCTGTGACAAGCTGTTCGAGCAAAAGGGTGACGACGCCCTCAACATGGCGCGCGAGAAGGAGAAGGAAGGCGATTACCAGGGAGCGATCCAATCCTACGAGGCCTCGCTCGATGGCACGGAAAAAACCGCCGAGTCCCATTACAGCATGGCCCTCATCTTCGACGACAAACTCGACAACCCCGTCGCAGCCCTCGATCACTTCCGCCGCTACATCGAGCTCTCCCCCAGTGGCGCCCACGTCAAGGACGCCAAAAGCTTCGCCGAGCAGGATCAATTCAAGCTCGTGAACACCCTTTCCAACGGCAGTTTCATGCCCCAGCAGGATGCCGCCCGCCTCAAGAATCAAAACTTCCAGCTCCAGCAGCAACTCAACGATGTCCGCAAGCAGATCGCAGACATGCGTGCCGCAGTTGCCGCCGCCAGGGCCACCCCTGGCAAAGGCGCCCACACCCCTGAGCCCGAGCAAAAGCCGATCCCTCCCGACGCCCGCGTCTATCGCGTGGAGCCGGGCGACACCCTTAGCTCCATCTCCCGCAAATTCTTCCACACCCCCAGCCGCTGGCAGGACATCCAGGACGCAAACTTTAGCAGACTCGCTGGCAGCGTTAAGCTCAAGGTCGGCATGAACTTGATCATCCCGAAAGAGTGATGACGCGCACTCTGCCAGTCGGCCGATGATCTCCAGGCTCCCGAGATGGGCGTGGGTCGGGGCTTGGGTGCTCGCCTTCATGGCCGGCATGATCAATGTCGTCGGTCTGCTCGGCTTCGAGCATCAGGCCGTCACTCACCTCACAGGGACCACGTCACTGCTTGCCGTCTCGTTGGCCAATCTTGATTTTCAGGCAGCCATCCACTTATCGGCTATCATCGGCTCTTTTTGCGCGGGCACGGTAATTAGCGGATTCATCATCCAGGATAGTACGCTCAAGCTCGGCCGCCGCTACGGCGCAGCTCTATTCCTCGAGGCAATTCTACTTTCCAGCGCTGTCCCGCTTCTTCAGCATCACAGTATCTTCGGCTTTTACTGTGCTGCATGCGCCTGCGGCCTTCAAAACGCGATGGTCAGCACCTATAGCGGCGCAGTTGTCCGCACCACGCACCTGTCCGGTATGTTCACCGATCTCGGCATTCTCCTCGGACACGCTATCCGCGGCCTTCCGGTCGATCCACGCCGGATGCGTCTTTACCTCCTGATCATTTCCGCATTTCTCCTCGGCGGCATTGTGGGAGCCTGCTGCTTTCGTCGCATGAAATACTCGACCCTCTTCATCCCGAGCGGTCTGGCAGCATTGACATCCGTCACATACGCCCTCTATCGCGCTCACCTCCGTCAGCGGGAGAGAAGGACGTCAGACTGACGCGGCCTATTACTTCGGGCGTGTTGTTTGCATCCGTTGGTTTCATTATAAGTGTTACTTTGTCGGTCGGGGCCATCCAGTGAAACGCTTAAGTTGATTGTCGCGGCTCGATCTCAAATATCGTGTCCACTATCACCGGAGCGCCAATGGGCATGCTCTGGACTCCATAGACCAGCCGGACATGACCGGTCGCCTGCCCAAAGATTTGAACAAACAGATTGGAGGCGCCGTCTGCAACCGCCGCGTGCTCGGCAAACTGATCGGTCGTCACCATCAGCACCGTCAACTTAACGAGCTTTTTGAGCCGGTCCAGGCTGCCCAGATGTCCCTTAGCCACCGCGAGGGCGTTGAGCGATGCGATGCGCGCCGCTTCCTGACCCTGCTTAACCGACAGGTTTTCACCGAGGCGGCCCGAAAACGCGAGCTTTCCATCCACGACTGGGAGCGTTCCACTTAGGAAAAGTAAATTCCCCGTATCGGAAGCTTCGACGTAAGCTCCCAGTGGTGTCGGCGGCGCGGGGAGCGTGATGCCGAGCTTGGCGAGAAGGGCCTCGGTGGTAGTTGTGTTTGTGGTCATGAGTAAATCTCCTCTCGATCCAACTATCCATTACCAGCGGCCAAAATGTGCGCCGCCATCGACATACAGGATGTCACCCGTCACCGTCGCCGCGTCGGACAGGTACATGACCGCGTCGACGATGTCCTTGACCGTCGAAGGCCGGCCCATCGGCGACAGGCTTTCCATCACCTCTCTCGGAGTATCCCGGTGCAGCGGTGTATACACTTGTCCGGGGGCGACTGCGTTCACGCGAATGCCCTCTTTTGCGTACTCCATCGCCAGGTGCTGAGTGATCGTTGCAAGCCCCCCTTTGGTGATCATCGGCACCGCCGCCGTGACGCCCCGGACCGGATTGCGAGCCAGGGCCGCCGTGATCGTGACAATACTACCACCCATCTTCTGCGCGAGCATCTGCTTAATGGAGAGTTGGGTGATGTAGAGAAAACCCTCGAGGTTGGTCGAGACGAGCGACTTGAAATCCTCGACCGTATACTCCGTGAATGGCTTCGCGAAGAAGATGCCGGCGTTATTGACCAGCGCGTCGATCGACTTGAAGCGCGACATCGCCGTCTCCGCGATCGCGGCTGCCGTAGCCGGATTGCCGATATCGCCATCCACCAGGGCGACGCGGTCGGAAGCCGCGACCTCGGTGGACTGGCTCACCTTCCGGGAACTGGCGACGACATTGAAACCCCGCTCGACAAATGCCTTCACGATGCCCGCGCCGATTCCCTGGGACGCGCCTGTCACGATGGCAGTCTTCCGTGCGCCGCTCATGGTATTTACCTAAAAAAGTTCATTCTCCGGATCGCGAGGAGTGCGATTTCCTCGTTGGTTATCAAATTTGTATTTTTGCTTTCCTCACCCATTTCAAACACCCACGGCAAAACGTATCGTTCGCTGGTCATGCGTCGCGTGTACAAAATTCACGGCTCAGTTTACGGCGAGTCCGCATGCTATTCCCTGCGCACATGTCCCGCTCGCAGACCTATTCGCTCAAATCGTTCACCGCATCGATCAGCCGGCGTATCCGCCCATACTGCCGCTGGTCAGGGACCAGCACCAGGCGCGGCAGCGAGGCGATCTCCGGCTCATTCTTTTCCTCCGGCAGAGCCGCCGTCTGCTCGATCTGACCTTGCAACAGAATATCAGCGAAGTCCTTGTTCATCTGCTCGATCGCCCCGGCCGATAATTGCTTGTTCATCCGCACGACCATCCGCTTCCCAACCCACCGGTAGGATACAAAGTTCTTATAGAACCTCACGATCTCCGCGATCGCCACATCCACGCTATCCGTCATCTTGAAGAAATTAAAATCCGTCTCCCCCACGAGCCCCAGCTTCAGCAGATGCTCACTTAGAAAGGCAAACCACGTCTTCCAATAATTCCCCCCCGGCGAATCAATCAGCACCAGCGGGAAAATCTTTCCTTTCCCCGTCTGCATCAGCGTCAGCACCTCGAACCCTTCATCCATCGTCCCGAACCCGCCGGGGAACAGCGCGACCGCATGCGTTTCCTTCACGAAATTCAGCTTCCGCGTGAAGAAGTAATTGAAGTTAATCAGCTTTTCATCCCCGTGGATGATCTCATTCGCCCGCTGCTCGAATGGCAGCCGGATATTCAGCCCGAATGATTTCTCCCGCCCCGCCCCGCGCTGCGCCGCTCCCATGATCCCATCGCCGCCGCCCGTGATGATCATGTAATCCAGCGCCACCATCTTGCGTGCGAATTCCTCCGCGGAGGCAAATGCCGGCTCACCCGGCGGCGTCCTTGCGGAGCCGAACACGACCACTTTCTTGTACGCCGCATACGGCGCGAAGACCCGCGCGGCGTATCGCAGCTCCCGCAGCGCGCGATTTAGCAGCTTGAGATCCGCCACGGTGATATTGTCGCGTCCCATCTTCAGTGCCGTCACGATCATCTCCTGCACCAGGTCACAGGAGCGGTTGCACCCCCAGTCCTCCACAAGCGTGCGGATGCGCTGGTCAAACTCGGGATCGCCGATCGACCTTGGCTTGCTGGGCAGGGCATGAATGCCGCCCGCTGTAAAATCTGCCATCCGCCGAGCATTCCCAACCGCCTCGCGCGATACCAGAGAAAACTAAGGCCCCATTTCCACCCATTCTCAATACTGGACAGACCCCGCCCGACCCGGAAGACTCGCCGTTTTCCCATGATCATTGTCATCCGTCCCCATACCTCGCGCGAGAAGCTCGACGAGGTCATCGCCGAGGTGCAAAAGCTCGGCTACGAGGCGCGCCCCATTATCGGCACGGAGCAGAGCGTCGTCGCCGCCATTGGCGACGAGCGCACCCATCACACGCTCGAGTCCCTCCTCGCTCTTCCGCAGGTCGAGAATGTGCTCCGCGTGCAAAAGCGCTTCAAGCTCGCCAGCCGCGAGACCCGTCCGCAGGACACGATCGTCAATGTGGACGGCGTCCTCATCGGCGGACCGCATTTTTGCATGATGGCCGGCCCTTGCTCGGTGGAGAGCGAGGAGCAGCTTCTGAGCACCGCCCGCGCCGTAAAGGCCGCCGGCGCCACCATCCTCCGCGGCGGCGCTTACAAGCCCCGCACCTCGCCGTATGAATTCCGCGGTCTCGGCAAGCAAGGTCTCGAGCTCCTCGCAATGGCCCGCAAGGAGACCGGCCTCAAGATCATCACCGAGGTCCTCAGCGAGCAGGATGTCGAGCACGTCGCCGCTACCGCCGATATCCTGCAGATCGGCACCCGCAATTCCCAAAACTACCAGCTCCTCATCGAGTGCGCCCGCACGAAAAAGCCAATCCTCCTGAAGCGCGGCATGAGCGAGCGCATCGAGGAATGGCTCCTCGGCGCCGAGTACATTCTCGCCGAGGGCAATCCCAACGTCCTCCTCTGTGAGCGCGGCATCCGCACCTTCGAGACCTACACCCGCAACACGCTCGACCTCGCCGCCGTGGCCATCGCCAAAAAAGAATCCCATCTCCCCGTCATCGTCGATCCCAGCCAGGGCGCCGGGCGCGCTGATCTCGTCCGCATGCTCTGCCGCGGCTCTGTCGCGATGGGCGCCGATGGCCTCCTCATCGAGGTCCACCCAAATCCCGCCGAGGCCATGAGCGATGGCCAGCAGCAGGTCGACTTCAACCTCTTCAAGGCCATCATGAACGACCTGCCTCCGTACCTGCAAATCACCGGGCGCGACCCGCTCCCATTACCGTAATACCAGATCGAAATATATCCGCTCCACTTCCAATGCCCGCTCGCTCTGGCGCGCACCGACTGGACTCTGAAAAATCTGCGGTCATCTGCGTTAATCTGTGGCTTAATATAAACCCCAATGAAACGCCTGCCCGAGCTCCTCGAGCGTAACAAGCAATGGGCCGCGAAGGTCAGCCAGGAAAACCCCGGCTTCTTCGAGGCGCTCTCTCACCAGCAGGCCCCCAAGTACATGTGGATCGGCTGCGCGGATAGCCGCGTCCCCGCCACGCAGATCGTCGACGTCGCCCCCGGCGAGATCTTCGTCCACCGCAACGTTGCCAACGTCGTGGTCCACTCCGATTTTAACTGTCTCTCCACCCTCCAGTTCGCCGTGGAGGTACTCAAGGTAGAGCACGTCATCGTCAATGGCCACTATGGCTGCGGCGGTGTCCGAGCCGTGACGGATAACCTCGAGCTTGGCCTCGTCGATAACTGGGTCGGCCATGTCCGCGATGTCCAGGTCCGCAACAAAGCCGAACTCGATGCCATCGCCGATCCCGAGGCCCGCAACGACCGCCTCTGCGAGCTGAATGTCATCGAGCAAGCACACAACGTCTGCCGCTCCACTGTCGTCCGCGCCGCATGGCGCAATGGCCAGGACCTCACAGTCCACGGCTGGATCTACAGTCTCAAGGATGGCATCATCCGCGACCTCGGCTTCTGCGCCTCGAGCCCCGCCGACGTGCGCTGACGGGTTCCGCGCCTGTCGTGGCACAAGGCCAAGGCCCTTGGGTGGCCAAGCTCCCTGTTCGCGGAAACTTCGAAACTCCGCTCCCTCTCGAGCGAGAGCGCTTTCCTACGCAGGCAATTTCGAATGCCGCTTCAAAAACTCCCCCGCCAGCGCCTGATAAGCAACCGCTCCCGCCCCAGACGGATCATAATCAATGATCGGCTTCCCAAAACTCGGCGCTTCGCTCAGCCGTATGCTCCGCGGGATAACCGTCTCGTAAACGGCATCCTCAAAGTGCTTACGCACTTCCTCGATGACCTGCTGCGCCAGGTTCGTCCTCGCATACATCGTCATCAGAATCCCCGCCAATACCAGACCCGGGTTCGCCCCACTGTCCTGGATCTGCTGGATCACCCGCACGATTTTCGACAGCCCCTCCAAGGCAAAGTACTCGCACTGGATCGGCACCAGCAGCTCATCCGCCGCGGCCAGCGCATTGGTCATCAGGATGCCAAGCGATGGCGGGCAATCCAGCAACACCCAGTCAAATGCCACGTCCTTCCGCAGTGGCTCCAGCGCCACCCGCAGCCGCGTGAGATGATCGTCGAATCGCGCCACCTCGATCTCCGCCCCGGCCAGGTCCAGGTCCGCCGGTACCATGAAAAGGTGCTCGTATCGAGTCGGCACGACGCAATCCAAAATGCTCCGCTGCCCCAGCAGCGGCCCGTAAATCGACAGCCCCTCGATGCAATCCAGCCCATACCCGCTCGTAGCGTTCGCCTGCGGATCCAGGTCGATCAAGAGCACCCGCTGCCCCTCTGCCGCCAGGCACGCCGCAAGATTCACGGACGTGGTCGTCTTGCCGACCCCGCCCTTCTGGTTCGCTACTGCTACGGTTTTCATTCGAGGTCCACGGAGAAGGACTTGCGACACTACTGATTTGCATTCCATTGTCCAACCCCCATGCCCGACCCCGTACAGATTACCGAGCGCCTCCTCAGCGACGCCGGCGGCTGGCAGGCGCTCAAGGAGGGGAGGGGACTTTGGGAAGCCGGCAAAGTCAATGCCGCTAGCTACGAGCCACCCATCCTGCGCGGCACGGTCAAGGATGGCATCAAGGAGTACCGCGCCGGCCTCCGCATCGTGACCAAAACCAACATCGAGAACCTCTGCTCCTGCCGCCTCTCGCGCGAGCGTGGAATGGTCTGCTCGCACTCCATGGCCGTCGGTCTGGCCGTGTTGAAAGGTGATCCAGCGACCAATCAAGCGCAAGCCAACAGGGCAGGGGAGCATGGCGCGCCTCCAGTTGCCTCTGCAACGCAGGCGCCCGCTCAAGGTCCGCGATTCTCCATAAATGAAGGATCGCAAGCAGTTCTTAATATTGTTATTGCGCCTAATTTTACGTTTGGATGGGAAAAAAATTCAGTCTCGATGGGGGTGGAATTCGAGACCGCAGGCCGCCGCATTCTCGCTCATGCGCTCGATCCAAATGCCCACTACCGCGTAGCGCTTTGCGACCTACAAGCCATCACCGCTATCCGCCAAATTAACGCCGGCGAACTCC
>Ga0206863_1312_pt1 | contig 12934 bp, 7 predicted proteins | sample Alteio_BWOrgCont_41_FD_152634 | JGI IMG/M metagenome (GOLD analysis project Ga0206863, IMG submission 152634) | Enriched cells from forest soil in Barre Woods Harvard Forest LTER site, Petersham, Massachusetts, United States -... | ecosystem: Environmental > Terrestrial > Soil > Temperate forest > O...
AAGATGCGAAGTCACACGCCGTGGGGAGAGATATGGAGGACGATTGCGCACACGCATGCGCGGCGGTCTGTGCTGGCGTTTGTGCTGATGGCATCGCAGGCGTTTTTTTACAATGCGATCCTGTTCAGCTATGCGCTGGTGCTGGTGAAATTCTACGGCGTCGATGCGGGGCGGGTGAGTTATTACATGCTGCCGATTGCGTTTGCGAATGCGCTGGGTCCGATCCTGATCGGGCGGTTGTTCGATGTCGTGGGGAGGAAGCCGATGATTGTGATGACCTATGCGGCGAGCGGAGTGTGCCTGGCGGTGAGCGGGTGGCTGTTCGAGCGGCAGATGCTCGATGCGCGGTCGCAGGCGGTGTGCTGGAGCGTGACGTTTTTCATCGCGTCGGCGGCGGCGAGCTCGGCCTACCTGACGGTGAGTGAGATCTTCCCGCTGGAGATACGGGGGATGGCGATCTCGGTGTTTTACTCCGTGGGAACGCTGGTGGGCGGGGTGGGAGCGCCGTCGCTTTTCGGGTATCTCATCGGAACGGGATCACGTGGATATATGTTTCTGGGCTATCTGGCGGGTGGGGCGCTGATGGTGATTGCGGCAGGCGTCGAGGCGTGGATAGGGGTGAAGGCGGAGCGGCAATCGCTGGAAAGCATCGCCACGCCGCTCTCTTCCGCGGAAGATGGTTGAGCGCTCTTCATTCAAAAAAAACCACGCACGATGAAATATACGAACCTTGGCCACACCGGACTTAAAGTCTCCCGCGTTTGTCTCGGGACGATGACGTATGGATCGAAGAAATGGCGGCATTGGATACTGGAGGAGGAGGAGAGCAGGCCGTTTTTCAAACGCGCCATCGAAGGGGGGATCAATTTTTTCGATACGGCGGATATTTACTCGATGGGGGTGAGCGAGGAGATCACGGGGCGGGCGGTGAAGGACTTTGCGGCGTCGCGCGAGGAGGTGGTGATTGCGACCAAGGTGTACAATCCAATGGGGGATGCGCCGAACAGCCGGGGGCTTTCACGCAAGCATATCCATCACGCGGCGGAGGCGAGCCTGCGGCGGCTGGGGGTTGATTACATCGATCTCTACCAGATCCACCGGTACGACGCGGAAACGCCGATCGAGGAGACGCTGGAGGCGCTCGATGCGCTGGTGCGGGCGGGGAAGGTGCTGCACATCGGCGCGTCGTCGATGTATGCGTGGCAATTTGCGCGGATGCTCGCGGTGTCCGAGCGGCTGGGGCTGGCGCGGTTTGCGACGATGCAGAACCATTACAACCTGCTATATCGCGAGGAGGAGCGGGAGATGAATCCGCTATGCGTGGCGGAGGGAGTGGGGATCATCCCGTGGAGCCCGCTGGCGCGTGGGGTGCTGACGGGGAACCGGAGGGAGAAGACGACGCGGGCGGAATCCGATGATTACTCGAAGGAGCTATATGGGAAGGAGATTGCGGCTGCGGATGAGAAGATGGTGGAGCAGGTGCGGAAGGTGGCGGAGATGCGCGGGGTGCCGGCGGCGCAGATCGCGCTGGCGTGGCATTTGCACAAGCCGGGAGTGGTGGCCCCGATCGTGGGGGCGTCGAAGATCGGACACCTCGAGGATGCGATTGCGGCGGTGGACATCGCATTGAGCGGGGAGGAGATGGCGTTTCTGGAGGAGGGATATGTGCCGCATCGGATTGCGGGGCATTGAGGGAAAATTATGATTTATGAAGTATGAATTATGAAACGGGGCTTATCTTCCGGTCCGACATGGGGGATTATTCGCACAACTTCTTGAGGTGGTGCATGTAAACGGGGGCGCAGTTCCGATTCAGGGGTATGGAACTCATTCTTATTATTGTTCTCATACTGCTGCTGGCGGGGTCTTTTCCGACGTGGCCGCATAGCCGGAACTGGGGGTATGGACCGAGCGGGGGGCTCGGGACCATCCTTGTCATCATCCTGGTTCTGTATCTCCTGCACGTGATCTGAGGGCGGCAGCCTCCACATCTGGCGTCCCCAAACTTTTCAGGACACTGCCGGTATCGTGAAAATTCCGAAGGTAATCCTAGTTTTCGTATGTCTTTGGGAAGTGACCGCATGCCAATCCATCCCAAGGCGAATCCATCGTGATAAACTTGCCAAAATTGTCCAAGACCATCCTTTTTCGGCCGCAATAATTAGAGACGCTTCTCCAGATTACTATTCGATTACTTTTGTGAATCCAACGTCTCCCGTGAGTTCCGTTTATACGTATAGGAGATTTTTAGTGCGAAAAAGCGAATTCGATGCGCGCTTGTTAATGCAAATCCGGAAAGCCGAATCATGGCCAGGGTTCCGACAACAAATTGATCGACAGAACGGATGGGATGACAGGGCTATATTGCGACCGTAGCAAAGGCTAAAACCTGCGCATCATCCTGGCTCTTTATCTACTTCACGTCATTTGATGACTTCGACTTGGTTAGTTTGTCATTGTAGGTCACCGAAAATGTTTTTCGTCCACATCGGAAAGAACAACTCCTGTTTGCTTCAATATTTGGGATTTTATGGATATCAGAGCCGAAGCCGTATCGGTAGTTGGCACATTGATTGCGAGATTTGCATGAATGGGGACATCGGACGCGACCACGGCCGTTTTTTGAGAAGCTTCTGCATAGATCTTAATCGCCAGCACAAGGTCGATTCTCATGTGATCCAGGCTCACTGCTTGTACTGCATGCTGACCCCAGCTCAAATCTCCGAACAGAGTCCATCCGATGGCGAACACAATTACACGAAGTGAGGAGTGCATTTAGTCGTTTGTGTCCTCGGGGGTTGGCGTGGGCTTGGCGTGATGTTTGGTGTGGGCGGGCTTCTTGGTGTCCTTGAAGAGTTCCTTCATGATCTTGGCGATCATGGGGGCGGCGTAGGTGCCGCCGTGGGTGCTCTCGCCGATCTCTCCTTCGTACACGGCGGCGAAGGCGTACTTGGGATTATCCGCGGGGCAGAATCCGACGAACCATGCGGCGTCGCGCTGCTTTGACTTGGGGCCCCACTGGGCGGTGCCGGTTTTGCCGGCGATCTGGACTTCGTCGATGGCGGCCTTGCCCGCGGTGCCGGCAGGGCTGGAGACGACGGCGATCATTCCCTTTTTCACGGCGGCCATGACCTTGGGATCGACCTCGAGGTTTTCCTTTGTCTCGACGTCGTAGGCGGTGACGATCTGGTTATTGTAAGTCTGCACCTGCTGGACGAGGCGGGCGCGGTAGAGCGTGCCGCCGTTGCCGATTGCGGCCATGGCCTCGGCCATCTGGAGCGGGGTAACGAGGAGATCGCCCTGGCCGATGGAGAGATTGGCGACATCGCCATCGAGGTATTTGCGGCCGTAAACTTTTTTCATGTAATCCTGCGTGGGGACGCGGCCCTCTGCCTCGCTGACGAGCGGGATGCCGGTCTTGACGCCGAACCCCATTTTTTGCGCCCACTCGATGATGGGGTCTGCGCCGGTCTTGATGCCGACCTGGTAGAACCACGTGTCGCAGCTCTGCGTGAGCGCATCGACGAAGTCGAGCATGCCGGCGTCGGTTTTTTTCCAGTTGTGGAAAACGAGGCGGCCGACCTCGATGGACGGCGGACCGGAGAATTGATCGTCGAGCTTGATGGTGTGGCTCTGGAGCGCGGCGATGCCGACGGGGATCTTGAATGTGGAACCGGGAGGATACGCGGAGCGGAATGCGCGCGGAAGAAGCGGCACTGCGGGGTCATCCTCCAGCTCCTTGTAGGCAGCGGGGGAGATCGTGGGGACGAAGGTATTGGGATTATACGAAGGGGTGGAGGCCATCGCGACGACGTCGCCGTTGGTGGCGTCCACGATCACGATCGCGCCGCGTTTCGCCCCTTTGTCCAGGGCCTCCTCGGTGATGCGCTGGGCATCCTCGTCCAACGTGGTGACGACATTGGCGCCGGGCTCGGGAGGGATGACTATTTTCTCGGAAACCTTTTGGCCATTCTGGTCGAAGGCGAGATTCATCTGGCCGTTCTTGCCGGTGAGCTGGGTGTTGAAGGTCTGCTCGAGGCCTTCGCGGCCCTCGCTGGTCGGCCACAGTAATTCATTATTTTCCACGGGGCCGGTGGAGGGGCGGCCGGCGCGGCCGGTGTAACCGAGGATCTGGCCGGCGAGCGGGCCATTCGGGTAAAAGCGCTCGTAGATGGGGTGGAGGATGAGATGCGCCTGGGCCTGCTGCTGGACGGTGGCGACCTCGCTCGGGACGAGGTCCATGGCGATGTCGAGCGGCATCGTGGAGCGGTTGTGGTAATGCTTCAGGATGAGGTCGTCGGGGACGGTGATCTCCCTGTCGAGCATGGTGCGGGCGAGGGCGATCTGCTCGTGCGCGAAGACGAGCGTGTCGATGTCGCTCATCGGTGTGCCGCCGGGGAAGGTGAGGGCGAGATTGTTGCCGACGCGGGTCTGGGCGAGCGGGCGGCCCTGGCTATCGGTGATCTGGCCGCGCGGGGCGGGGATTTGCAGGATGTAGGTGCGGGCCTGCTTTTGGGTATCCCAACTGGGGGCGAGGGTGTTCGTATTATCCGGCGTGACGGGCGCTGCGGAGACACCGGAGGTGGTGGTGGCCTGCGCGGGAGTGGGTGAGGCGAGCGTTGAGTCCCGAAAAACGGGTACGCTGATATTGGCCGGGGGCGTTGCATTGAGCGGCGGCGTTGCCGCAGGCTCGACGGGGGGCGCGTCCTGGGCGACGGCGGAGAGGCGGCTGATAAGGAAAACGGCGAGCCAAAGGGAAGCGAACAGGGATTTGGAACTCATGAAGGGATGGGGAACTTACGGCAGGAGGCGGGCTGGGATCAATCCGCGGCGCTGCGCTCGCGGAGGAAGTCGAGGATCTGCTCGGCGAGTTTGGGGCCGACGCCCTCGACGGTGGTGATCTCCTCGATGCTGGCCTTGCGGAGGCGCTCGACGCTGCCGAAGCGGCGGAGGAGTGCCGCCTTGCGGGCCTGGCTGACGCCGCGGCAATCGTCGAGGATACTCTCGGCGACGCGCTTTTTCATGAGGAGCTGGTGGTAGCCATTCGCGACGCGGTGGGCCTCGTCGCGGATGCGCTGGAGCAGGTGCAATGCGCCGGAGTCCTCGGGGAGGCGGAGGGGCATGGGCGTGGCGGGGCGGTAGATCTCCTCGAACTCCTTGGCGAGGCCGATGATGGGGAGGTCGTGAAGGCCGAGGCGCTGGAGCTCCTTGCACGCGGAGGAGAGCTGGCCCTTGCCGCCATCCACGATGACGAGATCGGGGAGGCGGACGGCGACGAAACTGCGGGGCTGGATTTCGTTGCCATTCTCATCCAGCGCGACGATCTCGGGCTCGGCGGCGAGGCGGGCGAGGGCGTCTCCGGGCAGCTCCTGGGAGAACTCGGCGGCGTCCGGGTGTTGCTCGCGGGCCTCCAGGAGGATGCGGGAGTAGCGGCGGCGGATGACCTCGGCCATGCTGGCGAAATCATTCTGGCCCTCGACCGTCTTGACGCGGTAGCGGCGGTAATTGGACCGGTCGGGGACGCCATCCTTGAAGGCGACCATCGAGGCGACGATGTGGGTGGTGGAGATATTCGAGATGTCGAAGCACTCCATGACGGCGGGAGAGTCCTTGAGACTCAGGGCGTCAGCAAGGGCGCGGAGATCGGCGGCGGGGTCGATGGCGCTCGGGAGGCTGTGGCGGGTGAACCGGCGCATCGGCTTGGTGGTGGTGCGGAGGTTGCCGACCATGTCGCGGAGTTGCGCGGCCTTCTCGAAGTCGAGATCGGCAGCGGCCTTGTGCATCTCCGTCTCGAGGACATCGAGCGCCTCGCGGGATTTGCCTGCGAGGAAATCGCACGCGGCATCGATGCGGAGGCGGTAATCCTCGACCGTGATGTCGGCGAGTTTCATCGGCACCTGGTAGGTCGAGCTCTTCAGCTCGCGCTCTGTAGGAATGCCGCGGCCGAAGGTGAGGACGCCGAATCGCTTGCGCATGAAGGCGAGCGTCTGGCGGAGCGCGCCGGCATTTGCGAAAGGGCCGAAGTAGCGGGCCTGGTCGTCTTTCTTGAACCGGGTGAGGCGGAAGCGGGGCCATGCGTCGGCCATGTCCACCTTGACCAGGAGGAAGCGCTTGTCGTCGCGGAAGGAGATATTGTACCGGGGGCGGTACTCCTTGATGAGACGGCCCTCGAGGAGGAGGGCCTCGGGCTCCGTGCGGACGGTGTGGAACTCAAAATCCCAGACGCTATCGAGCAGCGCGCGGGTCTTGATGTCGGCATTGCTGAGGCGGGAGGGGAGGAAGTAAGAGCCGACGCGCTTGCGCAGGTCGCGGGCCTTGCCGACGTAGATGACGCGATTGAGCCGGTCGCGCATGAGGTAGACCCCGGGCTTGTGGGGAAGGTCGTGGACCTTTTTCACCAGGTCGGGCTTTGTGACGATGCTCATCAGGGGCGGTGTGGATTATCCGCGCGGGAGGGCGCGGGAGCAAGTACGGCGGGATTATGTGCGGAAGCGGCGGATTTTACCGGAAGTCGCTGTGGACGGGGCGGATGAGCCCGATATTTGAGGGATTGAAGCAATTGGGGCCAGCATGCGTCTCATCTGCGGCGACAGTTGCAACCCCCCCCGCCCAAGCCTTAGTATAGCCGCTCAACGAAACTGATGAAATCGATCCTATGCCCGCTCGCCGCCCTGCTGATCTCTCCAGCAGCGGCCCTGGCCCAAGTCGTCTCGCTGGGCACAACCCCAAGCCCAACGCCCGAGCCGGCCGCCGTATCGCCGGTGAGCGCCAGTACCCTGTGGGACCTGGTGAGCAGCGGAGGGTGGGCGATCATCCCGCTCGGCATCCTCTCCGTCATCACCGTGATGCTGGTGCTGACTTATCTCTTTACCCTGCGGCGCGGGGCGGTGGTCTCGGCGCACTATATGAATACGGCGGATGTGTTGTTGAAAAAGCGGGACTACCATGGATTGCTGGCGATTTCCTCCCGGCACGGGGAGATGGTGGCGCGGGTGGTGCAGAGGACGCTGGACTTTGCGACGCGCAACCCGAATGCGGACTACGCAGTGGTGCGGGAGATCGCGGAAACGGAGGGGGCGACGCAGGCGGCGTCGCTGCAGAATCGCATCACGTACCTGGCGGATATCGGGATGCTCTCGCCGATGATCGGGCTGCTGGGGACGGTGGTGGGGATCATCAAGTCCTTTGGGGTGCTGGCGAGCAGGCAGACAGCGGAGGCCTCGCGGAATATGCTGCTGGCGGGGGGGGTATCCGAGGCGCTGGTGGCGACGGCGGGGGGGCTGATCCTGGGGATAACGTCGATGGCTTTTTATGCGCTATTCCGCGGGCGGGTGCAGCGACTGGTCTCCGACCTGGAGATCGCGTCCACGCACATCATGGGGCTGCTGGCGCTGAATTATAATCGCCGGCGCGATGGGGCGCTGGAGAAGCCGCGCGTGAGCGTAGAGGATGATTTTTAACACGGAGGCCGCATGAATTTCCGCCGTCATGCAAAGCCCGAGGTGTTCGGGTTCCAGATCGCGCCCATGGTGGATATCCTGCTGGTGCTGCTGGTGTTTTTCATCGTCACGTGGAATTTCTCGCTGGCGGACAAGGAGCTGGATGTGAAGATCCCGACAGCGAGCAACTCAAAGGAGGCGGCGGCTTATGTGGGGCAGGTGGTGGTGAATGTGAGGCCGGATGGGTCGATTGTTTTCAACCATGAGACCATCACCGGGGATCAACTGCTGGCGAAGCTGCAGGACCTGGCAAAGCTCTTCCCCGACCAGGCGGTGATCCTGCGTGGGGACAAGAACGCCAAGTACGATGCGATCGCAAATATCCTGGATATCTGCCGCAAGGCCAATATCTGGAATATAGCCTTTGCGACAGCGGGCGGCGGCAATTGAACGATGTCCGGCTACGCTTTTTATTAATGCTTTTTCTTTTTCCAGAATGCCCTGTACACGAATAATCATCCGGCTGCCGGCCATGGCTGCGGTCTTCCTGGCCGGGCATGCGCTGCTTGCGCAGGAGGTGCGGCGCGCGACGGCGGTGAACCCGGACGATAATGTGCCGACGGCGCGGGCGATTCCGCTGCAGCCTTTTGAGCAAACGACTCCGGGGCCGGGCGTGACACCTCCGACCCGCGCGCCGGCGCCGACTTTAAACACGGAAACTACGACGGTCTCCTCGCCTACGCCGCGCCCGGCCGACGAATCGACGGACCAGGTGCAGCTTGATTACGCGAACGGATTGTACGCGCGCGGAGCGGTGGACTCGGCAGCGCCTGAGTATGAGAAGTATCTGACGCAATTCCCCGGGGCGCCGCTGCTGGACCGGCAATCGGCGCTCTTCCGGCTGGGCGAGTGCTACCGGCGGATGGGCAACGCGGATGCGGCGAAGAACTCGTATTCGACGCTGCTGCTGGACTATGCGGTGGGGCAATTCGTGGGGCCGGCAGCGTATCGGCTAGGGGATATGGCCTATGCGGCGAAGGATTTTGACTCTGCGCTGAATTATTACCGGAAGGCGTCGGTACACCTGAGCGATCCAGCAGTGGTGCTGGCGGCGAAGTACTACAGCGCGCGCTGCCTGGAGGCGGAGAAGCTGCCCTCCGAGGCGCGGGTATCCTACCAGGATATCATCGATACGAAGGGGGATAATCCGTACCGGGACCCGAGCCGGCTGGCGCTGGCGGAGATCCTCTCGAACTATGGCCGCAAGCAGGAAGCGCTGGACCAACTCGAAGCGCTGGCCAAGGAAGCGGCGCAGCCGGCGGTAAAGGCTGAGGCGCTGGTTAAGGCGGGATTGCTCGCGATAGACCTGGCGCTGCCGACGAAGGCCACGGATTATTTAAACAAGGCGCTGACGATTCCGGAGATCGGGGAGTGGAAGCCGATCGCGCAGATAGGGCTGCTGCGCGTGCTATATGAATCGGGGAAGTACAAGGAACTGGTCGATCAGTATGAGTCCGCGTTTGCGAATGTACCGGCGGATGTGAAGCCGGAGGTATTGATCCTGGGGGCTGACTCCAAGCGGCAATTGGGGGATTTTGCGGGTGCGAGCACGCTTTATCAGCAAATTATAAAAGACTATGCGACATCGCCGTATGCGGAGGAGGCGAAGTACGAGAATATTGTAAGTCTGTATAACTCGAACGATGCCGGACTGCTGCCGGCGGTGGATGCCTACCTCGCGGGGAAGGCGGATGTGACGAAGCGGGACCAGATTTCGCTGCTCAAGGCGGAGGCTCTTTTCAAGGCGAAGAAATATGCGGACGCGGCGCCGATCTATGCGTCGGTACAGGATTCAACGCTGAGCTCCTCCTACCGCGCGGAGGCGCTATTCAAGCTGGGATGGTGCTACATGCAGACGCAGGAGCCCGACAAGGCGATTGCGGCGTTGACGGGTTTTCTCAAGGATTACCCGATGAATAAGCTGGTGGCCTCGGCGCTGGCGCAGCGGGCGATTGCTTACCAACAGACGAAGGATTTGCCCTCGGCGCTGAAGGATTTTGACCGGCTGCTAAATGATTATCCGAAGACAAAGGAACGGGAGCTGGCGCTGCAGCAGAAGGCGCTGATCCTGGGCGAGCAGGAGGATAACGCGGGGATGTCTGCGACGTTCAAGAAATTGCTGGATGAGTATCCCGATACACCGGCTGCAGCGCAGGCGAATTACTGGATCGGCTTCGCGGCATTCTCGGCGAAGGACTATAAAGCGTGTGTCGCGCCGCTAGAGGCCGCGCGGAAGCTGGATAAGGCGCAGTTTTTTGAGCGGGCGACGGTGCGGATCATTGCGGCCTATTATACGATTGGTGACCGGGATGCGCTGGCGGCGGAAGTGGATCTCTACAATAACAATAACCCGAAGGACAAGGTGCAGGCCGATGTGCTGCGCTCGCTGGGTTCATCTTATCTTACTGCAAAGGATTATCCAAATGCGGAGAAGTATCTCGATCAATTGACCGGACGCGAGGAAGTGACCTCGGACGATTGGCTGAATCTCGGGGAGGCTCAACTTGGGGCGAAGAAATACGCGGAAGCTATGGCATCCATTAATAAGTTTCTTGCAGTGGCGACTGATCCGGTCTCACAGGCGAAAGGTCACTTGGTGCTTGGCCGCGCCCTGCTCGAAGCGGGCAAGCTGGATGAGGCGCAGGCTGCGGCGGACAAGGCGTGCTCGCTGCAGCCGGAGGGATTGCAAAATGCGCAGGGGCGTCTGCTAAGCGGAGATATCCAGGTGGCGCGTTCGGATTTTGACTCGGCGGCGAAGATCTTCCAAAGTATCGCGGTCATCATCGACGACGCGCAAATTACTCCGGTGGCACTGGAGAAAGCCCATGACTGCCTCATCCAGGAAGGGGACACTGCGGGGGCGGCGAAGGTGCTGAACGAACTGCAAACGAAGTATCCCGAGTACCAGGTCAAGTCGGGGCGGCTGGGCGCTCAATGAGGCCATAGGGAAAACGCCGGAGCTAATCAAGCCGCTGTGCGCCCCGCCCCGACTCGAATGCCCTGCATGGGTATTCTTGTGTGCGCGATCCCAGGTATTCTGCTGTCGGAATTGTTGCCGTGCTGGTTGCCGGCGGCTGGGCTCGCGGCGGTTTGCTTTGCAATTGCGACGTTCCGTCGCGGGGGACTCGCTACATTTGCCTTGCTGGTCTGCACCGTGTTCCTGATACGGCATGAGATTGACTGGCGTGAGAATGCCGGACGCACTCCGATTGAGTTACTAAGTAATGGCACAAGCGCCGCTCAATTTACCGGTATTGTAACTTCCGATCCTGTCACGGCCGGATATGCATATCGGGCGCCGCATTTTCATTTCGAGATGCGCGTCGAGGAGATAAATAATGGCTTTGAGATAATCAAACCGGCATTTCCCATCCAAGTCTATTGGTCGGGGCCGGCGCCGGCGTGGGGTGATGAAGTTAGCTTGGTTGCGTCGATTGGCCCGGTGCCTGCGCCTAGGAACCCGGGGGAATTCGATTACTCGGGCTACCTGGCGCGGCGCGGGATCTTTGCAGAGTTATCGAGCCAGTACCCGGAGGATTGCCATGTTATTGCCCATGGGAAAGGCAATCCCTTGCTCGCGCTCGCGCGGACCTGCCGGGCTGGACTCGAGCGGCGCATCACTCTGGGCATCGAGGATGATCCCGAGATCGCGGGGCTCATCGAGACGATAACACTTGGCTCGAAGCAGGATACCTCGCCGGAGGATCGCGAACTTTTTCAGCACGTCGGGGCGCTGCATCTCTTTGTCGTGAACGGACTGCATATTGCGCTGCTGGCGACCATCGTCGGATTGCTTTTGAAGCCTCTTCGAATCTATAGGCGCGGGTTTGCGGCGATTATTATTCCGACACTATTTGCTTATGCGTTGGTTACGGGGCTGAATCCGGGGAGCGTGCGGGCGGCGATCATGGCGGCGGTGTTGTTCGGGGCGAGCTTTGTCGAGCGCAGGCCGTTTTCGCTGAATAGTCTTGCGGCCGCGGCGCTTATCCTTCTGCTTTGGGATACGAATGAGTTATTCAAGACGGGGTTTCAGTTTTCGTTTGGAGTAGTGGCGGCGATCATTCTGCTGGCAAAGCTTGTCGAGCGGCCGATTCTTCCATTGGGTGTTCCGGATGAGTATCTGCCGAGGCGGCTTTGGAGTGCGTGGCAGCGTTTGAGTAACTTTGGATGGCGATGGGTCACGGGGCTGGTTGCAGTTTCCACCGCTGCTTCACTTGGAGCAGTGCCCTTCAATGCCGGCTATTTTAATCTTATTACTCCATCCGCGTTAATCGCCAATCTGCTGCTGGTGCCGCTGGCGTTCTGTATCCTTGCGGAGAGTATTTTCTCGCTGCTGACTTCATGGGTTACGCCGGTTGCGACGCTATTCAATAATACGAACTGGCTGCTTGCCCGCACCATGCTGGCTATTGTCCATTTCTTTGCATGGATGCCTGCTGGGCATTTTTTTGTTTCGACTTCCGCCCATCTGCCAGAGTGCCGTATTACTGTGCTGGACCTGGAGCCGGGGCAGGCGATTGTCATGCAGGCTAGCGGCTCGACTTGGTTGGTCGATTGCGGAAATGCGGCGAATTACTCGCGGGTTGTGCGGCCATTTTTGCAGGCGAATGGGGTCAATCACCTAGATGGCTTTGTTCTTACACATGGGGCGTCCGGGAGCATTGGCGGGTACGATGATGTGATCGAGGACTATGCGCCCCGGGATATTTATGAGTCGAGCGTGACGGACCGGTCTTCGACGCGGCGTACTTTCCACCAGGTCCTTGAAAAGGAAGGGACTCCGAAAACCAGCGTGGAACCTGGGAATGAAATGGAGATCGGACCGGGAGTCAGTTGCACGGTATTATATCCTCCGGCGGGGCTGGCGGTGAACACGGCGGCGGATAAGTCATTGGTGTTGCGTATCGAGTATGGTGCGACGCGGGTGCTGCTGATGGCGGACAGCGGATTTACCGGGGAGCATTGGCTCATAGATCATGCGCAGGATGTGCGATCGGATGTCGTGGTGCTGGGAGGGCAATCGGCTGACCTGGAGGGAACGGATGAGTTTATCGCGGCGGCGCATCCTGCAGCGGTCATTCGAGGGCCCGGCGGGTTTTTTATGACGGCGACTGCGGAGCGGAACTGGGCTGCAGGAGTATATCGCCATGGCGCGACTCCGTTTCTGCAATCGAATACCGGGGCGGTGACTATCGAACTAGATAAAGCTGGGGAGGCGGTGACCGGTTTTGTAAATGGTCAACGCTTGACCAGGCGCAACGATTGAATCCTGCGGCCTTGTGCGACGTAGTGTCGCTCGAAATCGGTGCAGGGCATTTCCTCTGTCCATGGGTGTGAGATGAATTGCTCGCAACTAGCGGCGACCTTCTCAATGAAGGTGAAGTAATTAGCGTCGTCGGTCTTGATGCACAAGTCCCCTCCCCCGATGAGCGCGA
>Ga0206863_1314_pt1 | contig 12900 bp, 8 predicted proteins | sample Alteio_BWOrgCont_41_FD_152634 | JGI IMG/M metagenome (GOLD analysis project Ga0206863, IMG submission 152634) | Enriched cells from forest soil in Barre Woods Harvard Forest LTER site, Petersham, Massachusetts, United States -... | ecosystem: Environmental > Terrestrial > Soil > Temperate forest > O...
ATATGAGATATAAGTGATAAGATATAAGCGGTTGCTCGCTCATCTCTTATCACTTACCTCTCATAACTTGCAATTATGACCTCAGACATACTGCTTTCGTTTGAGCAGAATGAGAAAGTTGATTTCTTACGTAAAACGCTCAAAGAAAGCCCCGCTTGCTGTATTAACCCGGAAAAACTGGCCGGGAGCGCCCTTGCGTTTATTGCCGCAGCCACAATAAACTCCTTAAAAGGCAATCACTTATTCATTCTACCGGAAACGGAAGAGTCCATTTACTTTTGCAATGACCTTGAAAACCTGCTTCCCGGCAGGGATATATTGTATTATCCTTCCATTACACCTGCCGAACGGGCAAAAGATGCGGGTCGCTCAGGCTTGCTGAAGAAGACGGAAATTCTTAATATCATACGTAAATCAAAAGGGCAGATAATAGTGGCTCCGGCAGCCGCCATTAGTGAAAAGGTAGCCGATAGTAAAGCTATTGCCGAAAATACCTTTGTAGTAAATGTAGGTGCATTGCTATCGATGGATTTTATGGTGGAGTTGTTGGCGCAATATAATTTTGAACGCACTGATTTTGTTACCGACCCCGGTCAATATTCCCGCCGGGGTGGCATACTTGATATATTTTCTTTTTCGGATGAACACCCCTTCCGGATCGAATTTCTGGGTGATGAAATTGAATCTATCCGCCTGTTTGACGCATCTACACAATTATCTATAAAAGAGCTTAAAACCATTGAAATTACGCCCAATCTGCGGGAAGAACTGGGGGAAAAATCCAATCAGAGTTTTCTAGAATACTTAAAAGATAGTGACCAAACCTATTTGTGGGTTAAAGACTATGACATAGCCCTTTCTTCAATAAAAGATAGTTATGAGCAGCAGTTAGAGGATTCGCCCGACAGCGCTAACCAACTATTTTCTTCTACTGCGTTTGATGAAGAAGCTAAGGGTTTTTCAAAAGTAGTTTGGGGATATGCTCCTCCGTCTGTTACTCATAGTATTCCATTTCCGTGTTCACCGCAAAAATCATTTGGTAAAAATTTCACCTTGCTTTTTGATGAGATAGAGAATAATGTAAAGAAAGGATTCCGCAATTATATCTTCACCGATACGGAGCAACAAATGCAACGTCTGAAAGAAATATTTTCAGATATGCAATTGAAATCAACGTACGATTTTGACTTAGATAAAGTCCTGATACCGGTATTTCTTCCTATTCATCAAGGCTTTTTAAGCCAGGATACCAAGATCGCCGTCTATACCGACCATGAAATATTTGAACGGTATCACCGCTTCCGGGTAAAAGATAGCTTTTACAAATCGAAAGAAGCCCTTACACTAAAGGAATTGCAGGCCCTCAAAGCCGGCGATTTTGTAACCCATATAGACCATGGCGTGGGCCGCTTTGCCGGACTTGACAAGATAGATGTGAATGGCAATATGCAAGAGGTGGTAAGGATATTATACAAAGACAATGATTTGCTGTATGTAAGCATTCATTCCCTTCATCGCATCAGCCGATATTCCAGTAAGGAAGGGCATCAGCCCACGCTCGATAAATTGGGTTCAGGCACTTGGAAAGCGCTTAAACAAAAGACCAAAAAGCGGATAAAAGAACTCGCTTTTGATTTGGTGAAAATTTATGCAGAGCGTAGGTCCCGTGAGGGCTTTGCCTTTCATCCCGATACCTATATGCAAAATGAACTGGAAGCTTCCTTCATATATGAAGATACCCCCGACCAGGAAAAGGCTACACGGGATTTGAAAAAGGATATGGAATCGCCACATCCTATGGACAGGCTTATATGCGGCGATGTGGGTTTTGGCAAAACAGAAATAGCCATACGTGCCGCTTTCAAGGCGGTGAGTGATAGTAAGCAAGTTGCTGTATTGGTACCTACTACCATTCTTGCTTTGCAGCATTTTAAAACCTTTAGCGAGCGCTTAAAAGAATTTCCCTGTAAGATAGATTATTTGAACCGTTTCCGTTCTTCAAAGGCAAGGACAGAGGTATTAAAAAACCTCGAGGCAGGAAAGATTGATATAGTAGTGGGGACGCACCAATTGGTAAATAAAGAAGTAAAATTCAAAGACCTGGGCTTATTAATTGTAGATGAAGAACAAAAATTTGGAGTAGGGGTAAAGGAAAAGCTAAAAACCATGCGCTCTACGGTTGATATACTTACGCTTACAGCCACACCAATTCCGCGTACGTTGCAGTTTTCATTAATTGGCATCCGTGATCTTTCTGTCATCAATACGCCTCCGCCAAACCGCTACCCCGTTCATACAGAAGTAAGCGCTTTTTCCGAAGATGTATTGCAGGATGCTATTAATTATGAAGTGGCAAGAGGTGGACAAGTATTTGTTATTCATAACCGGATTCATTCCATGCAGGAAATAACAACACTTATAAAGAATCTTTGCCCCAAGGTTAGAATTGGCATTGCACACGGACAACTCAAAGGACATGAACTGGAAGAAGTAATGATGCAGTTTATAGAAGGGCAGATTGATGTGCTGGTCTCTACCGCTATTGTAGAATCGGGGTTGGATATTTCCAACCTCAATACCATTATCATTACCGATGCCCATTTATTTGGATTGAGCGACCTCCACCAATTGCGGGGACGCGTAGGGCGTTCTAATAAAAAAGCTTTTTGTTATTTAATGGTTCCTTCATTCGAAATGCTTACCCGCGAGGCGCATGCCCGCTTAGATGCTATCGAACAGTTTTCCGATTTGGGCAGTGGATTCAATATAGCCATGCGCGATCTTGATATACGTGGCGCAGGCGACCTGTTAGGTGGTGAACAAAGTGGTTTCGTAAACGATATGGGTATTGATACATACCATAAGATTTTGAATGAAGCTATTGAAGAACTGAAAGAAGAGATAGGCGGAGCCGCATTGGCATCTATGGGAATTAAAACCGAAGAGCCTGCCATCAAGAAATTTGTAAAGGATTGCAATGTAGAAACCGATGCAGAAGCACTCATCCCGGACGATTATGTGCATAGCTCAGAAGAGCGTTTGCGCTTATATAGGGAACTGAATGAAGTCAAAGAGGAAACGGAAATGACCCGATTTGAAGAAGAGCTGGTTGACCGTTTTGGCAAATTACCTGATTCTGTTCAGGAACTTACCAACGTGGTGCGCCTTCGCCTGATTGCTTCCGAATTGGGAATTGAACGCATTGTTTTTAAAAGTAGAATTTTCCATTGTTTCTTTATCTCACAAGCCGATTCGCCATTTTATACTTCCGGCGTTTTCACCAATGTCGTAGAATACATCAAAAAGCATCCATCTACCTGCAAGATGAACCAGGCAAAAGACAAACTGGGATTGGCTATTTCTCCCGTGAGAAATGTGAGTGAGGCATTGAAGATTTTGAGGGAGATGAGAGGCATTCCTTCCATCCTTTAATCTAAGCTTTTGAATAATGGTACAGATGAATATGCTCCTACCATCTTAGGCCTAATGACTATTATTTATAGCTCCGCTGCGCCAAATGAACCGTATGGAACGTGAGCGGTTCTTTGTTTAATTGGGCCTCGGCATCCGCGCCTTTATATTCCCACGCAGCTACGTATGCAAAGTTTTTATCATCACGCAAGGCTTCACCTTCAGGAGTTTGGTATTCTTCACGGAAATGGCCTCCGCACGATTCGTTACGGTGCAAGGCATCATCCACTAATAATTCTCCCATTTCCAAAAAGTCGGCTACCCTTCCTGCCTTTTCAAGATCAGGGTTGAACTCATCTTTCTTGCCTAGTACGCGTACATCTTTCCAAAATGCTTCCCTCAGGGCCCTGATTTCTGCTTTCGCTTCCTTGAGGCTCTTTTCATTACGGGCCATGCCGCATTTGTTCCACATTATTTTACCTAAAGCCTTATGGAAATGCTCTACTGATGTTTTTCCATTTACCGATATGAGGCGGTTAATGGTATCACTCGCCGCTTTTTCAGCTTCTGCAAAAGCAGGATGATCGGTTGGTATAGGTTGGGTTGCTATTTCTGTTGCCAAATAATCGCCGATGGTGTAAGGAAGAACAAAATAGCCATCTGCCAAGCCCTGCATCAATGCGGATGCTCCCAGGCGGTTAGCGCCATGGTCGGAGAAATTACATTCGCCTATAGCATACAGCCCTTGAACAGTGGTCATCAGGTTATAATCAACCCATAGGCCGCCCATGGTATAGTGTATAGCCGGATAAATACGCATAGGTACTTTATAAGGGTTTTCCCCGGTAATCTTTTCATACATTTCAAACAGGTTGCCATACTTTTCGCTTACTACGCTTTCGCCTATCCTTTTAATAACATCAGCAAAATCAAGGTAAGCAGCTTGTTTGGAACCACCTACTCCATATCCTGCATCACACCTTTCTTTAATAGCCCTTGATGCAATGTCGCGTGGCACCAGGTTGCCAAAAGCCGGGTAACGCCTTTCGAGGAAATAATCTCTTTCTCCTTCAGGAATATCTTGCGGTTTGCGCGGATCGTCTTTTTGTTTGGGGACCCACACTCTTCCATCATTTCGTAGTGATTCAGACATCAAAGTTAGTTTAGATTGATGGTCCCCCGAAATAGGAATACAAGTAGGATGGATCTGTGTAAAGCAAGGGTTAGCAAAAAAGGCCCCTTTTTTGTATGATTTCCAGTTGGCGGTAACATTGCAACCCATAGCGTTGGTAGATAAATAGAACACGTTGCCGTAGCCGCCCGAAGCAAGCACAACAGCATGTCCGAAATGACGTTCCAATTCACCGGTTACTAAGTTCCGGGCTATAATGCCACGCGCTTTTCCGTCAATCATAACGAGTTCCAGCATTTCGTGACGGGAATACATGGTAACCTGTTTCTTTGCAATTTGCCTGTTCAGTGCGCTGTAAGCGCCCAGTAAAAGCTGTTGGCCTGTTTGCCCGCGTGCATAAAATGTACGCGATACCTGCACGCCCCCAAAGGAGCGGGTATCTAATAAACCTCCGTATTCACGGGCAAAAGGTACACCCTGTGCTACGCATTGATCTATAATATTAGCGCTTACTTCAGCCAGACGATATACATTGGCTTCCCTTGCACGGAAATCGCCACCCTTTACAGTGTCATAAAACAAACGGTAAGTACTATCGCCGTCATTAGCGTAGTTTTTTGCCGCATTGATGCCTCCCTGTGCCGCAATGCTATGTGCACGGCGTGGACTATCCTGAAAACAAAATACTTTTACTTTATATCCTAATTCAGCCAGGGAAGCGGCTGCGGAAGCTCCTGCCAAACCGGAACCAACCACAATAACTTCCAAATGCCTTTTGTTAGCAGGATTTACAAGTTTAACAGTAGAACGGTACTGTTTCCATTTGTCTGCAATTTCTCCGTCAGGAATTTTTGAATTTAAAGTTGCCATAAGCTAATGAGAATTAATATCAGTTAATGTTGGGGATAGAACCACCGGCAATGCCAAAATAAAACAGGATAGGGAAGGATATAAAACCCAACCACATTACCCATGCGAATATGGTTCCCGTTGTTTTCCATACGGGAGTATATTTTTTATTGTTAAGGCCCAACGTATGGAATGCTGAACGGAATCCATGGCTTAGGTGAAAAAATAAAAAGGTAATTCCAATGATATAAATTCCGGTATAAAGCGGAACCTGGAAAGCTGATTTAACAAGCATGGCCAGTGTTACATTATCCTCCATAGAAGTTATCCGGTAAGGAAGGAAGAAATTTTTGAGGTGGACTACAATAAAGAAAAATATAATGGAGCCTGTGATACCCATGTTCCTGGAGAACCAACTGCTGCCTGCATGTGATGTGGGAACAGCATACTTAATAGGGCGGGCTTTCGCATTATCTCTTGTAATTACAATGGCTTGGTATACGTGAAGAATAATGGCGGCAAAAAGGAATATTTCGATGATGCGGATAAGTATATTATGGCAAGCGGAATGAGAGTATTCATTGAATGCAGCACCTCCGTCGTTGGCGTATAATAATACATTACCATACAGGTGTTCAACTAAAAAAAGGCAGAGGAATAAGCCTGTACAGGCCATAACTGTTTTTTTACCAATGGAAGAGGAAAGATATTGTTTGATAGCAATCATATTGTAAGTTTTTACGAATCTGCCTAAAGTAGAATTTGAGTAATTCGGACCCCAAATTTATATGTTTTGTGGTAGATAGAACGCAAAATGGGAAACATTTTCCTTTTTCAACGCTAAAGCCCTGTAGGGGCTTTAGTGAAACAATGTTGTTACGAGCGTAGTGAAGCAATCTCTACCAAAATATAGGAACTACCTCGTTGCACTCGCGGTGACGAAAAGCATAATATGAAATGCTTCAGACTGTATATAAAAAGCGGATTTGCTTACGCTGCTTTCAATCTGTTGAGGGCTGCGGAACGCTGTATTTTTTGTTTGGCGTAATGTAAGGTAATGTGCAGTTCCTTAATATCTGTATTGGCCGGGGTTTCAAACATGGCATCAGTAAGGATAGCTTCGCAAATAGCACGCAATCCTCTTGCACCCAGTTTATACTCTACGGCTTTTTCTACAATTAAATCAAAAACGGATTTATCCCAAATTAATTTGACATCATCTATTTTGAAGAGCTTATTGTATTGTTTTATAAGGGCGTTTTTAGGCTCGGTAAGCACCAACTTCAGGCTTTCTTTGCTAAGCGGATTGAGATACGTGATAACCGGTATGCGGCCAATAAGTTCAGGTATCAATCCAAAGCTTTTTAAGTCTTCGGGAGATATATATTGCAAAAGGTTATTGCGGTCAATGCCTTCCTGCTCGGTAGGGTTCACATATCCCATAGCGTGCGACTGGACACGGCGTGCAATTTTCTTATCAATGCCATTAAAGGCTCCTCCGCATATAAAGAGGATATCTTTCGTATTGACAGAAATCATTTTTTGTTCAGGATGCTTACGGCCGCCTTGTGGAGGAACATTTACAGTAGCTCCTTCCAGCATTTTAAGCAAGGCCTGCTGAACGCCTTCACCGCCCACATCCCGTGTTATAGATGGGCTGTCGCCTTCCTTACGGGCTATCTTATCTATTTCATCGATGAATACGATTCCTTTTTCAGCAGCAGCTACATCATAGTTTGCTACCTGCAATAGGCGAACCAATACGTTTTCCACATCTTCGCCCACATAGCCTGCTTCAGTAAAGGCTGTTGCATCGGCAATGCAGAAAGGAACGTTCAATATTTTAGCAATGGTTTGCGCCAATAAGGTTTTGCCGGTTCCTGTTTCTCCTACCAGTACAATATTGGATTTTTCCAATTCTACGTCGTCTACTTCCTGCTTAATTCCTTTTTGCAATATCCTTTTATAGTGGTTGTAAACCGCTACCGACATTACTTTTTTGGCTTCATCCTGATCAATGATATGCTGATCAAGCATTTTCTTAATCTCGGTCGGTTTTACCAGTTGGATTTTTTTATCATCAGCACGGTGCTTAAGTTCCTCGTCAACTATGCGTTGAGCCTGGGCCGCGCATTGGTCGCAAATATGCCCATTTAAGCCTCCAATCATAACAAAGACATCTTTCTTGTCTTTTCCGCAAAAGGAGCATTTTATAATTTCTTTTTCTGCCATTTTAAAGGATGAAAGCTATTGCTTTCGCTGCAAAGGTATGAAATAACAAGCAATTTCAATAGAACACCCGGTTATCCCAGTATTTGTTCCGTGTGGTTTTTGGTATCTACATCTTTGATTACCTGTTCTATAACTCCTTTTTCATTAATAAGGAAGGTAACCCGTAATATGCCCATATACTTCCTTCCGAACAGCATTTTTTCACCCCAAACGCCATATTTGTTGATGATGTCTTTTTCCGTATCGGCCAATAGTTTGAAGGGTAAATTAAATTTGGTCGCAAACTTTTTATGCGACTTTACCGTATCGGCGCTTACTCCTATTATTTCATAATCTTTTTTCATAATAAGGGGGCGATTATCTCGCAGGTTACAAGCCTCAGCGGTGCATCCTGGAGTATCGTCTTTCGGATAGAAATAAAGAATTACTTTTTTCCCTTTATAATCTTTCCAGGAAACCATATTTCCATCTTGGTCAGGCACGGAAAAATCGGGAGCTTTGTCCCCTTCTTTAAGGGTTTTAGGGTTTGGAAGGTCTATAATTTTAAAGGCCATAAGAGAGTAGTTTTAAAAATCTAAATTATTGGGACGTGTGTATACCATTTGCATTACACTTATATTTCGCATATCGAAGGCTGCTTCACAATAGCTGAGGTAGTAATTCCATTTACGGATAAATTGTTCATCAAAGCCTAATTCCCGCACCTCATCCAGGTTTTCATTGAATTTTTTCTTCCAGAGGCGAAGTGTTTGCGCATAATGTAGCCCCATTTCTTTCAGGCTCATAAGCGTCATTTCGCCAGTGCGGTTTATGGAAGAATTTAGAGCCGAAACAGAAGGCAATAAAGAACCGGGGAAAATATGTTTTTGTATCCAGTCAACACCTTTACGCAGTGAATCGTATCGCGAGTCGGGGCAGGTTATCACCTGGAAGCCAAGTACGCCTTTAGGCTTAAGCAAGTCATGGCATTTTTTGAAAAAGACATCATAAAATTCATGTCCCACCGCTTCCAGCATTTCAATGGAGATGATTTTATCAAACTGACCCTTGATGTGGCGATAATCCATCAATCTTATTTCTACTTTTTCGGTTAGATTTTCCTTTTCAATTTGCTCTTTCGCAAATTTGTATTGCTCTTCGGAAATAGTTACCGTTGTAACTTTGCAATCGTGGTTTTTAGCTATGTGTATAGCATTTCCGCCCCAGCCCGATCCTATTTCAAGCACATGGTCGCCGGGTTTTATTTTCATGTCTCTGCAAAGGGATTCGTATTTGGCAATTTGCGCTTTTGAAAGTTTCATCTCTTCCTGTTCAAAATAAGCGCTGGAATAGGTCATGGTTGGGTCCAAAAACAATTTGAAGAAATCATTGTTAAGGTCGTAATGTTCAGAAATATTGGTTTTAGCAGTGGTTAAATCATTTTTCCGGAAGGAATGTTTCAGGCGATTTACGAATTTCAGAATATTAATGATCCCTGTTTTCATTTTGCTGCCTGAAAGGGTTGGGGCAGAATCTACATTTAACAAAAACCATTTTATTACTTCCGTAATATTTTCTGTTTCCCAGTATCCGTCCGTATATGATTCGCCAAAGCCTATATCTCCATACAATACACATTTTTCGAAAAAGCGGTTATCAGTAATGCTGACAGATGCATGTATGCGGCCAACTCCATCGCCCATGCTTATATGTTCTCCCGAAGGCAAATGCAAGTCCATCCTTCCCTTGTTCATTTTAGCAAGCAATTGAAGAACAATATTTTCGTAGATGGTTCTTTTGTGGGTGAGCGTAATTGTTTGCATGCTTATCGTGTTTGGGGGTATTTACGTAAAACATCTTTCTGTAGTTCGGGAAATTCTGCTTTTCTATGGAAATGAAGTTTTTTTAACCATAGTAATAAAGCTTGCCAGTGTATCAATCCTATTACTTGAATGGTGATAAATGGGAAACGTACCGAGTATGAAAACAAACGCAGATTAGTCAATTTTTTTTTGCTTCCTGTAAGTGTAGAAATGAAAAACCGATGATCTTCCTTATAGTCATCTATACGGATATTCAGCTTATCGCCAGGTATTTCAAGTTGAAAATCAAAATACACGTCGTGGTCGGTGAATGGTGAGACGTAAAAATACTTTTTTACACGAGATGAAAAGCGATTTTCTTTTAAAGTTTCTTTATTTAGTAAAAATAATTTCATTTCTCCGAATGTATTTCCCAGTTCCGGAATGCAACATAAAGGTGTATCTCCATCATATACAAAGTAGAAAGATACCGGATTAAACAGGTGTCCCAACGTGCGCAAGTGGGTAAGCAGAAAAATGCGCGGATTAATCGCCTGTACTCCTTGTGAAGCTATATAATCGAGTAATTGTTGTTTTACATTTTTACTTGTGTCGGGTTTATCAGCTGGTAATTGGAGGTGGTCAGAATCACGAAAATTGAAGAAATTAAAATGGTTCCGGCTAATTAGGAGAAACTTTTTGGCAAGGACATCTATTTCATCCAAATCAATATAGAACATGAATATCTTGTAATGGAAACTATGCTTTTTAGGCTCCAACCTATTGTGCATTACATTCGATATATATAAGCAGGAATTCATAACTACATACAAACTTACCTATTCTTTTGATGATATAGATACGTAAGACGTAAAAATGTGGATTGAATTCACCTATAGCTTTCTGCTTAGCTTATGTAAGCTTCTCACACAGCCCTACCGCCGACCACAAAGCATCTTCATGAAAACCAAAACGGAAATAGCTGCCACAGAAATATACAGGCCCTTTTTCATTTAGTTTGGGTAGTTCCGGTTGGGCTTGTGCTGTGTGCATGTCAAATAAAGGGTGTTCGTAGTCTATCACCTTCAGTATTTTTTTCTCGTCAATATTACCCGGGTCGTTCAGGGAAACAAAGTAATTTCTTTTATCAGAAATGTTTTGCAGGCTGTTCATCCAATAAATGGTGGAAGCATAAAGCTTGCCATTTTTTTCTTCCATACGGTAATTCCAGCTGGACCAAACCTTTTTATTGGCAGGCATTACAGAGGTATCAGTATGGAGTACCGTTTTATTTTTTTGATAGTGAAATTTACTTAACAGGTTTCTTTCATCCGGTGTGGGTTCATCTAATAAGGCCAGGGCTTCATCTCCGTGGCAGGCGATAATCACTTTATCATATTCTGTGTCTATGCCGCTTTGGGTAAGGACTATAGCTTTGTTATTCCTCCTGCTTACTTTTACTACCGGGTCGTTCAGTTGCAGCGTATCTTTAAAAGGTTTCATGATGATGTCCCTGTAGGTCTTACTTGCATTGGTAACTGTATACCATTTGTGCTGTGTGTTTAAGCCAAGAAAACCATGATTAAAGAAGAAGCGGATAAGCGACTGTGCATGAAAATCGGTGATTTTATCCATAGGTGTAGACCATAGAGAGGCGCTCATAGGGATTAGATAACGTTGTAACATATCCTCACCAAAGCCTTTTTCTTTGACATATTGCCCGATGGAATAACCGGCATAAGCAGTGTTTCCCAAATCCTTGACAGCTTCTTTATTGAAGCGGCTTATTTGCAGCAACATCTTTATATGGCGAATATTGAAAATATTTTTCCGCTGTGCAAATAATCCATTAAGGCCTGAACCTGAGAATTCTAGTTGGGCCCGCCTGTATTGCACACTAAAGGACATATCGGTTCTGTAAGAAGAAACATTCAGTTCCGCGAATAATTTATTAAGCAAGGGATAATTAACATGATTAAACACCATGAAACCCGTATCAATATTCACTTCCCTGTCATCCTCATCCACAGTGATGGTATTGGTGTGTCCCCCCGCATAGTTGTTTTTCTCGTAAAAGGATATGTCGTATTTGCTTTGCAAATAATGCCCGCAAGCCATGCCTGCTATACCGGTTCCAACAATGGCGAGTTTCAAACCCGAAACATTTTATAAAATACAATGGAACGCGGATGCCGCAGATTACTTATGATTTGTAATGGTTTCCCAATAGTATCACTATGCATGTAAATATCTGTGTCTATCATAATCATCTGCGGTATCTGCGTTCTATTCTTTAATTCCAGAAATCCCAGGCTATGCCGAATCGTAATGTACGGTCAGGCATGGGATAATGGAGCGCGTAATAGTAATTATACGGCGTAAGGCCCGCTGTGGAGTTTTCCAGTTTTACAAATATCCGGAATGTTTTAAGCCGGAAAGCAACAAAAGGATCAACATATAAGTAATTGCCGAGTTTGGTAGAATTTTCCAAATAATATTGGTCAGTAATCGGCATATAGGCATATCCGTAATAAGCGGTATTATAATAAAAATCAGCGCCTAAGCGCATCAATAGTACATGGCGGAAGAGTGTGGTTTCAAAGAAAATAGAGTTTTCCGTTATTACACGGGGAAGCTTTAAAGGGACAGAATCTGCAACGTATTGCACTTTTTCAGAGGTTGTCCAGTGGAACTTGTATACTTTAAAGTCTTTGGTAATTCCTGCGCAATATACATTAAACGTAGGATGGTATTGTCGGGCTATGGCCGTGGAATCGAGATAAGCCATGTTTGATATTTGGGTGGCTTGCAGTGTTATGCCCAATTTCCATTTTTTGTTAAAATAAGCAAGTGTAATATTGGATGTGGTGGTATTGGCGAGAGGATGTATCCAGTCAAAATCATTACCTTGATACAACTGGTATATAAGTGGAGGCGATTGGTAAGAATAAGTCCCTGAAAGTTTTAAAAATTGTGATGAATCTAACTTAATGCCTATTTGCACAACTCCTTGTTCATCGCCTTGTTGGGTGCCTGCAAAAATATATTGCCCCGATGCATCAAAAAGAATTCTGCCACTATCGAAAGAACTATAAACACGGGCATGTGAAATGAGGTTATACATAACCGTATCGGTAATTTGCTGATTGTTAAATACAAGAGTTCCCGCTTCATTCACCTCCGGATTTGTTCCTACAAAATCGCGGAAATGAATCCATTGGTCTTTTACTCCTGCATCCCAACGCAGAAAGTTGGTCCATCCGGTACCCGAACCAATCGAAAAATCGTTACTGAATTCATTGTAGCGGAGGGAATCGTATGTAAGCGGAGAATTGAACCGGAATTGATAAAAGGCGGAATCGTCATTATTGTTATCGGTAAAAACGTTTGAGTGTCCTGCAACACGTAAGGAATGAGAAATATAAAACAAGGGTTTTTCACGGAGTGAATCAACAGGCCGGAACCCCAGGAAATAATATTGCTGAATATGAAAAG